>Ga0209039_10002499_pt1 | contig 15533 bp, 14 predicted proteins | sample BogFormECP12_OM1_FD_188238 | JGI IMG/M metagenome (GOLD analysis project Ga0209039, IMG submission 188238) | Bog forest soil microbial communities from Calvert Island, British Columbia, Canada - ECP12_OM1 (SPAdes) (version 2) | ecosystem: Environmental > Aquatic > Freshwater > Wetlands > Bog ... | reverse complement strand
GGGTATGCCGCAGAGTTACAAGATCGCATGACCGTTGATCCTTTTGGGTCGTACTCTGCCTGTTCAAATCCTATCCATCGATTCATGCACCAACGCCGTTAGAATAATAAAAATTAATCTGAACTGGAACTCAATGACGGGCGTCAGCAATCTGACGCCCGTCCCGATGTAGATCTTGCCGTAACGTTGGAACTGCCTGGAAAAGTTTATCGTTTAAAGCAGTGAGCGAACCAGGCTTACCGCCTGAGCCGCGTCGTTCCCATACGCATCGGCGCCAATGTCCTCCGCATACTTCTTGGACACAGGCCCGCCGCCGATGATCACCTTCACCCGATCCCGCAATCCCTGCTTCTTCAGCTCCTTGATCACGTCCTCCATACCCAGCATGGTCGTCGTCAACAAAGCCGACATGCCCACCACCTGCGGCTGGTGGTCACGGACGGCCTGCACAAACATCTCTGTAGATACATCGGTGCCGATGTCTACCACCGTAAATCCAGCGCTGGATAACATGAATCCCACCAGGTTCTTGCCGATGTCATGCACATCTCCGTGTACCGTGCCCAGCACCACCTTCCCCTTTGAGACCCGGTCTCCCGTAGAGAGTTTCGGCGCGAGGATGCTCATACCTGCCTTGAATGCATCTCCCGCTCCAAGCAGCTCGGGCAGAAAGAATTCCCCGCGTTCAAAACGATCCCCGCATGCCTTGAGGCCAGCCATCAGCGTGTCCAGCAGCTCCTTTGGGTTTTCTCCAGCGGTCAGGGCAGCACGGACCATGTCCTCGATCTCGTACAAGTTACCCTTTTCCACGGCTTCAGCGATTGCGGTGTTCATCCTAGTACCTCCCGTATTTTTCCACGAGTTCAAAAACATAATTGGCCTTTTCAACGCTGGCACCTGGCGGCACCGATGCAATCGAGACCATGAGGTTCACCCTGACTTCTTTCGCCATTCTGCAGATGCGTTGCACCATGACATCAAGCTGGCTCTCCGTGGCATCGCGCAGGTACTTGCCATGCACCATGTACATGTAGCTCTGCTTGTACTTCTTGGCCAGTTCAAGCATGGGTTGATCGTACTCCGGCAGGGTTATGCCTTCAGGGGTCTGTGGGAAGATGTAGTTGCTGAACGTTCCGGATCCCTTGCTGAGGACCGGATCCTGCATGTTCTGCTCGGTTTCCTGGGGTGAAGGAACTTGATAGCCGGGGCTCACTTTCTTACCTAGGGCCTCCCATACTCGCAAACGGTATGGGTGAACGTACGCGAAATAGTCTTCGCGGCTCATGATCGGCTTGGCCGCGTACTGATCGACCAGCGCGGAGCCCAAAAGTGACAACCCGCTCTCTTGTGCCAATTGGAAGATTCGGGTGGACAGTTGTGTGGTCAGCTCCATGATGGCCGGATATACGTCTGGATTCCCGAAGCGTCTGATCCTATCCCGGGTGGCCTGATCCTTGGCCTGTGTGTAATCCTTATAGATCCGCAGATCCGTCGGGAGCTCCCGATCACCGCGCAGCAACATGGCCAGATCCCATGGGCCATCCATCGTCACCATGACGAGCGCATCCGGGTAACGGCGCTGCACTTCCTTGTTGATGTCAAAAACCATCTTTAGGTAGCCGGTAGCCTGTTGCGGGACCTTGATCTTGGCGATATCCTCCTGCTTCTTGATGGGATAATCGATCGGGTAGGGCACACGGCGCTTCTCCACCTTAAATACCGTGCCAAATTCGGCGGTTCCCACGCACATCAGCCCCAGCCAGTAGGGTACCGCCACTACGTCCGCATGGATCCTCTGACGGACAAGCTCGAACAGCTCCAGGTTGGCATCCACACTCTTGGATAGAAGCACATAGTCGTATTTGGGGTCGATCAGCTCCGGCTCGATATTTGTGGCTGCCAGGAATGTGCCGGCGCGATCGGCCAGAGTGACTGCCGACACCATGAACCTCTCCATGCCCGTCAGCGTGCCCAGGTGCAGGGTGTGTTTCAGCAGTGCCTTTCCCATGGTCAACACCATGTTTGCCATACTGTACCTCCTTGAGTTTTCTCAGGCGCGTCAACATTGTCCGCCTTGCAGAACTATATTAGCAGTGTCTGCTTGCGCTGAATGTTGCGTACACAACATCAGGCGAATGCGGTCTTGAAGGTGGGAATTAAGACTGCGTGAGCCGCCAGACCAGGGCCGCAGCCTCGCGGGCGTTCGGCGCATAACCGTCGGCTCCCACTTCTTTCGCAAAATGCGGGGTCATCGGCTCGCCACCGACGATCACCTTGACGCTGGACCTTAGGCCAGCCATCTCGAGAGCCTGAATAACCTGGCGTACGTTCTGCGCCGTAGTAGTCAGGAGGGCAGACATGGCCAGGACGTCGGGATGGTGCTGTCGAACCGCTTGCAAGAACCGCTCCGTTGACACGTCTACACCCAGGTCGATGACCCTAAAGCCGCGAGCCGTGAGGAACATGGACACAATATCCTTGCCCAGGTCATGGATATCCCCCTCTACCGTGCCGAAAACCACCGTGCCCAGCGAGGGGACCTGCTTTCCTAAAGCCAACATGTGCTTCTCAATGACAGTCATGGCTTTCTTCATCACCGAAGCCGACCAAATTACCTCTGCCAGCTCGACCTCTTGCAGCACATACAATCGTTCTACTTGTCTCATCCCGCCGGATAGAGCATCGAGTGCCAGCAAGGGATCCACGTTCCCAGCAACAGCCCGCTCGATCAACTCTTGAGCTTCCCAGTCTTGCCCATTAACAACCATCTCACGCAAGCCATCCAGAATCTGAAAGTGCACCGGGGTGATGACAACCCAGTGTCGGCCTTTCTTCCAGATCAGCCCCTGTTTTTGCAGTTTGTTGAGCAGCACCGTAATCGTACTGCGATTGGCTGCTACCAACTCGCCGATGTCCTCGTGCGTCAGCTCAGTAGTAATCTCGAGACCTCGCTCCGTGGCAATTCCGTACTGTCGGGCTAGATCCATGAGGCTGTGCATGACCCGTTGCTGCACATCGAGAAAGCCCAGGTCGCGCGCCTTGTCGTCCGACGACTGGGCTGACTGAGCCAGCTTCTTGAGCATCAGGGAGGCAAAGCGTGGATCCCGTGCAAGCAGGTCGTCGAACTCTGAGGGCTGTAAAGCAACAACCAGGACGTCATCGAGCGCCTGGGTGATTGTGTCGTGGTTGTGGCCAAGGAGGTATGCGGTCGCGCCAGCCAGCCCCCCTGCTCCTAGGACGCGGTAAGCGCAAGCTCTGCCATCATGAAGGAGGGTGTACTCTTTCAAGCTGCCGTTGCTGACGACAAAGATCGCCTCGACCGGGTCGCCCTGCCAGTAGAGCACCTCACCCCGGGCAACTTTTTTGAGCTGACCCAGGTGCGTGGCTTCGACTTGTTCCAAGAACACTCTATCGAGCTCAACCTCGTCATCAGCGAGATGGTCTCGAGTCATGAGTCTTGGCTCCCTTGGATTCTCTCTGCCGGAAGCGGGACGTGCATACATGTCAGTATAGCCGTGGAGTTGGGTGGCGTCAAACAGACGTTTTGAATTCTCCACTGCTGGATTGACATCATAACACCAGTGATAAGACACCGCATAACTACACGATTTGAAGATACGATCAAACGAAAGATGGCTGATATCTGATAATCCTCGTGAGAAGACCCGGCTTTTTACCAGACCCACTCCAAAACTACTCTCTCTCGGTTTCCCACCCCTCAAATAGGTATTTGCAGGCGTACCACTCTGGGTATTTTTTATAACGGACAACTCTTATGAAGTTGGCTTATCAATACGTCCTGTACAGAAATAGGCTGTCAAGCAGGCGCTTCGATAGCAGAAAGGAAAGAAAATCGGGTATATTTAGGGTATTCTGGGATCCGGTACTTGCGCGGGAAGGTGAACTACCCCTCTAAAGAAATTGAAGCTCGTGCTGCAAGGTCGCGTACTATTAAAAAAACGTAAAAGCAGCCGAACGGGATTTAAGCCTGAATGCATTCGATCATGAACATCAATAGTACAAAATAATGTAAACAGGACAATAGCCTCCAACCAATGGACTAAAAACCTTCGGAAAGAAGTAGCTTATGGGCATCGGATATATCTGCAAGTCAAACTTAAAACTTGCCGTAGTTGTCTGGGATGGAATCGTTGCATGGGATGATTGGCAAAAGCATTTGCAGCGGATGTTTTCCGATCCTGCTTATGCCTCCATGCAAATACAAATTACAGATCTTCATTACGTATCGAGTAGTCCAACCATTTCAAGGGAACAAATTCAAGTCATGACCGATATGTTCACCCGCCAACGTGAAAGTCTATCTTTGGAAAAGGTTGCGTTAATAGCCGGAGATGAGTGGGACAAATCCCAACTAGTACAAATTGCTCTCCGCGATATATCAGTAAATTCAATTGTATTTAACGAGCTAGCCACAGCGTGCCTTTGGCTTGGCGTGAAATTGTCAGAAGCGGAGCAAGATATTAAACAGGTACTCATGAAGCTTCGGCAAAATCATTGATGTTCGTGAAAACGAGTTGGAGAAAACCAATAGATCCACAGAAAATTATCTTACAGTGGCTCTTAATATCGTATGTGCGCCAGCTTCAAAAAGGCTAAAATGCTTCACCCTGCCTGATTGAATCAAGTTTTTTAACCGCTCCTGCCACCGCCACGATCGGCAAAGTCCAGTTCAACACGGTGTTGATAGAATAAATCGATTGCATAAACCTTAATCCGTCTAAGCGAGGCTTCAGCAACTTCTTGGATATGTTCCGGGTGACTGTCCAGCTCACTCAACCTCGTCTCGCCGATGGAAGAAGAGTTGAACCCAAACTTGGTGGCGATCACCCCTTGCCCACGGAAAGGCGCAAGCGCTTTCCCCATGAGTTCCTCGTTCACGAACGGTCCCCATAACCTTCAGCGGTATCGAAGAATGTGACGCCTCCTTCGACAGCGGTGCGAATTAGCGAGATTCTCTCCTGCTTGTCCGGGAACGGAGGCTAGGAAAAGCTCATTACCACCCAGCCGAGCCCGTGAGCCGAAACTTTCAGACCGCCCTTTCCGAGTTGACGCTTTTGCATTTCTAAATTCCTTCCCATCAAATCAGGTTATTTCTGGTTCCTCTCTTTGAACGATTTCCTTCTCCTTTTTCAAAACTGCGTTTTCATATACTTCAATTTTGTGGTCCTGGACTTCCAGGGTTTTTTGCATTTCCTTCATTCTGCCCAAAAGGTGCTCTCGTTGCTCTTTCAGGATCTCTTTTCTGGCTTCAATGGTTCGGTCACCCTTCTGGACCAGCCCGACATATTCAATCAACGCTTCAATGGGAAGCCCCGCACTTCTCATGCACTTAATAAATTCAACCCGCCTCACATCGATTTCAAGATAGTCCCTGACACCGCTTCCATTTCGATTGACGGGCGGGATGAGTCCAATACGTTCATAATAGCGCAGCGTATCCGAAGAAATATCATATCGTTCACTTACTTCCGCGATCTTCATAATTTCACCTCTCAAATTAGTGTACCACCTGGAGTCGACTCCAAGTCAAGGGTTTTCAATAAAGACATCAACGAAGAAATCCCTGCTCAAGGACCGGAATCGTTACCGTTTCTTCGGTTATTTTTATACCTGCGCGATTCCCTGCATCGGTGGCTTTATGGGTGTACTCCCCCTTCTCCCATTTTGATGTGAGAGAATGCAGATAGTGGCATCGGTGCCTAAATCGGCGATAGATGCAAATTCGTGAGCAAGGTAAGCAGCGAGCTGAAATGAAACAAAAAGAGGAAAAGCCGCACCAAGCAAGTCGGGTGAGAGGCGAGCCCTGAGGCTTCCTCAACCTTGCAGATGTGCTGGCTTTTCCTCACCTCGATTGTGGCAAGATCGAGGTAAATTTCAAGGCCTGCCTGTTCTTAGAATATCTGATCAAAAGTTTATTAATGAGGCAGGTTTATCCATATTGGCGGATAAAGGGGAAGAATATCCAGGCGATCACGGCAAAGGTGAAGAGGATCACTGCGCAGGCGATGGCTGTGGCCGGAGCGCCGAAGCTCTGGGCAAAAGCCCCGGTCGCCAGTTGGCCTAAAGTGTAGGCGCCGTTCATGACCATGGCATATAAGCCCATGACCCGTCCGCGCAGGACGTCCGGGACCTCGCTCTGGATCATCGAATTGTTGTTGTTGGTCACCAGCATCATGGTCCAGCCAATGACGGCTAGCATTCCCAAAGAAAGCGGGATCCAGCGAACCCACGCAAAAATAAAGAGCGCAACCGGCATGATCAGGGAGCCGAGCATCCACAGTTTTCCACGGAGTTTTTGACTTCCGAACGAGGCCAGCATCAGCGCACTGATGAGGGCGCCGAAACCTCGGGCGGATATCAGCAGACCGTTGGTGGTCACACCGCTGTGGAGCACATCGGTTGTCCAGGCCGGCACCAGGTTCAAAAAACCAAATCCGAAGAAGTTCACCATTCCCACGGCTCCGGTCAGGCTGAGCACAAGAGGGTTGGTAAGGACATAACGTACCCCCTCCGCAATTTCCGCCATGGCACTCGAACCGTGCACAGGTTGGGTCTCCGATTTAATGCGCATCAATAGCAAAGCCACGATCACCGCGATAAAGGAAAGACCGTTGATCATGAAGCACCAGGCCGGTCCGAAAGCAGCATAGGTCAGGCCGGCGACTGAGGGCCCCACGACCGTGGCGGCATTGTACATGGTCGAATTGAGAGCGATGGCGTTGTTCATATCCTCACGCTCGACTAGTTCAAGCACAAAAGAGATCCGCGCGGGGGCGTCGAAGGCATTGGCCACCCCCAACAGGAAAGCCAGAACGAGGATATGCCAGGGTTGGACGATATGGGTAAAGTCCAAAGCCCCCAGGATGAAGGCCAGAATCATCATCAGGCTCTGCGTAATGACCAACAGCGTCCGGCGAGAGATCCTGTCCGCGACCCAACCGCCAAACAGGGAAAACACCAGGGTGGGCACCCCTGCCATGAAACCGACCAGGCCCAGATAGGTCGGGGATCGGGTGATCTGGTAAATCAGATACCCCTGGGCAGTGGCCTGCATCCAGGTACCCATCAGGGATACCATCTGGCCGATGAACCAGAGCCGGTAATTGTAATGTTTCAGCGCCGCAAAGGTTGCGCGCAAACGCAAATCCAGGGTGACCTTGTCAGGTGGAACGGTGATTCCCAATTCTCGACCTTATCAGGAAGAATCAAACCGGACGGACAAGCAAAACTGAATTCTACCCTTCTTTACATCGTACTATCGCTGCAGTATATTCTATATTCGTAACTGCACAGACATATGGGCTAAATGACTGATAAAAAAAAGAAGAATGACTCTGTCAAAGGCTCCGAAATCGTGCATAATAGAAGCCATGTAGCTTCAAAATTCTCAGGGAGACAGAGAGCCGCGCCATCAATCCTCTTTCGACCAGACCGGACCACCGGCCAGGGAAACGGGGGCCATTCAATCCACCGCCTCCTCTCAACTTGCTAGACCACTTGCGGGACCACAAATCGCTATCCCGGCCTTTCGGAACGTTTTTATGGTCTCGTTTGACAACGATCAGGCATCGCGCGACACACGCATGATGAAGGTCAAGCACAAGGGCTCCGGCCGTTTCCGCTCCGGTCGAGGGCTAGATATCTTTTTCCAGTTGCGAGGTTGCTTATCGACTCGCCGGAAGAGCGGTCCGGTCGTTTTGGTGGCCTTGCAGATGGCCTTGCCTGGAAAATCATGTAGCGATCAATTCGTTTCAATATCTGCCATAAGTGTTAAATATAACCAGAGGAGGAGCATTGTGAAAAAAGCCTGGTTGTTGTTCTTGATCCTCGTATTATCGGCAACGGCGTGTAACCTGCCCGGGGGAATCACCCCATTATCAGGGGCAACGGCCAAACCGACGTTGATGCCCGTCACTCCGCTACCACCAACGCCTACCCTGACGGCCACTCAGACGCTGGTGCCCGCTTCTCCGCTTCCGCCAACGCCTACTATGACTGCCACGTTCCTTCCCCCTGACTTGCCGTTTTATATCGATTGCAGCGCCATAGATGCAAACCGGTTGGCTGATTGCAACGCCTATCTGGCTTATACCCACGATAAGGTCTATCCCATTTTACGGGATGTGACCGGGGTTTCGCTTTCCAAGTGTTATCCGAGCATCACTTACACCATCGTTCCCCATGAAACGAATGAGATGTACGGGGGCCTTTCCGATGGCGCCAATATATCCTATGCCGAGCAATACAGTATTGATGCTCCGATCCCGTTTGACGTCCACGAATTGATCCATTCCATCAGTGATTGTTCAGGAGCGCTGGATGCCCATGTTTTTCATGGTTTGTTGATGAGTTATGTCTACGACCAATTGCACGACCCCCGTGCAGACAGCTTCATCGTAAATGAACACCAGTCTTCAAATCTCCTAAGACGCGATATAACTGATGCCAATAAAGCCAGCGGTGCGGATTTGTTTAATCAATGCAACGGGATATTGGTCAATCAGGTAGAGATGACTTATTTTCAGAAAAGTGACAAGGCCAGCATCCAGACCTTTTATCGCGGTACCATTCCACCTGTCCAGCTGGACAAACAACCAAATGCCACCCTTATCTCCATGTGGGGAAATGATACAGCCAAGCAGGTGGAAGCGGTTTTGGAAATGCTGACAAAAGACTACAACATCAGTTTGAAGGTACCGGTATGCGGTTATTAAAGTTTATTTTGTGTGTTTAGATTCCGGAATTTTATTATCTGCTCAGGCTTGCTGTATAAAATCCTGAGCAGATACCTTTATTCCACTAATTTAAAATACATCCCTGAGATATTATGGGTCCAATAATCATCTCAAAAGGTGAAATCGATCGTCCCTCCAAGCAAATCCTTGAAGGGACGGTTGATAAAGGAATATCCGCAAAGGGGTCGGTGGATGAAGGTCGAGTTACTTTGAAAATGTCGATTACCTCCAGCCAAAGCTGGAGTCGTTGTGGCGTACCATTCACCCCTTGAGTCCCGTTCGCAGCACGGCCCTGATCAAGGATATCGATTTACCAGAGGTAAGGCACGAGGCGGTAGCGGACCTTCTGCGTGTATTCCACATACCCCGGCAAATCTTTCTTCAGGAGCTTTTCCTCATCAAGAATTCTCCAGGCCAGCGCAGGTATGGTCAGTACGAAAATTAACAGTCCCCACCATGAGCCTAATGCCAATGGTGCCCCAATGACCAGGAACAGGTCACCCACATACTTGGGATGCCTCACGATCGCATAGGGCCCGTTCGAGACGACTTTTTGACCTTCAAATATCTGGACCGTAGAACCGACAAAAGTATTTACCTTTTGGACGTAAAACCAGATGACATTGGCAAGAACAACCAACAAGTCTCCAAGGAGGCATACGAAGACCGGCGTCCGGGACCACCCGAAGTGATGATCGAGGGCGGAAATCACCACCAAAACGAGGTTGCAGAGGTACGCGAAAGTGATGAAGATTTTCTGGCCCGTTGACTGTTCGGCCGCTGGTCCGGCTTGCTTGCGTCGCTCCATGAGCGCCGGATCTTTTATGGAAAAGTACAGGCCGGTGACGTTCACCAAGCCCATAAATAACACAATTAAGACCCAGCCCTGCCAATAATTGAAAGTCCAGGCGGGCAGAAAGACCAGGACTCCCAGCGCGATCACACCAAAAACAAAACTTGCTATGGTTTGGGGGATGAGGCGCTTCAGATTATTGGTTTCGACTTTCGCTGCAGATTGTTGTGCCATTTGACAAATCCTTTATGTATCTTCCACGGAATCTTACAGACTGTGTCCGTTCAGAAAGTCGCTCCGGTTCGCGTTCTGTGGTCCTCTACTGTTCTCGGCGGATCAGAGCCGATTCTGGGGCGGAGCCAGCCAAGCTTTTACGTCGTCGGGGTTAGGACGAATGAGGCAGTGTTCGGAAGCGCCCAAGAGGCGCTCGATCGCCTCTGCTGAGGCGGCGTTGGCCGCGACAATATCATCAATATAGTGCAGTTGCTCGCGCTCCTGCTCGAAGGCAAGGACCAGCTTGAGCATGGCATTCCCCATCCCGCGTGTGATCGCCAAAATGACCTGACCCGCCTGGTCCGGATAAGGCGTAGTAAAGACCCCTTCCTGAATGCCTTGACGAACGATCGTGTTTAACAGCGGGGCGCGTCTTTGGACAAATACTTCGTCTGATTTCTCCCGGACGATGGCATTGTCGTCGGCAAACCAGACACGCATCACGTCCGCGATCATCGCTTGTCGGGTTATTCGCGCCCGGGCCAATGTATCAAAGAAACTTCGAAATTTATTGAGAGCCGATAGGTTTGGATCATCGACGATAACCCGGAATTCTCTATCCAGATCGTCCTGGCCCCGTTCAATGATCGCTTCCAGGAGCTCCGACTTTGAGGCAAAGTAATGGTAGAAGGCCCCATTGGAAATCTGCAGGGCTTCCAGGATGTCCCGAATCGTCAGTTTCTCGTAACCTTTGGTATTGATGAGTCGCTGCGCCGCATCCAGGATTTCGTCGCGGCGGACAGCATACTCTTTTACAATTCGTGCCATTGTGCCTCGCTTTACCGACCGAGTATCGGTCGGTAATTTTAGCAATACTACTCCCCTGCTTTGATCCTGTCAAGCGCCGATGATACATGGATCCGGCGTAAGCCGACGGGTAAGGAAACTATCCTACCAGTGGCGGACTCTTGAATAGGTATTGTTTCTTACCCAGGGGCCGGTGGCTGGAACCGTCGGGTTGATCATGATGAGTTATCGTTCCCATTTCGTTGTATAATAATGAATAATTATTATTTGTTAGAAACAGTTCTCGAAAGAAATCTCATGACCGATCCCGATGTCCGCTTTAATCAACTGATTGCTGCATTGAAGGAGCGCAGTTTCCGGCTGACCCCCCAACGAGTCGAGCTGGTGCGTTTGATTGCCGTCAGTGATGGACATCCGAGTGCAGGCCAACTTTACACACAAATCAAGCGCCAGTTTCCCACCATGAGTCATGCAACCGTTTACAAAACCCTCTCTTTGTTGAAAGAAATGAATCAGGTGTTGGAGATCGATTTGCGTGACGACAGCCATTATGATGGCAACCGTCCCCAACCTCATCCTCACTTGATCTGCATTAAGTGCAATAAGATTATGGATGGGGAAATATCACTCGACGAGGAATCGCTTCGGAGTTTGGAGCAGACGTCAGGTTATAAGATCCTCCGCCCTCAAATATCTCTTTATGGGCTTTGTCCGGATTGTAAGGAAGAAAGATAAGAGGCTCATTCTTGTGAACTTCAGATAATCATATAAAAATAGTGCTGTTCAACAATTCACATAACGAAAGGAGTAAATATAATGGACGACAGCAAGTGCCCGGTAGTAGGCAGGCCTCACGAACACGCCGGCGGCGGAACGACGAACCAGGACTGGTGGCCGAACCTGTTGAAGCTGGATATCCTGCACCAGCATTCCGCCAAGTCCAATCCGATGGGCGAGGGGTTCAACTACCGCAAGGAATTCAAGAAGCTTGACCTCGCGGCGGTGAAGAAGGACCTCTACGCGCTCATGAAAGACTCACAGGATTGGTGGCCGGCCGACTGGGGTCACTATGGTGGTCTATTCATCCGCATGGCATGGCACAGCGCGGGTACCTATCGCATCCATGACGGCCGCGGCGGTGCAGGCAACGGCAGCCAGCGCTTTGCGCCTCTCAACAGCTGGCCCGACAATATCAACCTCGACAAAGCGCGCCGGCTGCTTTGGCCGATCAAGCAGAAGTACGGCAAAAAAATCTCGTGGGCTGACTTGATGATCCTTGCCGGTAACTGCGCCTTGGAGTCAATGGGCTTCAAAACCTTCGGTTTTGCCGGCGGGCGCGAGGACATCTGGGAACCGGAAAAGGACATTTATTGGGGTTCCGAAGACAAGTGGTTGGGAGACAAGCGCTACTCGGGCGACCGGGATCTGGAAAATCCGCTCGCCGCCGTGCAGATGGGTCTGATTTACGTCAACCCGGAAGGGCCGAACGGCAACCCTGACCCGGTTGCCTCAGGCCGCGATGTCCGCGAGACCTTTGGACGCATGGCTATGAATGATGAAGAAACAGTGGCCCTCATCGCTGGCGGCCACACCTTCGGCAAGGCCCACGGCGCAGGCGATCCAACCCTCGTTGGCCCAGAGCCCGAAGGCGCACCCATGGAGCAGCAAGGCCTGGGCTGGAAGAACCGCTTTGGCACCGGCAAGGGCGTACACGCCACCTCCAGCGGCATCGAAGGTGCCTGGAAGCCCAACCCCACCAAGTGGGATAATGGCTACCTCGACATGCTGTTCGGCTACGAGTGGGAACTGGTTAAGAGCCCTGCAGGCGCCCATCAGTGGATGGCCAAGAACGTCAAGCCGGAGCATATGATTCCCGACGCGCATGACCCGTCCAGGAAATACCCGCCGATGATGACCACGGCTGATCTGTCGCTTCGCTTCGACCCGATCTACGAGCCCATTGCGCGCCGTTTCCAGCAGGACCCGCAGGCTTTCGCCGAGGCCTTTGCCCGCGCCTGGTTCAAGCTGACTCACCGCGATATGGGCCCGCGCGCACGCTATCTCGGCCCGGAGGTTCCGGCCGAAGAACTCATCTGGCAAGATCCCATCCCTGCCGTAAATCACAAACTAATTGAGGCAAAGGATATCGCCTCGCTCAAGGGCAAGATCCTGGCTTCTGGCCTGTCTGTCTCGGAGCTGGTTTCGACCGCCTGGGCCTCGGCGTCCACTTTCCGTGGCTCCGATAAGCGCGGTGGAGCGAACGGGGCGCGCATTCGTCTTGCGCCGCAAAAGGATTGGGAAGTCAATCAGCCTACCCACCTCAAGAGTGTGCTGCAAACGCTTAAGGGAATCCAAAAAGAGTTCAACAACAGGCAATCCGGGAAAAAGCAGGTCTCACTCGCCGACTTGATTGTCCTGGGTGGTTGCGCGGGCATCGAGCAGGCGGCGAAGAATGCCGGTTACAAGGTGACGGTTCCCTTCACACCGGGACGCATGGACGCTTCGCAGGCACAAACCGATGCTGCCTCCTTCGCCGTGCTTGAGCCGGTTGCAGACGGCTTCCGCAACTTTCAGAAGACCCGCTATGCGGTATCGGCCGAGGAAATGCTGGTTGACAAGGCGCAATTGCTGACCCTGACCGCTCCTGAAATGACCGTTCTCCTTGGCGGTATGCGCGTGTTGAATGCCAACATCGGACAGTCCCAGCACGGCGTCTTCACCAAACGGCCAGAGGCGCTCACTAATGATTTCTTTGTGAATCTGCTCGACATGGGCACAGCGTGGAAAGCGACCACCGAAGACAATGATCTGTTCGAGGGGCGTGATCACGCAACGGGCGAACTCAAGTGGACCGGTACCCGTGTCGACCTGATCTTCGGTTCGAATTCCCAACTACGGGCATTGGCGGAAGTCTACGCATTTGCCGACTCACAGAAGAATTTCCTGCACGACTTTGTAGCGGCGTGGAATAAGGTCATGAACCTTGACCGTTTCGACCTCGCCTGATCGTAGCATGAACGCCTTCAAGGCAGCTGACAGGGCGGCGGAAAAATAAACGGTCAGCGAACAACCGGTTCAGCAAACGGCGGTACGCCGTCTGCTGAACCGGAATATTGGGGGAGCTTGGGTCATCATAACTTTTCTCTCACCAGTACCAATTTCTTGAATTTATCCCTGGCAGGGGGGATCTTGAAACGCCAATCGATAGTCGTGAAATTATGACATGAAAAAGGTGGGTTTCCGGTAAAATAAAAATAATAATTATTTGAATAAAGCGATCGAATTTCTGGTGAGCCAGAATCCGGTAACCGGGGGAGAGGAATCGGATCAATGTGTGCCTGGGAAAGCCAGCTGCAGTACGTCCCATTGCTCCTTCCCCTTGGTCGCTGGAGAAGCAACATTGTTACATTGGTTATCCTCTTTGAGCGTCCCTTTGTCGATGCAACCGTATTCCAATGACAATTTCTAACCCGTCTCGCCGGTCATACCAATCGTTTTCAGCTTGGATCACCCCCTAATGGTTATGCTGATTTCCTTAATCTCAAAAAAGAGATGCCCTGGATCACCAAGGCGGTCATAATGGCTGCCAGGAATGGTATGAGGATCCCGGCGGGTTCGATCAAGAGCGCCACGACCAGGAAAAAGCCGGCAAATGAGAACATTCCCATGAGCAGACCACGCAAAACATTTGCAGCACCTTCGGCGCCCTGCAAGCGGTGGGCAAAAACCGTCAAGATGGTGGTGTAGAGCGGAATGGTCGAGAGCAATCCTGTTAAGCGCGGGCCGATCAATGGGGCAATGCCGGTCAGCGCCAGGATAAAAGAGGTCCCGATCAAAATCCGAGCGGGAATGTCCCATCGGCCGGGCTGAGTCTTGTTGGCTTCGAGCGTTCTTCCTCGTGGCATCAGCCGTAATCCGGCCAGAATGACCAGTACCACCAGGATAAAGATCAGCACGAGCGGCAAGACGAAGTTTTGCATCAAGATTGTGAACGCCGCGAAGCAAAGGATGCTGCCGGTGAGTGCCAGCGGCCATTTGAAGCGCATCGCCAGCCAGGAATAGGACAGGCAAAATGCTACCAGCGAAAGACCGCCGCTCAACGTACCCAGTGCGGTTGAGGCGGTAAAAGCGCTATCGTGGCTGAGCGCCAGGAAGAAAAGCACCGGTCCGGAGGTCAACGGCATGCCGACCAGCCAGCCGCTCACCGCTGGGCCCCAGCGTCGGCCTGCTAGGCTGCTACCGCCGATAATGACGGGGGCTAGGATCAACTTCAGAGCCAGGATGTTCATCAGACCTGTTGCAAAGGTGGCTCAAACTTTTGGAAGCTTTTGCGTTTGCCTTGGAAGTTTTCCTTCGGAAGGATGATCGGTCGTATTCTAGGGTAAACGCATTAAAAGCGCAAGGGCAAGATGCGAAAAGGAAACAGTTAATGGATTTTTATAGTAGAGTCCAGTCGACGCCGAACATAGGAAATTATCAGGGAATCTAATAAGATCCGCAAAGCTGAGATAATTATAATAAATCAGGCTTATCAAGAGTTTATTAACCACGCGTAAGGAATAAGCAAGCGGTGGAATACTGCTTTTGAATATTTCCCACTGCAATTCGCAAAATTGCTCGACCGTCTAATGGAATTTACGCCAACAGACTCTTAATCTGTTGGTTCGGGGTTCACCTGTGCCTGAGGCTTTGGTGCAAAAGCAAGTCACCGATCGGTCACCTTAAATACCGCCTGTGCGCGTATGGTATTTCTATTTATTTAGCGGAGTTTTTGGGAGTCAACTGGCGGCATCGGGGTTTTGTTTGGTTGTACTTATAAGTACCGAAAGCCACAAACCGCGCCCATTCCTCTCCGTGGGTATTGGTGACTTAGGCTTTGTTCAAAAATAACTTGAACAGTCCCCATTATAATGGGCTGATTCGAAAAAGGTGCAATTGGGACATACACGATAATGAGCGGATCG
>Ga0209039_10002498_pt1 | contig 15540 bp, 13 predicted proteins | sample BogFormECP12_OM1_FD_188238 | JGI IMG/M metagenome (GOLD analysis project Ga0209039, IMG submission 188238) | Bog forest soil microbial communities from Calvert Island, British Columbia, Canada - ECP12_OM1 (SPAdes) (version 2) | ecosystem: Environmental > Aquatic > Freshwater > Wetlands > Bog ... | reverse complement strand
CCGACACTTTTTTTGAGAATCGCTATACGTTCGCTTTCAAACAAGGAATAATCCGGGGAACCTTGTTTGCGTAAAGAACGGGTTCCCCGCTCTTCCCGTTTTAAGGGCAAACCGGCATTAAGCTTCTAGTTTTCCGTTACTCGGATCGCCTTCTTTTGGCTCTTTCTCTTTATCGATTTTTTCCGCTTTCTTCCCCTGCACATCAGGCGAGTCGGAGGACTCCGCTTTCTTATCCTCTTCAGTCGCTTTTTCCAGGAGTTCAGCGTAGAAGTCGGGCCCGGTTTTCTCTCCGGGTGGCGGCACAAGGTCACCCTGGCCGACCATTCGCTGAGCGGCCTCAGCGTTCTTGCGCGGGGGCTCATACTGATGACTGTTCGTAGAAGTGAGCGAGTCCAAATCCACGCTATTGCGAATATCCCACATCATCTTCTGGAGTTCTCTATACATTTTCCCCACGACTCGGGCTGTCTCAGCAAGTTGTTGCGGTCCCAGGAAGATCAGCGCGACGACGAGGATAGCCACTACTTCCCACATTGATATTCCGAACACGGAGAGCCTCTCTTGCCTGCGTTATATCTCAGATACTGTAGCACATTCCTATGAAAACACGTGGCCAGGACTTCGACAGGCAGGGACGCCCGTCGCTACCGACACAATAGTAGGGACCGGCGTTCCTGTCGGTCCTAGTAAACGAAGTGCTCGCAAGGGTTTTCATGCTTGGTTGCAGCTTCTTAACTTCGGGAGTTGGTATCAGATCTCGCCTTCGGTGGAGACGACCCTGGTGACATCCAAGATATCCATATAATGCTGTCCTCCACCCCAAGATTCGATAAGCAAAGACACGTTACCAATCAGCGCGTCCAAACGAGTATCTTGGGACGTGAATTCGGACTTCTCGTCGGACAGAGGCTCCATCCAATCTAGCGCGTTGGAGCGCAAACATATTTTGACCTCGAACCCTTGACCCGCTTTTATTAGAATGACCTGGCCGCAGTGGTTTTTGTCCGTTGAAGCGTCGGGATGCTTGATGTCGTAAAGCTCCACGTCTTGGCCCCGGATAGTCCGGATGAGTTCAATTCTCCGCATCTCCTCATCGAACAAAATTTCAGATTTTTCGGAACACAAGCCGCAAACTGCCGGATTCTCCTCGGGAAGAGCTGCCGGGTGCTTGCCACAAATTGCGCATGCTTGCTCAGGGGAAGATGACATCGACATGATTTGTCCTCCGGGCCGCGGTGGCCCCGCCCAGATGCGATTTTGAAAGTCCTCGGAAGATGCGTCCCAACTTTGTGCCCCAAAAGGCATTGCATCCCCCGAGGCCATGACTATAATTAACCACGGGCCAGGGCGCACAGCGTGATGTAAGGCCGGCCCCCGTGGGACTACAAGAGCAAGTGGTCCGGACCCGGCCCCATCGAGAAAACTTTTTCGGGCCTCGTTTGGCTTATGATAACATCGACCACCGGCCTTGAGAAGGAGAAGAATCATTATGCGGATAGCAACGGCTGCAATTTTAGTCATACTCTTGACCGTGCCCCCATTGGTTGGAGCAGAAACAGGCCCTATTATAAATTTCGACGACGAGAGCCACGATTATGGGCGTGTCATGTACGGCGACAAGGTAAGCCACGAATTCACTTTGACCAATACAGGGGACCAGACCTTGACCATAGAGAAACTCGAGTCGACCTGTGGTTGCACCAGGGCAGTAAAGGGCGCTTCGGAAGTTCCCCCTCATGAGAAAACTCACATCCTCGCCTCGTTTGACACTAGCGGTCTGAAAGCCGGCAAAAAAGAGAAGAAGATTTTTGTCCACTCGAACGACGCCAAGAGACCCGTGGTCGCTCTAACGCTCTCGGCTGATGTGGTAAGAGAGCTGAGCATAGATCCTCTCAGCCTGGCTCGAAAATTACCCGCTCGCGTTGAGACACTTTCCTTTCCCGTGAAGATCACTAACTCTTCTGACAAAGCTGTTACAATAAAGCGGGTAGCGGCGTCGGCAGGCTCACTTCAGGCAGTCCTGAATCCTGGCCTCATAGTAGTGGAGCCTCGTTCAACAACCCCGTTTACTCTCGAGTTGAAACTCAAGAACGAACCAAATCAATACTACTGGATGGGGAAAGTCTTACTGGAAAGTGATCATCCGAGGGAGAAACAACTCGAGATCCGCTACCTGATTCAGCTCAACCTCGACTAACTTTTGCGAGGCTCCGTTTAGTATTCGTGGAAGGATCTTATCATGCAGACCGGACGCCTGGAGAATTCATCACAGGTGTGACGATGTTGTCCGGAGAAGGCGAAGAAGTCTTGGAGTCGTGAGGAATTACTTCCCAGCGGGATCTCAAACTATTGATAAGGCGAAGTGCCTGATCCACGCCGTACTTCCAGAGTACCAGGACTAGGCCAGCGGTCCCGGCCAACCCTAAGAGACAGAACACTAGCAAGATGTAGCCGATCCATCTGGCGCCGATGCTATCCGTTGACAGCGGAATTATCAGGATTAGAAGAAGGAAGAATGACTTTGGAAGCGAACCGAGACTGCCCAGGAACGTCTGGACGCAATCCAGCACTTTCATGAGGATCTTGAAGCCGACCCAAATGAGACCTGCCCCGAAAATCAGGAGCACGCCGAGGCGGGCAAACAAAATCTCCGTCGAAGATGCCTGTAGACCACTGAATAGAAAATCCAGTTGGAAAAAGTTCTGTAAATGAGGCAAGCCTTCCCAGGGTATTTTCATGTCGGCCTCCACGCCGAGTCAATGTTTGTCATGCTGTGGTTTAATAATTACTCATATTAAACCTGAATAGCGTTACTATTAACGCACATCATGCTTTAGGAATCAAGAGAAAAGTCTTGGAGACGCCGCGTGCGGCATCGGCCACCGTTGCTTTAGGGACATTATTGACAAAACCAGCGTGCGACCGTACAGTCTTGACCAATGATCGTATTGCGAATCTCATGAACGCTACACCACATAAAGAAGTTTTCCTTCTGCGCTCCCTTAGGCTGTCCCGACGAAAAAGAGCATGCGTTAACGCCGTCATTAGCCTCCTCTTACTCGTCCTTATGATCGGTCTGACAGGGTGCGGTCGATCCCCCACCTCCAGGCTGGACCAGGCACGCCGTCTGATAGATGACGGAGAGTCTGCCAAGGCTGTCGAGATTCTGAACGGGGTGATAGAAAAGAATCCAAAGGATGTTACCGCGCTGGTCATGAGGGGACGAGCCCTGGAGAGGACCGACGAACAAGATCTGGCACTTCGAGACTACAAACTTGCTCTTGAACTGGACTCGACCGCAGCGGATGCCTGGGAGGCTAGAGGGAGGCTGCTGGTACGCTTAAAGGATTACGACTCAGCCGTGGCGGACCTGGAGCAAGCTGCGAAGCTCTCGGGACAGCCGGCGCCAATTATTGCGGCCCTTGGCATGCTTTATTTCGACAAGGAGAATTATAAAGAGGCTCGCCTCTATTTCGACAAAAGCTCGGCCCTCGATCCCAATGAAGAAGGAGGTTATTTCGGAAGAGCGGCTATTCTGATCGAGGAGAAGAATTACCTGGCTGCAATTATCGAGATTGACAAACTGCTCAAGGTTCAGCCCAAGAATGCTCAGGCTCTATTCAGGCGAGGCTTTGCCTTGCTCAAAGCATCTCAACCCCTCAAAGCAGTGGCGGATTTTAACAAGGCCCTGGAACTCGACCCTGACTTGGAGGAGATATACTGGTATCGGGCCGATGCGTACCGGGCGCTCAATGATCTCGAACAGGCCCTAAAAGATTACAAGAGGGCAGCTGCTACCGACCCCGAAGATTCGATACTCTTCTTGAATCAGGGAACGATCCTAATGATGATGGGCAGGTATGAAGAGGCGTTGGAGATGCTGCGACGCTCCATAGTGCTCGACCCGGATAACCCGTTGCCCTATACAAATAGGGCGGTGCTGCACCTCCGAACCGGAAATTTTCTGGCCGCTCTGAGGGATCTGAACAAAGCCCTGGACATCAGGCATGATGATCCCTGGCTCCTGGTCAAGCGGGCATACATATTCAAGCTACTCGCCAGGGGAGATAGGGCGCTGGCCGATCTTGATCAAGCCTTGAAGCTCGATCCTGACAACCAGGAAGCCTGGCTGGTTAGGGGGAGCCTCTATTTTAGCGAAAAACAGCTTGACCGAGCGATAGAAGATCTCCACCAGGCCATAAGACTACTCCCCGATGATCCGGCCCCATACCAGCTTTTAGCCGAAGCGCTCATGCATAAAGGCAACAGCGTTGAAGCCCTGGATAAACTAGGCCAGGCCCTGAAGAAGGAGTCGTCATTCGTGCCTGCCTACGTTACCATGGGTGACATACACATGGGGGATTCACAGATTGACCGAGCTCTGGAAGCGTATTCGCGGGCGCTGAACATTGACCCGAATAATTTTGAGGCGCGTGTGAGAAGAGCCAAGTTGTACGTGGAACTGAACAATTATGGAGACGCGGTTGCGGACCTCGAACAGGCCGCGAAGGTGAACCCGTATAGTGGCGAGGTTTACTCGCTGCGTTCCCAATGCTATGAAATTCTTGGCGATAACGAAAGGGCAAGGCAGGATACGTGGAAGGCGAGAGTATTCGCAGACCGTTGAATCTACCGGGGCCGAGACTCCGGTAAAGTACCCCTTTTCTAAAGCGGGACTTTAGGGGGATTTTCCATGAGTTAGATCAAAATCCCCCCCTTGCCGAAAGAGAGGAACAAATCATTATGTTAGCCCTCTCATACCCACAGTCCCTCAGAAAAGAACCTACCTTTCGTCGATGATTCTCCGGGCTTTTCCTATACTTCTCTCAATAGTGTCCTGAGGCAATATGTTGACCGGGACATTGATCCCTATGATTTGCTGTATCCTTGATGATATTTTCTTGGCAAGTTCGTCCAGTTTTTCCTGGCCGGCCTGATACGTTGCGGGCTTGACCTCTGTTTCAACCAGAATGTGATCTATATAACCTTTTTTCCTCAGCCGGATCTGATATTGAGGCTCCACCTCTTCGAATTCCATAAGGACCACTTCCACTTGGGACGGGAAGACATTCACTCCGCTGATAATCATCATATCGTCAGAGCGACCCAGTATCTTGTCCATCGTGATCAGAGTGCGCCCGCATTCGCATTTTTGGCGGCGCAGCGTGCAGATGTCACGCGTCCGATAGCGGATCACAGGCATCGCGCGGCGTTGAAGAGCAGTGAAGACAAGCTCACCTTCCTCCCCTGCATCCACCGGTTCCAGCGTACCCGGATCAACTATTTCCGGAAGGACATGGTCTTCATTAATATGAATTTTGTAATACTCGCAGGTGAAAGAAACGCCGGGCCCCATGAGTTCCGTTAGACCGTAGTGCTCATACGCGTGCATCCCGCCTCTGGACTCGATGTCACTGCGCATCTCGACGCTCCACGGCTCCGCTCCGAAATGGCCGGTTTTGAGCCCTGAATTCTTAATGTCGAACCCCATCTTTTCGGCCTTTTCGATGATCGTCAAACAGTATGAAGGGGTACAGCAGAGGGCATTGGTCCCAAAGTCCTGGATGAGCAATATCTGTCGTTCGGTCATGCCGGCCCCCGAGGGGACAACCGCACATCCAATTCTTATTGCACCTTGAAGAAAGCCAAGGCCTCCCGTGAACAGCCCCATACCATACGCGTTTTGGAGTATGCTGTCAGGTCTCACCTCCTGTGCCCACAAGCCCCGCGCCATGCATTCCGTCCACTGTTCCATATCCTCAGCCGTGTAAGGGCCGGTTATGGGTTTGCCAGTGGTTCCCGAGGAGGCATGAATTCGAACTACTTCCGGCATAGGGACTGCACACAACCCGAACGGGTAGTTGTCCCGCAAGTCCGTCTTCACCGTAAAGGGAAACTTTGCTATGTCCTCAAGCTTCTGCAAATCAGCGGGCTTTACTCCTTTTTCGTCAAAGACCCTCTTGTAGAAGGGAACCTTGTCATAAACCCAGTTCAGCGTCTCTTGCAGTTTTTCTGTCTGAAACGCTTTCATCGCGGACTCGTTCATCGTTTCGAACTTTTCGTCCCAAAACTTTTTTGACATAGGGTGCCTCCTCGACGACGGATATGTTTTTTTCCGATGATGGACAATACGGGAAGGGCTCTGCTGAACTATAATTATGAAATCAGACAACTGCTGTCAAGCTAAAACAGGGGAGTCCCTCGTTGGTTTTTCCAAACAAATCCCTATACGCGCGACTTCAGCGGACTGAATTCTTAGGAGCAGGATGCGAGATCATCGGTCCGATTGGCAAAACTCTACTCAAATACTGGGAATCTGCAGACGGGAACCGCGAGTCTTTCAGTTCATGAGCGATTTCAAACGCGAAAGCGTAGCCTTGTCAAGGGCGGTTTCAAGCACTGGCGACACTTCTGGCGAGGAGGCCGGGCCGCGGATCTTTAGAATCACGCTTACCGGGGTTTTCACAGGCTCAGGGGTCTCCGGCTTGGCCTCCTTTGAGTCGGGGATCTCTATGCCGAAGCGCTTGAGTTCTTTGCCTAACCCGGTAATCTTCAAGAGATCTTCGTGCTTCTTGACGAATTTCTGAACCGCGGGGATTTTTCCGAGGACGTCTCCAACAGCCGTCACTGTATGAATACGGGTGAGTAAATCGAGCTGAGAAGAATTCCAACGGAGACTTCCGATCGCAGCCGCAGTGACATCTGGCCCTTTCAACCTCAAGTTGTCGGTGGAGGCGGTTCCCGACTGCAATTGGATGTCTCCGGCAATTGACTGGAACTCCAGAAGCTCGCTTTTCGTGTCCGCGGCCTGGGGATCCAGCAGCGTGCCGACAAAAGCGTGGACACCTTTCAGCACGTTCTTCAACCGATCCGCTCTGATCCTCCCCTGCCCTACTTCCAGAGTGAGTCGACCATTCAGCTTTTCCAGGGAGGTCACATCTTTCAACGATCCTCTAACCTTCAAAGGTCCTTCTATGGGTCCTTGGATCATACCGGTCAGTTCGGGGATCTCCGCATCGCCGCTTGCCGTTTCGACTGTGCCCTTGACCTTGTCGAGACTCCAATCAGCGTTTTCCGATCGGTAATTCACGGCAAGCAGGCGAACAAAACCGGCGGGAATTGCACCCTTGTCGGACTGACTTAGTCGGATCGTAGCTTCCGCAGGCCCGGACAACTTGGTCCCCGCCATACTGGGCAGATATCGGAGGAGGTCCTTCAGGTCAGTCTTTTTAATGTCCAGCGTTACTTCCTGAAAATTTCCGTTGCGGTCTCTGAGAACTCCGCGGCCGATGAGCGCAAGTCCCGGCAGGGTTAGCCGCCCGTTGGTCAGATCCAATTCCTGTTCAGACAATTTTCCTGTAGCGGTCAATGAGCCCGCGACGCCGCCCTGTTTCCTAAATGCCTGTTCAACGCTCACGTCGAGATGAGTCAAGGGAAGTTCCAGCGACCATGTCAAAGCCGTCGGAGACCCGGCAAATTTAGCTTTGAGAGGCACGTTTCCGGTCACTGTTGTCCCGGGGGGGAGTTTCAATCTTGCAAGAGCGATGGTATCAGAGTTGAAAGCAAGGGTCGCGGTCCCGTCGATCTTGGGCTCTGCCGATCCGAGGTCGGTAATATTAGCCTTGGCCGTAAGCATGTCTGCTGATTCCGTTGCTCTGCGGACAACAATGGACGTATCTTTAAGCTCTGTGGTATTCGACTTGAACAGGACCTTGGAATCGAGGCGCATGGCCAACCCGGACACCCACGGCCCCTGTGAGCTTAGGCGCACTCGAGACCCTATCATGCCGACGTTGACGATGGCGGGTTCCAATGTCTTCTGATTTCTCCACGGAAAGAAGGTCCCTTTGAAAGAGATGGTTCCCTTATTTCCCGAGGGTTTTTCCAGGTATGGCGACCACTCAATCGCCGCGGCGGTGATATCGGCACCCATGTCCAGCCATAGGCTTTGAGGCCGGCCCCTCGCGTTCCATCGAACGGGGATAGGCCCTTTAATATGCAGGGCTTTAGGCAGTTGAATCCCAAAGTCTTTCAACCATTCGGGGTGCAGCGAGACATCTCCTTGCAAATCCACTGCCCGATTGTCTGAGAAAGGACTGGAGATCTTGCCTCTGGCAGATACAAGTTTGCCAGCTTCGCGTATCTCCATGTTATCTAACATCAACAGCTCCGGGTCCATTTTGGCCTGGGCCCAGATACTCATTTTTGGAGCTATCGCTTTGTACGCTCCGGTAGGGACCGCATTTTCCAGGCTGAGCGTTCCGTGAACGCTCCACTTGTTCATTGCGCTCCATTCCCCTTTAATCGCGGCTTTTATTGTTCCGTTTTCTGGATCCAAGGGAAGTGACGAAGGGAACGATGCCTTGAAAATCGCCAGCGGAAGCGTGTCTGTTTCCGCGCTCGCCCGCGCAAGTAGAACTGCAGACAAGTCCTGGGCAAGAACAATGTCACCTTGAACATTCACGTGCGCAGCACCTCTGGATTTCGCTTTAAGATCCGTTTTCAGAGAGAGCTTGGCGGAGTCGCCCTTTTCCCATGTTAAGTGGGTACGAACGGCTGCATTGTCGAAATCCCCGGCCACGCCGGTCCAAGGTGGAAAATATACGTGAAAAGGCTTCAGCCCCAAAGAATCGGCGGAGATATCCATCACGATTCCTTCCAGACTTGACAGGTCCTCAGCCAATGTGGCCTGCCCCTCAATATGCACCGAATGGTCCTTTGGCTGTCCGTTGTCCAATCGTCCGGTAATGTTGGCTGAAAGAACGTTTCCAGCAGCCTTCCTCTTGATGGAGCCGGCGATCTGCTTCAGAGACCGCTCGACTACCTTGCCCGGTGCGATCTTTTGATCGATCCAATCCACGCGTCCTTCAACAAACTTGATCTCGTTGATTGAGAACTTGAAGCGCTTCTCCTGCTTGGCGCCCGAAGTCCCCTCACCATCACTGACAATGGTCAGGTCGGGACCACCTTTTTCAGGTTTAGTCTTGAGCGTTTTCTTATCTGGAGAGGTTACGGGCAGCGGAATTAAAGCCCCCCCAATCTTTCCATCGGGAGATCTTCGTATCGTGGCGCGCAATCCCTGGATGGTCATAGATTCGACAGCCACTTCTTTTTTCAAGAGAAGGGCCAGGGAAGGAATGAGGACAAGTCTATCTGCTGAAGCTAGCTTTTTCCCGTCTTGAGACGCTATTGAGATGCCTTCGACCTTCAGGCTTATCAGTCGAGGGAAAGACCACGAGACCTTCAACGACTCCAAAGTCACTCCCTGACCGGTAAGGCTGCTCAACTGATCCTGCACTCGGCTACGGATCAGATCCGTCTCCGGCAGGACACGGATGCTTACCACCACCGCGGTCACGAAAAGAGCCATCAATAGCAAAAGAACTAGTAAAATACGCCGAAAATGCCTCATTGTCTGCTCCCAAACGACTCACGAAAGCGGGTGAACGTTCGACCTTCATTTTGAATGGACCCCCAGACTCGCTATCGGTTCTGAATCGCTGCGAGTACATTAAAACAGTGCGGTCCGGATTTTGCTCCGGGACACCACATGATTGGCCCTAACAGATTCGGCCAAATATTTCTTCAATCATTCTTGGAGGTTCTACCTGCTTCAGCACTTTTGCACAAGAGTTTTGTCAAATGATGCGGTATTTCTTCCAAAAGGCGCTTCCTCGCAGGGAAAAATCCTTTTTCTACCGTTGACAACGCGCTTCATGAGGGGCTATAAACTCTATCTATGAGCAGAAAAATATTTGCAGTAGGGGATATTCACGGCTGTTACGACAAACTCGCCGCAATGATGCAGATCCTTCCGTGGCGCAAGGACGAAGGTGATCTACTTCTATTTATAGGCGATTACATCGATCGCGGCCCGAAGTCTCGCGAAGTCGTCGACTTTTTGGTGCGGCTCCGGCAGGAAGGCGGGGAATTCGTCTTCTTAAAAGGGAATCACGAAAAAATGCTTCTGGATTATTACATTCAGCAAAAGGATCAGATGCTGTATGTAGCCAATGGGGGAGCCGAGACTATCGCCAGTTACGTCGAGGGAGGGATAGGTAGAAAAGCTTTTGTCTTGCCTGAGGAACATCTTGAATTCTTTCTATCCCTGACCCTGTATCACGAGACCGAGGATTATATTTTTGTTCATGCGGGATTAAAGGACGGCATACCCTTGATTGAACAATCCGAAGAGGATTTGCTCTGGATCCGGGAAGAATTCATCTATTCGGCATACGACTGGAACAAGAGAGTAATTTTTGGGCACACAGCATTAGAGATACCGTTCGTTACTCCAGGAAAAATAGGAATCGACACAGGTGCGGTGTACGGAAATAAACTTACCGCCGTGGAACTGCCGCGCATGAAGTTCTATCAGGTGTGATGGTTTAGGGAGTCGTCTTCACGGGATGCCGGCGTACATTCGAGGACGCCGCCGAATTAAGCTTTCCATCCGAGAGTCTTTAGGAACCACTCCTTAAGCATTCCAATACAACGCGAGTCTAGACGCAAGCGATGCACCCCGCCCGGAATCACATGTAGTTCCGCAACGCCTGCCGGAGCATGATTGAAAATCTCTCTACCATGGTCCACGGGGATCAGCTCATCTGCATCGCCGTGAACGATAAGAATGTGCTTGGCTCGCACATGAGCGATCCATCGCCTGGGCTCTATCTCCTTGAAGCCGTCTATCCAACGGTCCAGATCTGGGGGAAACCTCGCGTCCCTGATCAGCCCCCTTTCCCTAAAATCCGCCAATATGTCGGCCGGGTCTTTCTCGAATATTTCGAAATGTGCGGGGGTTCCCACCGCTGCAACGCTGTACACACGCTCACTGTCCGCGGCAACTCGGATAGCCGCGGCCCCACCTCCGCTAAACCCCAAGAGCATCACACGTGTCGGGTCTATGTGAGGCGAGTTCAGGATCCTGTCCAGCACAGATTCCAAATCGCGGACCCATCCCATCATGTCAAAGTCACCCCCTGAGTCACCGCATCCCCGGAAATTAAAAATCACAGCGGCGATACCCGAGGACGAAAAATCTCGGGCCAGCCCCTCATATCCGGGATCATCCTGGGGCCTTGCGGCTCCGCTTCCGGGAATTCCATGACAGATGACGAGCGCCGGGTACAACATCGCGGGGCGGGCTGATGGGAAGAAAATCTTGCCTCGGATGGTGATCCCGTCAGAGACTGCGCTGAATGATTCTTCGTACCGCTGATCCGATGAATCTATCTCTACGCTCCGCGCAGGTGTCGGTTTGATTCGAAGCGCCTCCAGAAGCTTACTGAACATAGCTCTTATGAGATTGATCTCCATTCAAGATGCCATGTCTCAACCTCTGGGATAAACCCTCTTGCAAAGGGGACAGAAATAGACCTTTTCTCTGGCCAGAAACATGAATGCTCCAACGGTAAGAAGGGAAGCGCCGACGAGGAAAGATATGCCGGTACCACAGACCACGGCCAATCTCCACAGCGAATAACCGTCAAAGAAGCTGACCATCAGGCATCCGAGAATTCCAAGCACCAAGAAGGTAGCGGACATCTTCATGGCCAAATAGCTTCGACTCCGATCGTAAACGTCTCGCAGACCCGATTGCATCCTTTCTTGGCACGTGTCACAAAGGGCCTCTACCGCCGGCGCGTCGGCGTCGGCATCGGCATCGTTTGCATATTCCAAAGGGCTGCCGTGGACCATTTCATCCAATGGAGCATCAAATCCGGAGTGAGCTTCACTCGAGGTACCCGCCACTGCAAAATAGCCGTCGTCGCCGTCTTGCGGCGGAGCGTCGGTAGATTTGTTTTCCTGCCTGGCCGCAGTATCGCCGAAGAGGCTGCAATCCCGTACACCGCTGATGACATCGAGAATTTTTTCTCCGAGAGGAACTTTTCCCACTCGCGGCGAAGAGGCTACCGGGGGGTCCTCAGAAACAGGCCACTTGGGCATGCGTTCCCTGCTCATCAGTTCCTGAAAGGAGACACCGCAGCTGGGACAAATGTCGAACATCGTGTCTTGCGCTGCCAGGCAGGCCGGACAAATGAAGCCGGCTTTCTCCTCTTCGTCTTTGGGGGCTTCTGTCTGGCGCTGATTCTCTCGCCTGTAGTGGTCATGGAGTTCTTGAGGACCAAGAATGCGGCGGTCCAAGAGCATGCTGTAAAATTTTTCGAGCCCCGCGGGGGTAAGATGATATCTCTTCAGAAGTTCCCCGTCCGGCATGTCGGCATGGAAATCATTAAGGAAATCCTTGACCTTAATCGTTCGCTTCTCTTGGCTGGTTTGGGTAGTATTCATAATGTTTCACCTCGCGTGGACAGTGCAATTGTGTTATAGCAAATAAACTCAAGCCTATCAAGTAAAATCGTAATGTTATCTTAATTTTCTATAATTTACTTTAATATTGACCTTGCGCTTTGCGTCTCCGAAATTCCGAAACGAGCCTTCATCGCCTTGCAAAGACCAAAGCTTTCGGCTAGGTTCTCAACTCGGAAACAAAGTTGAAATTGCCTGATCTCTACCGAAGAGAGGAGTTTATCCTCCGCCTCGGTAACCGGCGGATAGGGCCGTTAAAATTAGCTGACCCGGCAGCTGTGGCCTCGGAATACCTGGTATGACAAAAAGTGGCCTTTCTACTCTTGCCTTTTTGCTTTCTGCACTTTCCGTCATGGGGGCTTTGGTTTCTCCGTCCTTTGCCATCGAAGAGGGGATTCCTCATGTCTGCCGCCCAAACCTCGGTCCCTCGCCGGCCATTGAACTAGGAAAAGCGGGCGTTTTCACATGGAGTTGTTCCGGAGAAAATGAGAAAGGCAAGGGCTTCTACATTGTGTTTATAAGGCCGTCAGGCACGTACGTGCTTTTGAAGGTTCCTCAGGGGAGGGCATCTTTTGAGTTTACGCCGGATACCCCTGGCATGTGGCGCTGGATTGTCATCAATACAGACCCTGACCGCACTAAACCGGATGTAGAGTCGAAACCGGGTCATTTTCAGGTGGTGCTTACGCAGGAATCAGCACATTAGAAAGCTGTGGGGTGATCCAGCGTTCCGCAGGGCTTTGCCGATTTGTACCATCTATGGAACATTTTCAACTACCGAGACGGCTAGACACTTAATGAGAAAAGTGAAGTCGCTCTTCACCGGCATATCTCCGTGTGATATAGATCTGAGCCTGTTAGTCTGCCCGGCGTCCGTTAAAATACGATCAGAACCAAAACTACCGAGGCAGGTCAAACCGAATAACTTTATTCCGTCGAGAAGGAGAAAAATCCATGACACAAGGCCGTTGCTGGTCAGTTCACATTTCGCTTGTCGTGATGCTTGCAATTACGCTGCTCGCAGTTATTCCCTCACCACCCTCAGCGGCAGAAGCTCCGCCGGCCCTTAAACAACTGGACGAAGCCTTCGTTCAAGTGGCCGAAATGGCCACGCCTTCGGTGGTAAACATAAAATCCTCTAAGAAAGAGAGTTCAGGCCCGATGGGTTCGGATCTGGAGCCTTTTTTCAGATCTCCCCCTTTTAGGGAGTTTTTCGGCGGTGAGGATCTTTTCAAACGCTTCAAGAAGGAACCCCGCCACGATGGAGGCTTGCGTGCCGAGGGGATGGGATCGGGCGTGATTGTATCAGCCGATGGCCACATTCTCACGAATTCACATGTTGTAAAGGACTTTGACAAAATCACGGTCACTTTGTCTGATAAACGATCCTTTGACGCCAAAGTTATCGGGGCCGATCAGGAGAGCGATATTGCAGTGATCAAAATTGAGGCCACTGGCTTGCCTGTAGCAAAATTCGGGGATTCTTCCAAACTGCGTGTCGGTGAGATCGTTATGGCTGTGGGGAACCCCTTCGGGTTCAATCGAACCGTCACCTCGGGCATTGTCAGCGCCACGGGCCGGTCCAATGTGGGAATCATCGGCTACGAGGACTTCATCCAGACCGATGCAGCGATCAATCCAGGCAATTCTGGCGGCCCTCTGGTCAACATTAACGGCGAAGTGATAGGGCTCAACACGGCCATAGCTACGCGCAGCGGTGGTTATCAAGGAATCGGATTCGCAATACCTGTCAACGCAGCCAAGTTGATCATGGATGACTTGGTCAAGGACGGCAAAGTCCGCAGAGGACTGTTGGGCGTGAACATTCAAGACCTCGACGAATCGCTGGCGAAGTCGTTCGGTGCGCCTGGAACCAGCGGCGCGCTTGTATCCCAGGTGATCGCTGAGAGTCCGGCTGAAAAGGCCGGCATCAAAGCGGGGGATATCATTCTCAAGTTCAACGGAGAAAGCGTGAGCGGCGCGGCAAATCTGAAAAACATGGTCGGACGTGAGAAGCCGGGCGCGACGGCGAAATTGACTATTTATAGAGACAAGAAGACCTTTGACGTAGACCTAACGATAGGGGAGCGCACGCCGAAAGCCCTTGCCTCTGCAGCTCCTTCAACGGCAGGGGAAACGTCAAATGAACTCGGGGTGGAAATTGAGAGGGTGCCGGCCGCGATGGCAGAAAAGATGGGCTTGAAAGAGGGAGAAGGAGTCCGAATAAAGGAGATTACGAACCCCGACGGTTCGGGAAACAAGATGGGCCTACGAGTAGGTGATGTGGTGCTTGAGGTGGATGGCAAATCTGTTTCTGATGTCACAGCATTTAACAAAGCTGTGACGGAGGCAAAAAGCAGCGGGCTGATACGTCTAAAGATCCAGAGAGGGTCTGCAAAGGTGTTTCTGGCGTCTCCACTGAGCTAGAGTAAACGAGAAAACTAGCCTTTCGGTCGCAAGTCGCCATGGTCTGCTACGGACTGCTATGACGTGGAGCGCCACAACGAAGTGTGAAAATGCCTAAGACATTGGTGCCTCGGACGTGCGGTCCGGCTCGTCCGAGGCACCGTGACTTCAGCCTGGTGGCCATGGCGATACGCATTTCATGAGAGTCCACATTCAAAGTTAGGAGAATCGGGGAGCATCTTCTTGTAACCCCGCGTTTCGCGAGTTCCGCCCCCCGCAGAGATGGTCGAAGAGAAGCTTTTCTGACTGAGTTTCCCTTGGCTCTCCGCGAGAGACTACGGAAATTTGGCTCAATCTTCAGACGAATTCTACCCGCACTTCATATCCATGAGGTTCAAGATCTTTGAGCAATGCATGCGCAGCGTGTTGGAAGAGCGACCTATGTTCTTTTGCGCTGCCGACGCGGCGCATTTCTCCTAGGAAGACGCTGTCTTTGGAATCGAAAAGACCATCATTGAAGTAGGTGTCAAGGGCTTCTTCCCACCGGCCCTTTAGTTCTCCATTCTCGGAATGCGCCAAGGGAAAACGTATCTCGTCACTCTGAAATTCCTGGGCAACGCGCACTTCGACATGAATTCCGGCCCTGTAGGTTATATCGGCCACCGGCTTCCCTTTTTGGGATATGTGCGCGACGATCATAGTAAGCCACCCTGGCGGAAGCGCTGTCAGGACGGGCTGGGCAAAGCGTCCAAGTGCTATTGCAAAGGTAATAATACTAGCAACTTCCGTTTCGGGTGTCCAGGAGAAATCCCGTGATCCGCG
>Ga0209039_10002497_pt1 | contig 15540 bp, 14 predicted proteins | sample BogFormECP12_OM1_FD_188238 | JGI IMG/M metagenome (GOLD analysis project Ga0209039, IMG submission 188238) | Bog forest soil microbial communities from Calvert Island, British Columbia, Canada - ECP12_OM1 (SPAdes) (version 2) | ecosystem: Environmental > Aquatic > Freshwater > Wetlands > Bog ... | reverse complement strand
ATAGGCAATCTCGCCCGGCAAGAGCCGTAAGCATAACATTTTTATGGAGTTGGTACGCCCGGAGAGATTCGAACTCCCGACCCCTTGCTTCGTAGGCAACCTTACCTTACCCATTCTCTCTATTCATTGCTCTCCTTTTCATAGTCTTACACCAATTCAGGGAGTCTGCTTTCGCTCAAAGCCGAACCCCTTTCCTGCCCATTACATACACTTGTGGCACACTTTTGGCACACACCAGGCGGACTCAGCGACGGCCGGACTCCAACCTCCACCGCCCCCGGAGTCACGTCTTTCACCCCCCTCCAATCCGTGTTGCCGTCCATCGGTCTCACCAAACGCAGGCTTAAACACTTGGAAGCCATCCGGCTCATCCGCGAGCAGCGCGATCAGAACAAGCAGGAACTAGCTTACCACGCCCGACCCTTTGTCCTCTGCGGCATCCCCCTTCGCCGCCAGTCACGCGGGCAAGCAACCCACGCCCGACGTAACGGCCGGTTCTTCTTGGAGATCACGGCCCACCCTCGCTTTGGACTCCCCTACGGCCAGGACCGCTTGATCCCAATTTGGGTTGCCACGCTGGCCCTCAAACAGAAGAGCCGCGTCGTTCACTTCGATTCCGCTGCCCAGCTACTCGATTTCTTCCGCCTTCCCAAAGACGGCCCCCACTACCGTCGCATCGTTCAGGGCTTCAAGCGGATCTTTGCCGCGACGATCTTCTTCGGGAGCGAAGACCAGCCTGACGGAGCACCGGTCATGGATTGGTCTCGTTTTCACTTTTTCGATCGCATGCGGCTCTGGTTCAACCAAGACCACTGCTCAACTGCCCCGGGCCCTGAATCACGCGAAAACACCATCACCCTGAGCGAAGCATTTTACCGCGAGATCGACGACCATCGAATCCCGGTCGAGCGAGAGGTCATCGCCGCCCTCGCCCATGCCCCGGGAGCACTCGATTTCTATATCTGGATTGTGTGGAAGAGTTGGACAGTGAACGGCAGTCCAGCCCGCATCCCACTGTTTGGGAACCAGGGACTCAAGGATCAGCTCGGGTCGGGCGACTACTCACTCGACCGGTACTTTCGTCGCAAGGTCAAGGCTTGGTTGCGCCAAGCGAAGGTATTGTGGCCAGATTGCCCGGGAACGATTTCTGAAGATGGCCGCCTCCTCGTCGTTCCGTCGTCGAAAGGCGTCCCGGCAGTCAACCGTATCCAATAGCACGCCGCCACTTGGATTAATGCCAGCGGGCGCTAGTCGCAATCCTGGCTGAAGAGGCGGATAAAGGCGCAGTATTTATTTCGCAGGGAATGGTTCCTTATGCCGTACAATACAACAAGGCAAGGTTCCGATAGCATCGTCAGGTCGTCAGTCCACACCACCCCGGGGGAGACCTGCTGCTGTTTGAGGCGTTCGTCACTCATGTAGGCAAGTCCGTCAGTCGCGAATGGTGCACGCGACTGGCGCTCAAGGGGTTTCCTAAAGAATGAGAAAAAAGAGCCTCATTCGAGAGCGCCTTCGAGGAGCCATGCACTATCAATCTGCTAGCCGCTATGCTCTTGCGCATGGTTGCCCGCGCCATTTGAAAGTTGGTCTCGCAGCCTTAGCGCGGCCCTGGAGTCCCTCAAGGATGTACGGAACGATCACCAGCCCCTTGGTGAGCGAACACGCCCCGCCCAAGGCTGCGAATGCACGATCTCCATCGCTTTCGCGGGCCTTGTCCAAGTCGCATCGCTTCCTTCCTAAAAGGGACAAACATCGGGGCCTCAAATCCCATCGCGCGAGGACCCATCTTCATCGCCTTCGCAAGAGCCTCGACGCGGTCGATATCCGTTCCCAACTCAGGGGCGGACGGTCCTTCGACTACCCATCCAAGATTCGCCAAATTGCCGATATCGACCACGGCGACCTGAAGCGATTCGTTGGTCACTGTTGCCGTCTTCCCGATCCCTTCCATCGTAAGCATACCTACGCCGTTTTCTACCCAATTGCACGATAGCCCACATAAGCCCCTTTATGTCCGAGTATCCCGGGACTTCCCTCAAGTTGACGGATTTCGTCGACAAATGCCAGCCCAGCCAGGCGTCTCTCTCATGCCTGTGGAACACCCTGTGAAGTCTGGAAACTATCCACGTTATTTTAGGTCCGCCTCATTTTGGCTGCGGTCTGAAACACTTGGGTTCTTCTTCCACGTTATTTTAGGTCCGCCCGGCACGTTATTCTGGGTCCGCCCGCCCGTTACTTTCGGTCCGCGCTACGTTGACAACCCACGATTCACCAGCGAGATACGGGAATCCCCTGTAATTCCCTGTAGAATGCACCGGTACAAGACGAACCTGTAGTAGTCGGCTCAATTCTGTGGAAAATGTGGAAAACCGGCACGAGCCATCGCCTGCTTCGCCGGTGAGAGAAACAAGCAGCCCTCCCGCTTCAGGCTGGTCGGTCGATAGTTCGCGCCGCAGTGCCGGGCGCTCCATAAACGCCGAGTCAGTCGCGGGAGCATTCCAAACCGCGGGGCCAAGCAGCCTCCTGATGTTGACCGGCTTGTGCTCCGGCCGTCGATTTCATTCCCGGATGCCAACGCACGAAGGCATTTCGAAGCACGCCGTCGAGCGCTCGGGTTCGTACCTGCAACAGCAAACGCGCTCTCCCGTTGGGTTCATCGGGAAGGGGTTGATTATGAAGGCCGGAAGGGAACTTCCTCAGATTCCTCAAAAGTAGCCCGCGATTTGGAATGGTCTCCCACTTAGCCCGTTGAGATGGTCTCGGAAAAGGACTGTTTCTCTGAGAGTTGCAAATACAGCCGAATTGAGCAGGGATGGATCTCAAATGGGGGCAGAGGGTCGAAGGAATTGTAGTGAACATTTTTTGGACAGAGAAATATTCTTTCTTGCGAAGCGAGGACGACTTACTTTTCTTCCGTCGGCCAGTTCCCTGCCCTGATGCCTTGCGTTGGGCTCCTTTGACCTTCGCTATTCGCGCTTGCAAAAAAGCAACCGCGGCCCGTCATCAAAACTTTACATACCCATGGAGAGAGCATGCGTTCTCACGCTGCAGCAAACCTGAAGGATTACTCGGAAACGCTCCGGAATTCTTCCACGATTGCAGAGATTCAACAACTAGACAAGGCTAGGCCAGCTTGCTAGAGTTGGGCAACCTGGCGTGAGCCCAACTCGCGACTTGACTGGAGGAACTTCTGATCGGCCGAATCGGTACGGGGTACCGCTGGTGGAGGTGCCCCCAATGCCTTCCCATCCGACGAGTCATGTGTTCCCCGTGGACGCTGTAGCCTATTGATTTCACGTTCTTTACAGTTCCCTACTATTACTAACGATAATCATTCTTATCGTTTATAATGTCGGGCGTGACGACAGAAACCGCCAAAACTGGCAAAACTGGGTTAAAATCCGGGAATTTGCCCCCAGCCCTCCCACCCGGCGAGCGCTTTCGCAGGTATAGGGAAGGGAATTCGCGCCAACTCGCCCTCTTCTGCCCCTGCGGCGCCCTTCCTCCCCTCACCGCCGGCTTCTGCCCCTCCTGTTACTGGAGGTGGCGCCACTCCCTGCGGTTCTTTGGCGGGGTGCGGGACGAGGTTTTGGAGAGAGACGGGCGGCGTAGCCGGGCTTGCGGCTCGGACCATTGGGTCGGGATCCACCACCGCGAGGCCGGGTCGAACCTCCCATCATTACTTATATGTCTCTGCGCCGCCTGCCACGCCCAGGTCCACCGGTTGCTCTTCCTCTGGAAATGGATCCCGGAGCTGCTCGGCGAGCTCTGGGCCGAGCAGCACCCCGGCGTCCCCGTCCAGCTCCAGATCCCGCTCTCGGCCCAGCTCGAGCTGCCGCTCGGGGGAAGGGAAGTCAGCCGTGCGTGAGGATGATATAGAGCGAGCGGAAGCCGCCCAGTCCGAGAGTCCGGAGGCCGCCGTCCCGAGTCAGGGTTCGGCGCCAAGTGGGGTCCCGCGGCTCGAAAGCACGGACTCCGAACCCCGGACCGAGGAGTGGCAGAACGCCGACCCCGAGCTCCAGACCGAGCGACGGAGCGACTCCCCGGTCCCGGCCACCCTCCTCCACCAGGTCAAGGGCTTGGTCCTCAACAGCGTCAGCCAGAACCATTCCCGCCGCGCCTACGAGCGGGCTATCGAGGATTTTATGGCTTGGTACGAGGCGCGTCCCGGGCGGCCGCCGCTCTCGAAAGCCCTGGTGCAGGAATACCGCGTCGCCCTCGAACAAGCGAAGTTCTCGCCTTCCACCATCAACATCCGCCTGGCCGTCATCAAGAAGCTCGCGACCGAGGCGGCCGACAACGGCCTGCTCGACCCGGCGCTCGCCGCCGGCATCACCAAGGTCAAAGGGGTAACGCGCAAAGGCGTCAGGGCAGGGAACTGGCTGACCCGGGAGCAGGCGCGCGAGCTCTTGAACCGGCCAGAGATTTCGACGCTCAAGGGGAAGCGCGACCGGGCGATCCTCTCCGTCCTCTTGGGATGCGGTATCCGGCGCTCGGAGCTCGCGGCCCTCACGGTGGCGAAGATCGAGCAGCGCGAAAACCGCTGGGTCATCGTCGACCTGCTGGGGAAGGGAGAGAGGAGGCGCACGGTCCCGGTGCCGGCCTGGGTGAAGAACAGCGTTGACGAGTGGCTCGCGGCCGCCGAGATCAGTGAGGGGCGGATCTTCCGCTCGATCTCGAAAGGGGGGAGACTGCAGGGTGAGACCCTGGGGGAGATGGCGGTGTGGTGGCTGGTGAAGGGGTACGCGGAAGGAATCGGGGTGAAGAATCTCGCCCCTCATGACCTGAGGCGCACCTGCGCTCGTCTGTGCCGGAAATCGGGTGGGGATTTGGAGCAGATCCAGATGCTGCTGGGTCACGCCTCAATCCAGACCACCGAGAAGTACCTGGGGATGCGGCAGAACCTGGCGGAGGCGGTGAATGATAAGCTGGGGATCGTCGACGCCGAGGGTGAATAGGGCGCCGCGGGCTAGGCGATTGAACACCAGGTTCTTTCGGGGTGAGGTTTTGTAGTAGCATCCCAACTGAAAGGAAAAGGCGGAAAAAGCCGGTGGAACACGATAACAAGCTGCCCGAGGGGAACCAACTGACGAAGGCCGACACCCTGGCGAGCGCCTTGTTGGGGGAATTGCGGGGGCTTATTGAGGCTGCACGCCAGCGGGCCGCGCAGGCGCTGAGCGCCGAATTGGTGCTCCTCTATTGGCGCATTGGCACGCGGCTTCGGACGGAGGTCCTCGGCGGCGAACGAGCCCAATATGGCGAGGCGATTGTCTCTACACTGTCGAGACAATTGTCCGCCGAATACGGTGCGGGATTCAGCCGGCAGAACCTCTTTCACATGATTCGCTTTGCCGAGGCCTGGCCCGTCGAGAGCAAAGTGCTGCAACTGGCCGAGCACTTGGGTTGGAGTCATTTCAAGGAGATCCTCTATCTAGACGACGCACTCCAGCGGGATTTTTACGCGGAGATGAGCCGCCTGGAAAGTTGGAGCGTCCGAACTTTGCGCGAGCGTGTTAAAGGCATGCTCTACGAGCGAACAGCGATCTCGCGCAAGCCCGAGGCCACGATTCGGAACGCGCTGGAAACCTTGCGCCGTGAAGACCGGCTTACGCCTGACCTGGTGTTCCGAGATCCTTATCTGCTGGACTTCCTGGGCCTCGCGGACACATATAGCGAGCGGGATCTCGAGGCCGCTATCCTGCGCGAATTGGAGCGCTTCCTGTTGGAACTCGGGACTGACTTTACCTTCGTGGCGCGGCAGAAGCGGCTCACGATTGGGAATGAAGACTTTTACTTGGACCTTCTCTTCTATCATCGTGGGCTGCGCCGGCTGGTCGCGATCGAACTCAAACTCGGACGATTCGAAGCCGCCTCCAAGGGGCAGATGGAACTCTACCTTCGCTGGCTGGACAAGCATGAGCGACACCCCGAGACCGAGGAGTCCCCGATCGGCTTGATCCTGTGCAGCTCGAAGGATGATGAACAGATTGAACTTCTGCAGCTCACCGAGGGCCAGATTCGGGTGGCGGAGTATTGGACGGCTTTGCCTCCACCCGCGGTCTTGAAACGCAAGCTCCACGATGCGGTACGCCGGGCCAGGGAACAACTTGCGGCAAAGCCACCGTCGCCCAATTCAGCTACTGGGAAGTAATTCCTCGGCAGTTCAGCACGGCTGGAGGAATTGTCTCTACGCGTAGAGACAATTATCGACCGGGTAGGGGGCTGGGCTCCGGTGGGTAGGATCCGCCTGGTTAGTGGCAGTTTTTTTCAGAGACCCGGAAAAGTATTGATGCCTGAGCCTTGTGCGAAAAATTATCCATGTCGACATGGACGCGTTTTATGCTTCGGTCGAGCAGCGTGATGATCCGCAACTGCGCGGCAAGCCAGTAATCGTCGCTTGGCGGGGTAACCGCTCTGTCGTCTGCGCTGCTTCGTACGAGGCCAGGAGCTTCGGCGTGCGTTCGGCCATGCCAGCAGTACGAGCGGAACGCTTGTGTCCCAAGGCGATCTTCGTGGCTCCGGATTTCACACGCTATCGGGCAGTCTCGCGCAGCGTGAGGGAGATCTTCAAACATCACACAGACCTGATAGAGCCACTGTCGCTCGACGAAGCCTACCTCGACGTCACCGAGAACAAAACGGGCTTATCGACCGCCACCCTGGTGGCACGCACGATCCGTGAGCAAATCCGCCAGGAATTGAATCTGACTGCCTCCGCTGGCGTAGCACCCAACAAGTTCCTAGCAAAACTCGCCTCCGACTGGCGGAAACCTGATGGGCTCTTTGTCATCCAGCCCGGGGACGTAGATGCGTTTCTTCTGCCGCTGCCGGTTGGGCGCCTGCCTGGAGTTGGCAAAGTCACAGGAGAGAAGCTGGCGAAACTCGGAATCCAGACTGTGAGAGATTTGCGAGGTGTGGATTTGCCCGCACTCGAACGCCACTTCGGCGGCTATGGTCGTCGCCTGCACGAGCTCGCCTGCGGTATCGACGATAGCGAAGTCGTCCCGGACAGGCCTACGCAATCGATATCCGTCGAGGATACTTTTGAGCAGGACGTTCTATTGGTAGAGACCGAGCCAATGATCCGGCGCCTTGCAGAAAAGCTTTGGTCTGCTTCGCGCAAAGAATCACGCACAGCACGCACGGTGGTCCTCAAAATGAAAACAAGCGAGTTCAAGATTCTAACTCGGAGCCATACGCCCGGCTCTCCTCCGTCCTCCTGTGATGGGTTGACGGACATCGCGCTGAGGCTGCGAGAACGAGTGCCCCTGGGTCCACTGCAACGCTACCGGCTCGTCGGCGTAGGGTTGAGCAACTTTCGGGAGCCCGAACAGGATGCTGCACAAGCCACCCTTTTCGAGTAGCACGAATATGGAAACGATTCCGATCCCGGGAGCGGAAATCTACTACGACAAGAATTTCCTCTCACCTGAGGAAGCGACGACCCTGTTCACCGTGCTGCGCACGAAGTGCGCCTGGGAACGACGCAGATCTTCATTCCAATATGCCGTGCCTCGCGACGAAGCCTACTACGGCGATCCGGGAACCAACTACATATATTCGCGGCGCGAGTACCAGCCGCTCGCCTGGATGCCGGAATTGCTCTCCTTGAAGACTCGGGCCGAAGAGGCCACTCCCGGAGTTGCTTATTCCAACTCGGGTTGGCCGAGGCTGGGCTACAACGCTGTACTCTGCAATTTCTACCGAAACGGAAATGACAGTGTCGGCTTACATGCGGATGCGGAGCCGGAAATGGGGCCGGTGATCGCTTCTGTCAGCCTGGGAGCTGAACGTTTATTTCGTCTCAAAGCGCAAAATGGAGCTGTTGCCTTTGCGGAACGGTTGCCCCACGGGAGCCTGTTGATCATGGCGGGGAAAACCCAGAAAAGCTTTAAGCACGAGGTCCCAAAAGAGCCAGCCGTTGCTGAGCCACGCATTAACCTGACATTCCGGCACATCAAGCACAAGTAGCCAATTTTGCTCAGTGGCCCCGCGCCCTTTCATGCAATCGTAAGGTTCACATGGGACCATTTGGTGGACCTCTGGAATGCCTACCGGGAGAGGAGTAACCCATGTCGAGATATGTGGGGCGTTTGGCGTTAGCGCTGGTCATTGCCCTGGCAGCTTATCTGGTGGTTTACCGTCCGCTCCAGTTGCATTGGGGAGCCACCCGGCAAGAGGTGGCACGAGCCATGCCCGGAGACGATATCCAGCCGCGGCCGATCTTCAATGCCACGCGCGCCATAACAATCAAGGCGACGCCAGAGCAGGTCTGGCCCTGGCTGGTTCAGATCGGCTACAAGCGCGCCGGGTGGTATGGCTACGACTGGGTGGATAACGCGGGCATCGCCAGCGCGACGCGCATCATGCCGGAGTGGCAGCATATCCAGGTGGGCGACACTGTGCCGATTTGGGAGGGGATCAATTTCAGGGTGGCGGCATTTGAACCCAACCGCTACGTCGTCTGGCAGAGTCCGAGCGGACGCGACAGCATGGCGCTAGCTCTCTATCCCGTAGACGAAACGCACACGCGCTTGGTCTGGCGCATTCACAATGCACCCTACCTCTGGATGTCGGGCTACATTGTTGCCCAACTCTTCGCCGACTTGGCCGACGGCATCGCAGTTCGCGAGAACTTGCTTGGCATTAAGAGGCGGGCGGAAGGGGCGCCGCTGGGAACACCGGCGATGCTGTACTTGGAGCTAGCTCTATGGCTGGCGGCCTTCGCAGGATTTCTTGTGGCCGAGGCAGGGCTCGTCGTAGGGCGCGATTGGATCCGTCCACTGCTGGTGGTCTCGGCGACCGCGCTCTTGGCGATTGGCCTTATACTGATGAGGCCTCCGATCTGGGTTGATGGGTTGGCGACGTTCTGCGTGTTTATGGGCTTGTGGTGGATGTATCGAGGCCAAGCTGCCGGAGCGGTGCGCAGGAGGACACCGGCGGGCGGGTTCCCGGGACCAGGGACATCAGCGGGATGAGGTGAAGTAGGCCAGCACGGTCTGGATCAGGGTGCGGATCTGCTTCGAGCTATAGTGGGCGGGAAAGTCGGAGCGCGCCGCCAGCAGCCGGTCGCGCATCAGCCCCTCGACCATTCCGACCAGGACGGACCGTACGGCCTCGGCCTGGAGGTGGGGACGAAGGTGGCCCGCCGCCCGCGCTTGGCGCAGGAAGCCGTCGGTGAGGCGCACAAACTCCCGGTAGCCCTGCGAGATCGCCACTTGATCGCCCTCTTTGCGCACGCGGTGGCCTTCCAGCAGCATGAGCAGCTTGATCTCAGGATCGCTCGCTAATCGTGTTACCAGGTCCGGCGATGGTGTATGATTCTGCTGCCCGCGAGTTCCGATCATTCGCGGACGCGAATTAGCCGGAACGGAGGTCCAACATGGCGGCAAAGAGAATCCTGATGCTGGCGGGAGACTATGTAGAGGATTACGAGGTCATGGTGCCTTTCCAGGCCCTGCTCATGGTCGGCCACACCGTCCACGCCGTCTGCCCTGGAAGGAAGGCCGGGGAAACGGTACGAACCGCCATCCATGACTTCGAGGGCGACCAGACCTACAGCGAGAAGCGCGGGCACAATTTCGCGCTCAATGCCAGCTTCGCCGATGTCCAACCCGAGAGCTACGACGCACTGGTGATTCCCGGCGGCCGTGCGCCGGAGTATCTGCGCCTCAACTCCAGGGTGATCGAGATCGTTCGCCACTTCTCCCAGGCCGACAAACCCATCGCCGCCATCTGCCACGGCGCCCAGATCCTCGCCGCGGCGCACGTCCTGGCGGGCAAGAGCTGCAGTTGCTATCCCGCCGTCTCGCCGGACGTGGGCACGGCAGGCGGCCAATACATCGAGGTCCCCATGGACCAGGCCCACGTGGACGGCAACCTGGTCACAGCCCCTGCATGGCCCGCTCATCCTGCTTGGCTGGCGGCTTTCCTCAAAGTGCTCGGGACGAACATCGAGCCATAGGTCAAGCACCGGTCTGACTCGGAATCATGAATGGCTCGACCATCGTCGTGGCGGGAGCGACCGGCAATCTCGGCGGACGCATCGTAAGAGCTTTGCTCGAACGGGGAGCCATCGTAAGAGCACTGGTTCGCCGCGGCACTGCGCGAGACAAGCTTGAGCGGCTGCTGGAGCTCGGCGCAACCATTGCCAGCGTCGACTTGCGCAGCGCTTCCCAGGTGACGCCGGCGTGTTCGGGTGCGTCCTGCGTGGTGTCGGCGCTGGCGGGATTGCGGGACGTGATCGTGGAAGCGCAGACGGTTCTGCTCGACGCAGCGGTCAAGGCAGACGTGGCGCGTTTCATCCCGTCCGACTACTCGATCGATTTCACCAAGTTTCCGCCCGGAGAGAATCGCAACCTTGATCTGCGCCGGGACTTCCACCAGCGCCTCGACAAGGCTTCGATTCGAGCGACCACGATCTTCAACGGTGCGTTTGCCGAGATGCTGACCGGCCAGATGCCGCTTCTTCTCTTCAAACGGAAGCGAGTCCTCTATTGGGGTGACGCGGACCAGCGCCTGGACTTCACCACGATGGACGACACGGCCGCATTCACGGCCAGCGCGGCTCTCGATCCTTCCACCCCTCGCTTTCTACGGATTGCTGGCGATCAACTCAGCGCCCGGGAACTGGCGGCGGTGGCAAGCGAGGTGACCGGAAGGACGTTCCGCCTGTTCCGCGCCGGAGGGCTGGGAATGCTCGGCACGCTGATCAAGGTGGCGCGCACGGTCGCTCCGGGAGAGAAGGAGCTTTACCCGGCATGGCAGGGCATGCAGTACATGCGCAACATGTTCGACGGCCGGGCGAAGCTGGAGCCGCTCGACAACGATCGGTATCCCAGTATTCGCTGGAAGACTGTGCGGGATCTGCTATCGGAATCTCGAAGTCAGGACCCAAAGTGAATCGCCGACCCAATTTCGATCCCCGGCAAGGTTTTGGCCGGACCCTCGCTCGGGACGTCGGCGGCGAGCGGCCTCCGGGCTTGTCCTTAGCGATCTCAGATAGCTCGTCCAAGCAGTTGGGAGTTGTCAGCCCAGGAGGTGCAGATGATCACGAGCTATCCCAGCCTGTCGAGGCGTAACTGGCTAAAGCTGATTGCCGGCGCCGCCGCGACTCAATTCGCGTCCCGGGCTCCTGCGTTCTCACCTACGTCATCAGGACCCCCGTCTCGAAAGCTCCGCTCGGATTGCTATTTCGGTCTCCACTTTGATCTTCATCCGGTCGGGACAGACACCGTCCTGGGGCGGGATGTAACCGAGGAGATGGTCTCCTCGTTGCTGGACCAGGTGAAGCCCGACTTCGTGCAGTACGATTGCAAAGGCCATCCGGGGTGGATGGGCTATCCATCGGCGGTGCAGAAATCGCCGCCCCTTGTGCACGACTCCCTGGCGATATGGCGCAAGGTGACGCTGCAGCATGGAGTGGCCCTCTATATTCACTTCTCCGGCGTATGGGACTATCTGGCCGCCGAGCAGCATCCTGATTGGGCGGCTCTCAAAGCGGACGGCAAACCTGATACCCGGGCCATGTCCGTGTTTGGGCCCTACGCCGACAGCCTCATGATCCCTGAACTCGAAGAGGCAGCCGACCGGTATGAGCTTGATGGCGCCTGGGTCGATGGGGACTGCTGGGGCGTGATACCGGATTATGGGCCTGAAGTGGCGAAACGCTTCCGGGCCAGCACCGGACTCTCTCAATTGCCCAAGACGGAGGCCGATCCTGGCTGGCACGAATTCCTCGAGATCAATCGCGAAGGTTATCGTGAGTACGTCCGGCGCTATGTGGCCGCTCTTCACCGCCGGCGGCCTGGATTCCAGATCGCGAGCAACTGGCTTTACACCACCTTCGTGCCGGAGCGACCCGAAATCGGGGTGGACTACCTGTCGGGCGACTGCCTGGGAAACGGCGAGGTCTCGAGGTTGCGCTTGGAAGCGCGATACCTGGCGAGCACCGGCAAGACCTGGGACCTGATGACGTGGGCGTTTCAGTCTGTGGACAAGAGTGGGCTGGGGTTTGTGTACAAGCCGCCCGTGCAAATGCAGCAGGAAGCCTCCGTGGTTCTGGTGCAGGGAGGGGCTTTTCAGCTCTACTACACGCCCACTCGGGGAGGCTTCATCGACGACCACCTCGTCAAGATCATGGCTACGGTGTCGGACTTCTGCCGCCGGCGTCAGGAGTTCTGCCATCACTCCGAGTCGGTGCCGCAAGTGGCGGTGTTGGTCTCGGGGCACTCGCTATATCGAAACGGCAACAGGCTCTTTGGGCCCTGGGGCGCGGCATTGGATCCGGCACGGGGAATCCTGGATGCCCTGCTGGAAAACCAGCTGTCGGTTGATGTCCTTCCCGACTGGCAGCTCCTCGACCCGAACCGGGCCGGCAATTCCGCCTACCCGTTGCTGGTCGTCCCCGAGTGGGTTGATATCGGGGAGGAAGCATCGCAGGCGCTCAGAGCATTGGCCAAGGCGGGCTCGGCACTGATGGTCATCGGCGCCAGGAACGCTCGCCTGTTCGAAGTTGCGCTGGGCGTCTCGGTGTCAGGCGAGCCTTCGGAACAGCGGGCCTTTGTCGCGGCTGGCGAGGGGTTTGCCAATGTCTCGGGGGCTTGGCAGCAAGTTGAGCCCAGGGGTGCAGAGGTCGTGCTGCGCCGCTTTCCCGACACCAACTCCACCGGGGATGGGACGACTGCCGCATCCCTTCATGCTTTTGGAAAGGGAAGAATCCTGGGTGTGTACGGGCCGATCGGGAGCATTTTTGCCGATACGCATCAGCCACAACTTCGGACCGTCGTCCGCGAGCTGTGCTCCAGGGTCTTCACACCGAAGTACCGTGTTGAGGCTCCTCCCACCGTGGAGGTGGTTCTGCGCCGGAAATCCGGCCAGGAATACTTGCACCTGATCAACACTACGGGCATGCAGGAAGGTCCTGATTATCCCACGGTCAGTTACATCCCACCTGTGGGTCCGATTCGGATTTTAGCGCCGGAGACCACGCGTTTGAGTCCGCAGTTGGAACTCGGACAAGTCGATTCCCGGAACGTTGAAGGTGGTGTGGAAGTAGTTCTGCCCTTGCTGCGCCAGCACGAAGTTGGTCAAATTCCAACAAAGGTACCAAATGCGCAATGGGAATATACAAGAGCAGGGCTGTCGTTGGACGGTCGAGACCCGCGGTTTCTGAGCCAGCAGGAAAGCCCTTGGCTCGAAGATGAGCCATCAAGACCAGCCAACACCTTAACCCACGCCGCCCGCTTCGGCTTACTTCTGATCCCCGTCGCTCTCATTCACCCTGATGATTCCATCCGATAGAATCGGGCGCTGGCCCGCAGGTTAATCCAATCCATATTTTGCCGCCAGTCACCGGAGTGCCTCGCTCCGCACGCAAAGCGTTTCCGGCAACCTCGCACCTAAGATGCCCCATCTTACGCGCTCCCCTGTAAGATATCCGGTTCTCAACCGCGATCAGGAGACCCATCATGCCCCGGATGAATATTCTCAACACCGTGGAACGGGAGGCGTTCGACTCGCCGCCGGTTTTCAACAGTGTCCAGCGCAAGCAGTATTTTGACTTCCCGTCGGAGTTACGCCGCCTCGCCGGCAGCCTCCGCGCCCCAACTCACCAACTCTGTTTTCTGCTGAGCGCAGGCTACTTCAAAGCGGCAAAAAGGTTCTTTCTGCCGGGTGCTTTCCACCGGCAGGATCTCGAGTATGTGGCGCGGCAGCTTGAGCTTGTGGAACCTACGGTCGATCTGACGGATTATAGCCGCCGCACCCGCCAATTCCACCAGCTCACCATCCGGACGTTCTACGGTTTCCGGGTGTTTGACCCGGAGGCGGGCCGACTCCTGCTCGGCGAGATCGCCAGCATGGTCCGCTCCCAGCTCAAACCCAAGGTCATGTTCTGGCACTGTGTCGATGTCCTGGTGCGCGAGAAGATCGAACTGCCAGGCTACACGCAGTTGACCAAGCTCATCCTCGACGCGATCAATCGGCGGAATGAGGAACTTGCCACGATCATCGAGCGTACCCTAACTCAGAATGCCCGAGGGCTCTTAGATAGCCTGCTGACGCAAGAACCGATCGAAGGCGGGACTGCCCCCGGCAAAACCAGCGCCTACAAACTTACTCTGATGAAAAAACTCTCGCAGTCGACCCGCCCCTCCAAAATCAAAGAGCGCGTGGCGGATTTGGACTTAGTGAGAGGCCTTTACCATCAACTGAGCCCCGTGCTTCAGGCTCTCGCGCTGAAGCCCGAGGGGATCCGGTACTACGCCTACAGCGTCATCAAATCAGAAATCTTCCAGGTCACGCGTCGCGAGGAGCCCGACCGCTATCTGCACGTCATCGGCTTCATCGCCCACCAGTATTACCGACTCCAGGACAATCTGGTCGATGTGCTGCTCACCAGCCTGCAGAGCTTTCAGAATGGCGCGATCCGCGAGCACAAAGAGCAGTGTTACGCCCGCCGCGGGCAACGCAACGAATCCCTCAAGGCTCTGGTCGGATACCTCGACCACACGCTGGTGGGGACACTGACCACCATCGGCGCCATCACCGAGGACGGGGCGCTCAGTGACGCGGAGAAGGTGGCCCGTATCCGGGCTTTACTGGCCACGCGAGAGGCCCGACGCCTGCTGCAGCAGGATCGTGTCGCAGAATTGAAAGCGTCGCTGGTCAGCGAGTTGAGCGAGGATGACTATAACCGCATTCTGGAGTCAAAATCGGTCTGGATTCAGAATCGGGTGAGCCCTGTCCTCAAAGCACTGAGCTTCCAGGGTGGTCCTGACACCCGTAAATTACGGGACGCTATCGAGCATTTCAAAGAAAAGGACGGCGCGATCGACAAATCGGCGCCGGTCTCCTTTCTGGATTTTGAGGAACGGGCGAAGGTAACTCAAGACGGGAAATTCCGCGTCTCCCTCTATAAGGCTTTGCTCTTCCTGCACGTTCAGAGCGCGATCAAATCCGGCGCTCTGAACCTGCAGCATTCTTACAAGTACCGGCCCCTCGACGACTACCTCATTGACCGCGCCCGTTGGCAGCGCGACAAACCGCAGCTCATCGAGCGGGCCGGACTTGAGGTCTTCGTCGATCCCCTTAAGGTGTTCAAGGAACTCGACGAGGCTTTGTACCAGCAGTATCTCGTCACCAATCGCAACATTGATGAGGGAAAGAACCCTCACATCAAGTTCGACAAGGACGGCGGTTTCACCCTCGCTACTCCCAAGCAGGAGGAGAGCGACGCGGAGCCTTTACAGCACTTCTTCCCCGAACGCCGCTTCGTGCCGCTGGTGGAGGTCCTCGCCACCGTCAACCGCTTCAGTCACTACGCGGATGAATTGCAGCACCCCCAGCAACGCTACCACCACGGTAAGCCCTCGGAAGCCGCGATCTATGCGGGGCTGATTGGAATCGGCTGCACCATCGGCCTCCGCCGGATGATGCGCATCTCCCGCGCCATTAACGAGGAGGAATTGGAGCACACGGTCAACTGGCACTTCTCCCTGGACGGTCTCCAGGCCGCCAATGATCGTGTCCTCCGCCTCA
>Ga0209039_10002496_pt1 | contig 15542 bp, 14 predicted proteins | sample BogFormECP12_OM1_FD_188238 | JGI IMG/M metagenome (GOLD analysis project Ga0209039, IMG submission 188238) | Bog forest soil microbial communities from Calvert Island, British Columbia, Canada - ECP12_OM1 (SPAdes) (version 2) | ecosystem: Environmental > Aquatic > Freshwater > Wetlands > Bog ... | reverse complement strand
CAATGATCAGGACCAGCGAGAGATCCGCCCCTTTCCTGATAAGAACGGGCCGGATAAAGTTATCAACGGTAGCCGCTATAACTGTAAAGACAAGGAGCAAGGTCCCCCATAAACCTCCGTGCACCCAGTAAAGCCAGATCACGGCAGGAACCAGCACTAATCCAGGGCCTACCTGAGCCAGGCAGAGTATGAACATCACGGCCGTAAGCAAGACCACCACCGGCACGCCGGTCACGACGAGTCCAATCGCACCAATGGCCGACTGGATAAGCGCGGTAACGACGATCCCAAGCGCTACACCCCTGATCGCCTTGGCCGCGAGGAGCACAGCCTCCTCACCATTCTGTCCGGCAAGGCGGCGGGCGAACTTACGCACACCCGCAGCTGCAGTCTCACCCTTCGCATAGAGGATCGCAGAAATGATGACCACAAAAAAGAACTGTAGAATCATCACGGCTACACTACCTGCCTGGGCCGCGAACCAGCCCACGGCTTTCCGTGCAAGAGGAGTTAGCTGCGCCGCGAGTTCCTCTTCTCTGAGGGTAGTGATATGCTGCCAGCTATCGGCAATTTTCTGACCGACCAACGGGATGTTTCCCACCCACTCAGGAGGAGGAGGCGGCCTGAAAGTAGTCAACGCATTGACCCGGTCGGCAATGTCATCCGCCTTGTCGATTATGGTGGCCACAGCCAGCAAAAAAGGCACGACGACAACCAACAAGATCAGAACCGTCATCACTGCCACGGCGAGCCCCCGCCTGTTCCTCAATCGCGCCTGGAGCCACAGCAAGATAGGCCACGTGGCGACAACGATCATGGTTGCCCATACGATCGAGGTCAGGAACGGTCGCAGTATCCAGAAGCTGGCGGTTATGAGCACGCCGATGAAAAGAACCGCCAGTACCGCTCCGGTGATGTCCCGTGCAGCAGGTGTACCCTTGCTCGTCATCGTCTTCACCTCTAGCGGGCTCGCACCCGCAAATTCAAACCGCGCTTACTTCACTAGAGGTATATTCCTCGCCAGCTCGTAGTTCACTACAGCGCTGATCTTGTTCTCCAGCTGGTAGTAGCGCGCCACTTTTATTTCGGGTAGTACTTTACGGAATTTAGGCAGATAGGACTCTCTCATTTTTTGCTGGTCTGCCTGAATACCGACGTATTCGTCAATGAGCTTTTTCGCTTTGTCATTGGTCATGGAGTTGTAGTTATCGGCGTAGTCCTTGATCACGGCTATGGCACGGTCATTAAGTTTCATCCAATCTTTCTGGTAACTGTCATAGACGGGCCAGAAGGCCTTGGCTTCTGACTCAGTGAGCCCCATGTTTTCAGAGACAAAGAGTTTCTTGTCTGCCCTGATTTTCTCCCACACGAGCTGCATGTTGTCCGCAGGCTTCTCCTGGGCCAGTGCCGGCAAACCCGATAGGGACAAGACCAATGCCAATGCTACCATGATAACGATTCTTCTGCCTTTCCTTTCCATCTCTTTTCTCCTTTGGGTATATCTTTTCGGGCCTGCTATTTCATGCCATGCGACTCGTCCATGAATATCCTGATTCGCTCTGCCCAGAACTTGAAAGCATCCTTGGCCGACCCGAGCTTGGAAAACCTTTCCGTGAATCCGGCTGTCTGCTCGTCTCTGGCAACGGCGATCACCTCATTGGTCATGGAGTCGAGGGCCTCCAGCTCCGCGCTGGTTGCCCCGGAACCGGTCCACGAACCCGTGGTACCTTTCTTGACGAGGCTGATGGCCAAGCCCACGGGGACAACCGAGGTGACGCCACTGAGGACGGGCATACTCTTCTTCACACCCGTCAGGGCGATCCTGATGCGCATGACGTCAGGTGCAGGATCTGCCACGATCGGGTATTTGTCCTTCAGGGCATTCACCAGCTCGAGATTGAATGCATCGGACAGCTCCCTCATCTGCTCCGGATCGATGCCCTTGTCTTCCGAATCCTCGGCATAGTAGAAGACAACGCTGTCCACCATAAGCTTGTTGTACTTGGCGAAATCAACTCCCGGTTTTAACCACCGTTTCTCTGCCCCACCTTTGGGGCCGGGCTGCAAATCCTTGTAGTAGCCATCGAGGAATCCGGATTCCTTCGGGTTTGACGCACACCCTGCGCACAGCATAAGGGCAAAGCCGATCATTACTACCATACTGAGTTTTACTGTTGTTTTCATGACTGCCTCCTACTGTTTTTTTGGTCCCGTACCAATGATTACTGATTACTGGCCACTGATTGCTGCTTACTGGTTACTGCTCACTGATTACTGATTACTGGTCACTGGCCGTGATCACCGATCGCTCTCCGTGTCACCGCGTCTCCCCCTCTCCGCGTCTCGCCACTTTTCACTCGACACTCGACCCTTTTCTCCGGAGACTCTCTCTTTCCGATGAGAATTTTTTCAATGCGTGCCGAATCTTTGCGTGATCACCAAGGTCCGGCGAATCGAGCTGGGCTGCGATCATGGTTACGAAATGGCTACTCGCCTGGATCGCCCGTTCAGCGGCCAGGTCTGCCACGTTCTTCCGCTCGGATAGGCCCGCCCCGACGGCTGCGGCAACCGAAACGGCCAGTGCCATCACCGAAAGCCGAGCAATAAGTTTGCGATGGATTGTTTTACCGCGTTCGAGCATCGCCGTTTAAGAAATGCTCTTCAGCGAAAGCAGCATCATCCCCAGCATCGCCCTGCTGGTAGCCGGTACAAAGTCGTCAGGCCAAGAATGGGTCTTGAGATATGGCCCAACTGCAAGCTTCCAGGCCGGTCCGGGTAAGGCTTCGTCTGCACCTGACCCGGACCGGCCGGTAGCCCTAGTTATCTATAATAATACAAGCCCTGACTAATCCTTCTTCGGCATTACCTCCGGCTTTGCGCCTGCTTCTGCCATCTTCATCTTTGTCACCCAGTTTTGTCCACTGGCTTGAACGCCCTCACCAGTGACCTTGTCGCCGGGCTTCAGGTCGGCAACCCCTTTGTACGAGCCCTCAAACTTGGCGAAGCCGAAATTCCCGATGTACATCTTCTTCCCGACCACAATGACTGCAGTCCCGGACTTCGGATCAACGCTCTGGACCTCTCCTGTGAACTTGAATGGTTTGCCCTTAGCAATGGCGTCCGACGGCACCTGCATGTCGATCCATTTCTGGGCATAGACTGAGGTAGTCAACGCCAGACCCATCACCACCGCCAACACTACGACTGCCTTCTTCATAAGTCCGACCTCCTTTAAATTTGGTTTTTTTGAAACCTCAATAATTGAAACCTAATAATGCATCTATGTCAATAGAATACTTCTATGTCAATGGCCGCCGGAACAACAACGGCCGGCCAGTTATTGTTCCCTCTCTCAGAACTCGAACGGTTGAGCCACCATCATCCAGACAACGGTAAAATTCTCCTTTTGTCCCTTTGGCGATTTTAGCTCAGTCTATTCAGCTTGTCCAGAAATATTTTTGCTGCGAAATTCGAACACGCTACCGCCATTGGGAGGTCATCCCACATTCTGCAACGTATTGAATTCCCGGGCTTGTACCCATTCATTCCGGCTGTTGTTCACAGCCAGTCATCAGTTATCGGTAATCAGTAATCGGTAAATTATCAACTTATGACGCCGTTATCGATCTTAGATCGTTCGCCCCTTCACTGATCACGGATCACCGATAACCGATTACCTTTTCCCCTCGTCACCGTTCACTGATTACTGTCAGGGCCATCGGCGCCTCGTCGCGCATTCTTTCGTGTGCCCGCTATGGCCCATAAAATGGCGTCCAAAAGGGCCTGATCATCGACGGGCTTCCGAAAAAATGCTACAGCTCCCAGTTGCCGTGCATGTTCGCGGATAAGTTCGTCATCGCTGGCTGAAACGACAATGGCCGGTATCGTCACTCCACTTGAAGCCAGTTTCTCCTGGAGATCAAAACCGGTTGAACCGGGCATACGGATGTCGATAAGGATGCAGGAGTCTTGCTTTTGCTTTGGATTCGTCAAGAACTCATCAGCGGAGGCAAAGGTTTCTGCTTTGAAATTCGCTGATCGCAAAAGCCTCCCCAAAGCAGTGCGCACCGATTCGTCATCGTCAATCACATATACCATAGCTTGTTGTTTTGCCATGAGGACCCTCGCAGTCTGTACAGCTCTTTGATCCAATACCAGCGGAGTTACATTAAGAGGCCTGTTACCACTACAATAATAAAAAGTGGATAGTGGTGTCTATGGGACTTTAGTCCTATATGGGCAAGTGACCGACAACCGGTAATCAGTGATCGGTTATCAGTGATCAGTAGACGACAGGGGCAGGAGCAGTAATCGGTATTCTTACTGATTACTTGTAGATACTCTTTGAACGGTGAACGGTGTTTTTGTTGATAACTGATCACTGATGACTCGGTCAGTCGGGCGGCTCGACGCCTGCTTTTTCGGCCATGCGGACAAGTTCGGCAACGGAATTGGCGCAAAGCTTCTCGAATACACGGGCACGATGTATTTTGACGGTTTTTTCTGCGATGTCCAGTTTAAAAGCAATCTGCTTGTTCAGCATGCCGGTGATAACATAACGGAAGATTTCATACTCCCTCGGAGTGAGCTGCTCTATACGTGTCTGGATGTCACGTGCTTCGGTGCGTTCTGCTTTCGCGGTCCTGTCTTTTTCGATGGCCTTCTTTAAGGCATCTATGAGTTCCTGCTCATCAAAGGGTTTAGGAAGAAAATCGACAGCACCCTTTTTCATGGCTCGGACACTCATGGGAATATTGCCGTGGCCGCTAATAAAAATGATCGGCATGCTGTAATCGGCCTTGCTAAGCTCGTCCTGCAAGTCCATCCCGCTGAGACCCGGCATGCGCACATCGAGGACAATACATCCGACTCCTCCGTAATGCTCCCTCTTAAGAAATTCGTCGGCAGAAGCATACGTCTCCGTGATGAGCCCCAGTGAGTCCAGCAGCCTCGAAAGGCTCTTGCGAACCGAGGCGTCATCGTCGACAACGAAAACAGTGGGGCGAACTCCCGTGAACGGTGATCGGTTATCAGTCATCCGTGACTTCTTCCTCACCCTGACTGACTTTACCACTTGTCCCGCAAAATAAATAAGCTTTTCTCATCATTGCATTGAGCATGCGCCCAACTCGCGAGAGTTCATTTATCAATTGCTCCATTTGATCGTCACTTAAGTAGTGACACGATGCTGCAACACTCAGCCGGTGCTGGGTTTCCATTTGTTCGGCATCTGCATCCGTCAACTTACTAATAAAATGGCGCTCGTAACGTCTTTTACCCCAAGCTTCTGCGATCTGCGCGCCAATGGATCTCGAAGAGCGTCTCAACTGATCAGTCAATGAATAGGTTTCCTCTTTTGGAAAAGCTTTAGTCAGATTATAGATGTCCTGAGCAAGGGCTCGGGCCTTTTGATAAGCTTCAAGATCGCGGAAACTTTTTGCATGAACCTTCTTGCTTTGCATCTCTATTACCTATTGCGGATCACTTTATTTCTTCATCCACCAATCACTCGCTGTTGCCCTTCACCGATTACCGTGTACCGATCACCGATCACTGGTTCTCGCTGCCGGCAGATCGAAGTAAAAGGTTGCACCTCTATCCGGATTATTTTCAGCCCAGATGTGACCCCCGTGTGCCTCGATAATGGAACGGCTCAGGGAAAGGCCCATTCCGAGACCGGAACGTTTGGTCGTGAAGAAGGGTTCGAATAGCTTAGTGAGATCTTCTTCCTCAACACCGGGGCCGAAATCGCGCACACTCACCTGCACTGAACGGCCGTCAATCGCCCGTGTTTGCAAGACTATTTTTCGCCCTTCGGGTCCATCCAGCATTGATTCTGCAGCATTCATCATCAGGTTAATCAGCACCTGCAGTATCTGGATCTTGTTTATGCTTACCGGAGGTAATGGATTGGCGCAATCCGTCTCGATTCTGATGTTCCGGATAACAGCTTCGCTGTTAAAGAGAGAGGAGGTCTCGTTCAAGACATCGTTGATTGAAATGAGCTCCTGCTCCCCATCCTCGAGTTTGACCATGGACCTCAAGCTCCGGATAATGTCTCCTGCCCTCTTATCATCGCGCGCAATGTCCTCTAGAATCTCCCGTAATTGATTCGTCTCCAGTCTGCCTGCGTCAAGAAAGCGAAGGGCTGCCCGCGAATTACTGAGGATCGAGGTAAGGGGCTGGTTCAGTTCATGGGCCAGCGATGCCGTCAATTCCCCCATGCGCAAAAGCCGCTCCGTCCGCAACAGTTCTCTACGCGCGTTAAAGGCCTCCGCTTCATCCTTCTTGTGTTGGGTGACGTCTCTAATCATGTGAACCACGCGCGTGACCTGTCCATGATCGTCGAAAATAGGGGCAACGGAAACATTGAACCAACTTTGCGTCTTTTCGTCATACCACTCGGTTTCCTCTTGCCTCTTCGTCTCCATCATCCTTGCGAGAGGACACGCCGCAAGAGGGTTGCTTGTCCCATGCATCAGGGTAAAGCAGTGCTTCCCCAGGATACGTTCTAAGGGAAGCCCCAGGAAAGAAAAGGCAGAGGTATTAACCCGGACAACACGGAAATCCCCGTCCAGAATCATTATCTGGTCCTGAACGGAATCAAACGTGTGCTGCCATTCTTGTGCAGAAGTCCGAATCTGTTGTTCCATCTGTTTGCGGTCGGTGATGTCGAGCGAGACGCCCGTCAAACGATCCGGCTCCCCTGAAGAAGTGTAGTATCCGTGGGCACGGGTGATCAACCAGCGGAGGGAGCCGTCAGGCCGGATGATGCGGTACTCTACACGAGCCTCCATCCCGGACAGGACCACCTCAGTCATTTTCTTACGAAGCCGTTCGCGATCATCAGGGTGGACCAGGCTGAAGAAAAGCTCTTCGGTCAAATCAATGCCCGGGGCAAGCCCCAGCAATCTGAAGCTACTCGGTGAATTCCAAAGATAGCCCGTGGCAATGTCCACGCTCCACAAACCTATTTCGGCGGAATCGGCCGCCAAGCTCAGGCGCTCCTCGCTTTTTCGGAGTGCTTCGTCAGCGCGTTTCCGGGAAAGCGCATCGGCGAATACCTGTGCGATGAGCTGGAGATACTTTATGACCGTTTCCGGCCAGTTTCTTTCTTCCCGCAGGCGAGCGAAGCTCACCATCCCAAGTATCGTGCCTCCTCCTGCTAGTAACGGAATCACGAGCGTGGATTTCGTGCCATATTGACGCCAGCTGTCCCGGTCAAGGGCTGCCTCCGGCGGGAGGTCATCCATTGTTGAAACGGCAAGAGTCTCCCCACTCAGGACTTTCTGCGCCGCCCAGGGGAAAAGATCCCTCGCATACAGCGGTGTGGGAACCCGCATTTCTGACACCTCATACCTGTGTGTCAATAACAACCGCGCCTCAGGGTCCATCTCAAGGAACTGCCAGAGAGTGGAGCGGTCAAACTCAAAAAACTTACACACGCGACGCTGGATATCTTCAATTTCGTCATCTATACGGTCGGTGGGTAGACTGACAAAGCGCGCCGAAATTTCAGCCAGCAGTGTCTCGAATCGCAGGCGCTCCAGCAGGGCCTTTTCCGAAGCAACCAGCCTCTGGTTCGCTGCTAACAGTTCCGCTGTTCGCGCCTTTACGCGCTGATCGAGTTCATCATGGGCCCGCTGCAGCGCGTCTTCCGCCTTCTTGATGCGCACAAGGGAGTTGACGCGCGCAAGAAGTTCGCTGTTCGGAATTCCCTTGACGATGAACCCATCCGCGCCGATATCAAGCCCGGTTGTCTGCGCCTGGCTTGAGGTGCTGAGCCCTGAATGGAGAGCCACGAAGGTACGTCGTACGTCGGGGTCGGCTTTGATTTCCTTACATACCTCGAAACCGCTCATGTCGGGAAGCACCACGTCGAGCACAACCAGGTCGGGGTGAGCCTTGGCGACCGCTTCCAGCGCATCTTTCCCTGTGGAAGCCTCTATAACATCGTAGCCGCCCGAAGCCAGGACTGCCGACGTGAGCGCGAGGATATGCAGGTCATCGTCAACAACCAGTATTTTTGCTTGATCACCCATGCCATTGGCACCTGTAACCAGGGGATATTTTCTGACGAAACTGCATGATTGTCAAACGGGAAGCTGCGACGCAGATAAGTGGACGAGGACTGCTTCAGAAAAGGTAGTAGATTCCAGTACGCACTGCCCAGTCGTACACGTTGGGTTGTCCGATCCCCCACAGACCCGCGCCGGGGCGAACATAGAAGCGGAGATGTTCCCCGAGCTTCCTGCCCAGTTCGAGTTCGACCTTTGAGGCTGTGTTGCCCCGCTGCGTTGTATCTGTGGCTTCCCAGTTGACGATAAGGTAGAGCCTGAGCTCTGTCCACCAGTTCTGTGACCACCCTGTGTATAGTCTGGCCTGCGCCTGTGTGTAGTTGATGCTTTTATACGACGAATTTCCTGCGTACGAGACAAACTCCTGGATCCTAAATTTCACGACCGACCGGAGTGGCATGATCGGGGTGTCGACTTGAAACCCTGGCCCGGCCTGGAACTTTCCCTGAGTAATCGTTTGCGCACCAGTGGGAAAATAGAAGTCACATAAAGCGAAAAAGTCGAAGCCGGGCTTGTCCACGATGCGATAGTTCAGCCTCGAAAAGACATCACCAAGTCCGTTGACATCACCATTCTTCTCGACGTAAGGAATGTCGGTGCGAAAGGTAAAGTTGCTGCTGATGGGAAAGTCCATGCGCACGATCTGCTGGTTCTGTTCGGTCTGGCCCCCCGGGTTGGTGGACTGGGCCTTCTTCTGGTAGTAGTCATTGATCTCGAAGCGCGCGAGATTAGCAGGGGTGTCCGACCCGGTGTCCTTTGCATTCTCAGTCATTTTGGCCATGAGGGTGAAAAGAGGTCCCCGCCATGGCAACGCCCCGGCCTCTTGTGCGGGTTTTTCCGGGGCAGCCGCCTGCTGCTCCTCGGTGATCTGTTCAGGCCTGGTCTTCTGCCGGTCGGAAACCTGCCCCATGGACTCCGGAACACTTATCGAGAACAGCCCCGCGATCACGGCAAATGCCATTACAAGACTACAGAGTGATATGGGGCATGCGCGGCGCATCAGAAAATCAGCTGAAGCCGCAGGCCGAGGACTGTCGCCGTATCTATGGCCTTCGTGTTCACGATGGATGTCCCGGCCGTGTTGATACTTACAACGTTTTTCTGGGCACCCTTGATGACCTGTATGTCCGGCCTTACCTTCATCCAGGGCGTTACGGCGATATTGTAGTACGCCTCAATCCCCTGCTCGTCCCTCAGGGCCTCCCTGGTCGCAAAGGGGCCGGTGAACGTGGGGCTCGTGATATCTATGTAATAGTAGCCAATGCCACAGCAGCCGAACCTTTCTTGAGGTGAATTATAACATGCCAACACAACAGGTCAAATCAGTCTGGACACGCGTCCTTCGTCACTTGCTTCGATCGCCCCGCATCCATGCTCTTCGCGCCCACGTTGGGGCGCTTCCTTTCTGGCGCTACGCTATTACCCAAAAGCGTTGCTCTAACGAGAGAGAATCACGTCACTTTTTTTATTATCGTGGACAGCTCTGACATAGGGACGAACCCGTCCTGGAGCTTGCTCTCCGCGAGGGCTGCCTGGAGTTCCAGAATCAGCTTTTGCTGCTCTTTTTCCTTCTCTCGCAGGGCATCTACCATCCGCTTAATGCGGACCGCAGATTGGACTCGTGCCAGGAGTTCCTTATTGGAAACTGATTTGACGATGTAGCCATCTGCTCCGGCATTGAGCGCGTCTGCCTGATAGTCGGATGAGACCTGGACTCCAGAAAAGAGGATGACAAAAATACCTTGTAAACGCTCATCGGCTTTGATCTGCCTGCATAGTTCGATGCCTGTCGTGTCGGGGAGCATGACATCAAGCAAGACGATGTCCGGATGATGCGCTTTCAGGGCTTCAAGGCATTCCTTCCCGTTCGAGGCTTGCAGGACCTCGTAGCCCGCTTCCCCCAACACTTCGGTCGTCAGCACGAGCATTCGAGGATCATCGTCGGCAACGAGTATGGTGATCGCTTCGCTCATTCTGGGCCTCCCTTATCCAGTCCCTTGCCCGGCGCCAAGCATTGCAAATGCCAAACGCAGGGGGCACGTCAGTCACCCACTGCACTTTCTTGACCGCCGGAGGCGCCTATCGCCCATCAATCTGTGGGCTTATAAGAATAATATCCGCTGGCGAGGAATGTTGTCTATAGGACTTTAATCCCACAGGCCGAGGAGTGAGGGTCGAGGCGGAAAAACCGGGACGACGAGCGAACATTGTACGTATTCCGTTCTCCCTTTCCGGCGCACTCCTGCTCTGCCTCACCCGACCTCGGGAATGAACTTGAACGGGTAGTCGGGCGACTTGTATTTGCGGCCTACCTCTCGTTCCGGCAGTTTCACCTTTTCCCGCGGCGCCTCCTTGTAAGGGATCTTGCTGAGCAGGTGACTGATGATATTGAGTCGCACGCGCTTCTTGTCTTCAGAGTTTGCCACGAACCACGGCGCCCACGACGTGTCGGTTGTGGCAAACATTTCGTCGCGCGCCTTGGTATAGTCGTCCCAGCGATTGTAGGACTTGATGTCCATGGGTGACAGTTTCCAGATCTTGCGGCCGTCATGGATGCGCCCCTTCAGCCGCCGGGTCTGCTCCTCCGGACTGACTTCGAGCCAGTATTTGAGGAGGATGATGCCGGTCCCGACCACAATCTTTTCGAACAACGGCACGAGTTGCAGAAAGCGTTTGGACTCCTCTTCGGTGCAGAAGCCCATCACCCGCTCGACCCCTGCCCGGTTATACCAGCTGCGATCGAAGATGACCACCTCTCCTGCTGCCGGCAGATACGGCATGTAGCGCTGGGCATACATCTGCGTTTTTTCCCGCTCCGTCGGGGCAGTCAGCGCCACTACGCGGAATGTCCGCGGACTTACCCGCTCGGTGATCGCCTTGATGGTTCCCCCCTTGCCGGCGCCGTCGCGCCCCTCGAAAATGATACAGACCTTGAGCCCCTTGAACTTTACCCATTCCTGAAGCTTGACCAGCTCCACATGCAGCTTGGCCAGTTTTTTCAAGTAAACTTTGTTCTTGAGCTTCTTCCCCGTTTCGTCAGCAGCGGTCTTTTCGGCTTTCTTGTTGTCGAGTTTCTTGCCGGGCTCTTCAGTGGCGTCCTTCTTCTTGTTCTTGCTTTTCTTGGCGGCGTTCATCATTCAGCTCCTTTCTCCGTTTGGAATTTTGTTATACCAAATAATCTCTCTTGCAGATGATTGTTCGGCCTTCATCGCTTAATCCCTATGATGTCGGGCTGATAATAGGCCGTTTTCTCGTTACGTGGTCCCTGTATGTCGCCATTTTACAGATACGTGTAAACTGACCGGAATGGGCTACTTTCAATACTGGTTGTTACGCCGCCGGTCGCTGACCATTTCGTTGAACTTTGGGTATTATCGCAGATGATACTACCCAGAGCAGGTGCTGTCTATTGGACCTTGGTCCTATACGGGCGAGGGTCGAGGGAGAAAGGGGCAGGGTCGAAAGGCAGCCATTAAGCGCATTCCATTCTCTCGACTGCTTCACTCACACCCTCATTATTGGCGGCCCTCGCTTTTCATTTCTGGGGCTGTGCCCTTACCGCCTGTACTCATGAAATCCCAGCGAAATCTGAAAATGCTCTGCCACAAGAAGAAGCAATTCCGCGGCCGATTCATTTGACCCAACCCAGTTGCTCGAATCTTATCTTAAGCACGCGGGCGATTTCCTCGGAGGTCTGATCGGCCCTCCCCTCAATCGTGCTTCGGCCGGTCACCTCCCCCGCCACCTTCATCGTACCACCGATGATGAGGCCTGCCGGGTTTTCAGTGGCAATGGCAATAGCAAGCGGCACAAACGTCCCCGGGGTCTTACCCCCGCTGGAATCCACCGCGCCGGATCCAAGCTTGCGCAGTCCTTGAGGCGTCACCTGAAAACCCTCGACGGCCGTCTCCAGTTCCGACACCCCTTGCCTGAATCCTATTGTGAGACGCATTTCAGCGCTGCCCTTCTCCATCGAGAGGAAGTAACCCCAGAGCAGAATGTCATGGATCTGCAGCCGAGTTTCCCTGGTAGCGTGCTCTGCCGGCATTCCCATATCACGGATCCGTTCGACAAGATCTGTCGCAATCTGGGCGCCCAGCTCACGGCCGAGAGCGATCTCTTCGGACGTTTGAGGCGCGCCCTTTCCGGAATACTGGCCGACGTGCGCGGGGCCTGCCGGAACATCGTCAGGCGTGGCAGCAAAGTCGTATACCAGGATGCGGTCGGGCCGCGGGATATTGTCCATCACGTATATCTCGTGCTTCGTGACCTTGGCTGAGGCGCACCCGGTGAGAACCACCAGGGCAAACAGACATGGCATGATACGGCCATGAGGCTTCATTGCTCACCTCCTTATTCGCTACCCCTGACCCTTACCATCTGCCATGTGGTATTGGCCGGAGCCTGCAATTTCGGCTGTCAGTGTCATCAGTAAGAACACCGCTCAGCGTTCAAAGAAATAGTTATCAGTCATCAGTGATCGGCCATCAGTAAGAACACCGACTACCAGTTTGTACACACTGCCCCTCCCTTCTACTGATCACTGATAACCGTTAACTGATTACTGGTCACTGTCCTTTTATCCGTCGAGCGCCTTTCGCACGGTTCGCCCCAGCTCCCCCTTTGTAAGAGGTTTCATCACCATAGCCCGGATACCGGCGTCCCCGGCCGTTGTCGCGTTGACCATATGACTGAATCCGGTGGCAAGGACGATAGGGATATCGGGACGAAGGGCCGTACACGCTTTTGCCAGTTCAAGCCCTGTCATGTCCGGCATGGTCAGGTCGGTCACGATGAGGTCGAACCGGCCGGGATCATCGGTGAAAAGCTTCAGGGCTTCAACACTGCTGTTCCTGACCGTCACCTCGTAACCGAGCCCTTCGAGAAACTCCTGGCCCGTCTCGGTCAGCGCCTTCTCATCGTCAATCAAGAGCACCCGTTCGTGTCCGGTCGGAACAGGTTCTTCACTGACAACTTCTCCTCCGGATTGCTCTGCGACTTTGGGCAGGTAGACAATGAAGGCAGAGCCTCTCCCGGGTTGGCTCTCCACGGTGATGTAACCATCGTGTTGCTGTATGATGCCCTTAACCACGGAGAGGCCGAGACCCGTTCCCTCGTCAGGCTTTTTGGTCGTGAAGAAGGGGTCGAATATCCGGTTGATCACCCCAGGCGGTATGCCGATGCCCGTGTCGCGCACCACGAGCTTGATGTAAAGCCCGGGTTTCATGCCGTCAGATTTTGCCTCGGATGGCGCGACACTGAAATCGCTCAGGTGGAGGTCGAGGACGCCGCCCTTCTCTCTCATGGCGTGGGCAGCGTTGGTACAGAGGTTCATTACGACCTGCTGTATCTGGACCGGATCTGCGAGCACGGGGCCTGACTCACTCTCAACGCTGACCCTGATGCTGATCGTGGCGGGGATCGAAGCCCTTAAGAACCTGCCGGACTCCTTGACGATAGCACTCAACTGCAGCGGTTTCTTCTCCTGTTCCGTTTGACGGGAAAACGTGAGCATCTGCCTGATCAGCTCGCGGCCCCGAAGGCCTGCATTCATCACCATTTGGAGGTGACGCTCCTCCCGGCTCCCCTTGGGGAGTTTCTCTTTGGCGAGCTCAGCAAATCCCATCATGGCGGCAAGGATATTGTTGAAGTCGTGGGCGATGCCGCCGGTGAGCGTGCCGAGGGCTTCCATCTTTTCTGCCTGGCGCATTCGGGCTTCGATCTCCTGCCGCTCGGTGGTGTCTGTGTCGACGCCGCGATATCCCAGCAGGTTGCCGGCCTCGTCCAGCACCGGTGACCCGCTGGTCTCCAGATGCACAACACGTCCATCTTTACTCAGGTTTGGGTTGGGAAAAGCCCGGAAAGGCTCCTTAGTAGCAAATGCTTTAAAAGCCGCTGCCTTTAGCTCTTCGCGCACCTCCGGGGTGAACAGGTCATAGAAGTGCATCTTCCCGACCAGCTCGTCGGGCCTGTAGCCCAATCTTTTTGACGGACGGACTCGTGTAAAGGTAGAGCCCATCCGCGTCAACCTCCCAGATGAAGTCGCCGACGTTCTCAGCCACCTGCCGGAACCGCTCCTGGCTTTCGCGCAGGGCCGCTTCAGCGCGCTTGCGCTCGGTGATATCCTCTACGAAGGCTGAATAAAAGAGCGTTCGTCCATCCGGCCCGATCACTCTCCGGCCGTTTATCGAAACCCAGATTTTCGTTCGGTCCCTGCGCCAGATCTGGGCCTCGAAGCCACGGGCCTCATCCTGTGTCTCGAGCAGATGGATATACCTCGAACGCTCACTCGAATTTACCCATAGCTGATTCGCCGAGTCGGTAATGGACGAGCGTACCTCATCTTCTGAATCGTAGCCTAACATCTTCACCATGGCAGGGTTCGCCGTTAGGCTTTCTCCTTCAACAGATGTTTCATATATACCCTCCAGCCCTCCCTCAAAAATGCTTCGATACTTGGCTTCAGCGTTCCTCAAGGACTCCTCTGCCACCTTCTTCCGGCGTCTCTGGACAACGAGGAAAATGACCAAAGCGGTTTCCGCCAGGCAAAAGGCGATGATGCCGATAATATAGTATCTATAGTCCCAGAGGGTGAATTCTCTGTTGACGACGATGCTGCCCTTGGGGAGCACGCTCTCGTTCACTCCCCAGCGCTTAAGTTGCTGCGAGTCGAACATATATGTTTTCCCGCTGGCAATGGTAGTTACCGGTTTTGTCAGAACTATTTTCCTGTCCAGCATGTCGAGAGCCACCTTTGCTGCGTACGCGCCTTCCGCCTCGAAGCTCAGCAGCGAGCCACCGATAGTGCCGCTTCCCATGAGCGTGTCCCAGACGCAGAAAACCGGCACGTTGGCTGCCTTGACGACCATTTTCCCTACCTCTAGAGGAGTAAAGGTCCGCCAGGTCACATCTGAGAACACATCACAGTAAATTACAATTGTCCTGCGTGGGAGGGTCGCGACCAATTGCAGCATTTCCTCGTAAGTACGATCGCTGGTGTACTCAATTTCCACTTTGTCGCGCCATGGCTCAAAATTACGCCTGGCCTCATATTCCAACCTTTTATCCGCAGGTGCAGCTCCCACGACAAAGACAACTTTTCGGGTCTCAGGGAACATCTTCAACGCTACTTCCAGCGTCCCCCCCATGTCCATACTTTGCGGCCGTAGCAAGATCCTGCGCCCGGTGTTCCTTGTCTCGATCAGTTCCGGCCATGCAGTCAAGAAGGAGAAGACGGGCAGATCAGGAAAGAGCCCCCTGCATTCTTTCAGGAGAAATTCAAGAGCCCCCGTGTGCACGGTGACAATCAACCCGACATCACGTTTGCCATATTTATCCAGGAGCAGATTGGCGACTCTTCGGCGATATGCGGACGAGTTATTGCGCTGCAGGTCCAGGTATTCAAGAAAAACATCATCGTTATTGAGGCCGCGACTCGTGAGAACGGAAAAAAAAGCACCGGTA
>Ga0209039_10002495_pt1 | contig 15543 bp, 12 predicted proteins | sample BogFormECP12_OM1_FD_188238 | JGI IMG/M metagenome (GOLD analysis project Ga0209039, IMG submission 188238) | Bog forest soil microbial communities from Calvert Island, British Columbia, Canada - ECP12_OM1 (SPAdes) (version 2) | ecosystem: Environmental > Aquatic > Freshwater > Wetlands > Bog ... | reverse complement strand
CGCCATTTGCCGGGACCATGCTTGTGACGCTAAAATAGTCGTCGTGATGGATCGTGTGCCGCAACAGCCCGTCAAAGATCCGCCGGACCTCCTCCGGAGCGGCTCGTTCTCTCTGGAGCGGGTCTTGAGCCACATTGACCCTGGACCGCCGGAGGAATCCGAAGCCTTCGTACGCGCCATCTATGAGCAGCGCCGTATCGACCTTTCCTCCGACCGCAACCGCAAGACTGGTCGTTGACACAGACGTAGCCAGCTACGTTTTCAAATGGCACCCCACATTTGCCCCCCAGTACATGGAGGTCATCCGCGGTTCTGAGTTGGTTCTTTCGTTCATGACTCTGGCAGAGACGCGCCAGGGCGCGCTGGACGCCAACTGGGGCCCGCGCAAGCGCGACCTGCTTGGAGCGTATCTGGCGGACTTCCCGGTGCTCCATTCAGACAGCACGTTATGTTCCGCCTGGGCTGAGGTGCGGCATGAAAGTGGGCGCAAAGGACGCCAGATGAGTTCGGCTGATGCGTGGATTGCGGCCACCGCGCTCGTTCTGTCAGCGCCCCTTGTGACAAACAATCCCAAGCACTATCGCCACCTCGATAGGCTCCAGCTTGTTTCCGCGACTGGCGAATAGTCGTGTAGCCGATGCCCCGCGGTCAGCGGCCCGGCTTTCCGCTCACCTCTCCAGGATTCGCTCAGCCGCCTGGCGCCCCATGCGGATGCAGTCGGGGATTCCGATGCCTTCGTAAGCGTTGCCCGCCAGGTGAAGGCCCCCGGCCGGCGGCGTGCGCGCCTGAATCTCCGCCAGGCGCTGCGGATGGCCCACGGTGTATTGCGCCATGGAGCGCGGCCAGCGGGAAATGCGGGTGAAGCGCGGGCGGGCCGTGAAGCCGGCGATGTCCTGCAACTCGCGCGTGACCAGGGCGGCCACGGCTTCGTCCGATTCGCCGAGCACGTCCGCGTCCTCCATGCCGCCCAGGAAGCAGCGCGCCACTATTTTGCCCTCCGGCACGCGGTGCAGGAACTTGGCGCCTACCCAGGTGCAGGCCACCAGCCGCCGGCGCTCCTTCTTGGGCACCAGGAAACCGAAACCGTGCGGCGGGGCGCCCCCTGGGCCCGCGAAATCGGCGGCATCGAAGCCCAGCGCCACGGTCATCGAGGAGCTATAGGGCACCATGCCGAGTAGTTCCGCCAGCCGGCCGTCCACACCGCCAAGCAGCGCCGAGCCGCTGTGCGCCTCGCACGCCACCACCACCTGGTCCGCTTGCAGCCAGCCGCTGTCATCCAGCTTGATGCGGAAACCGGTCTCCGTGCGCTGGATGGTTTGCGCGCGGCATTGCCGCACTTCCACCTTGCCGCTAACGGCGCTCACGATGGCGTCCACCAGTTGTCCCAACCCGCCCTTAAGCGTGCGGAAGAGAGGCGCGGGGTTGCGAACCCGCCCGGCTTTGGCGCGCGCCGCCAGCACGCCGCGGGTGAGGCTGCCGTATTGGTTGGCCAGCTCGACAAAACGCGGCAGCACGCTGGTCACGCTCAACTGGCTGGGGTTGCCGCCGTAGATCCCGGATAACAGGGGCTCCGCCAGGTAGTCCACCGCCTCGGCGCCGTAATGCTCCTGGATGAACTCGGCCACGGATTCGTCGCCGGGTTTCGGCCGGGGCGCGCGCAGCAACTCCATCCCCATGCGGAACTTCGTTCTCCAACTCAGCAGGCTGGTGGTGAGGAGCGGCAGAATCTTGGTGGGCACCATCATCATCAGCCCGTCGGGCAAGGGCAGGAGGCGGCCGCCCTTGCGGACGTACGTGACGCGGTCGCGATCGTTCGAGCCGATCACCTGATCGGCCAGCCCCAGGTCGCGAATCAGGTCGAAGGCGGCGGGCTTGGCCGAGAGGAAACTGTCCGGGCCGGCCTCGATGGTGCAGCCCTCGATGCGCTCGGTCTGAATCACTCCCCCCAAGCGCGGCCGGGATTCGAGGATCGTGGATGGCACTCCGCCCCTGGCCAGATAGTAAGCGGCGGAAAGGCCGGAGATGCCGCCGCCGATGATGACTACGCCAGGCATCTACCGCTCCCTGACGGTCGCGGCTCTGAACGAGGCCGCATACTGAGCCGCGACCGTCAGGGAGCGATTGGGCGGTTTCACAAACACCGCTTGGCCACCTCGGCCAGCGCGGCGGTGAACTTCGCGGAACCGTTCAGCGCTTCGGGACGGATCACGGAAATACCGCGCGCGGCCCCGTATTCGCGGAAAACCACATCGACATCGTATAGCGTCTCGACGTGATCGCACACGAAGCCGATGGGGTAAACCACCACTTCGCGGAGGCCCGCGGCGGCATAGCGGTCCAGGCAGGATTCCACGGTAGGCCCCAGCCAGCGGTCGTCGGTGAGGCCCTGGCTCTGGTAGGCGAACTCCCAGTCCTCCAACCCCAGGCGGGCCGCCACCGCCGCCGCCGTGGCGCGCGTTTCGCGGTCGTACGGATCGGTCCCGGGGTGCCCTTTGGGCCCCAGCGATTTCTCGGGCACGCTGTGCGCCGTGAAAAGCACCTTCCGGCCCGCCGCCACGGGCTCCAGCTTTTCCGCGAAAGCCTCGATCAGCAGCGGCTCGTCGTGGAAGCTGGTGGCCCACCGAATCTCCGTCGCCACGCCGGCGTCGCGCCGGGCCTCCTCGGTGCGGCGTATGTACAGCCCCACGCTCAGCTCCGAGTATTGCGGCGCCATGGCAATGGCGGCCATGCGCTCCAGACCCGCGTCGCGCACCCGATCCATGGTCTCCCGAATGAACGGATGCCAGTTGCGCATGCCGAAAAAGACGGGGATGCCGAGCAGTCGTTCCAGCGCTTCGGCCTGTGCGCGCGTCCATGCCAGCAACGGAGACGATCCGCCGATGGCCTGGTAACGGCTGACGACTTCCTCGACGATCCGCGCGGAAGCCGGCCGGCCGCCGCGCACGAAGCTCAGGTAGCTTTCGACGTCCTCCACGCGTTCCGGCGCTCCGTGGGCGAGCAGCAGGACACCCTGCTTCATGGGCGGAATTCCCGAACCAGCTCCACCACGGCCTTGACGTTCTCCACCGGGGTCTCGGGCAGAATGCCGTGGCCGAGGTTGAAGATGTGGCCGGGCCGGACGCCCGTGCGCTTCAGCAGTTCGTGCACCTTGATGCGGAGCTCGGGCAGAGGCGCGAACAGCGCCACCGGGTCCAGGTTGCCCTGAATGGCGGAGCGGTAGCTGATATCCATCCACGCCTGGTCGATATTGATGCGCCAGTCGACCCCCATGACGTCGCCGCCGGCGGCGTGGAGCTCGCGGAAGAAACCGGAAGCGCCGGTGCCGAAGTGGATCACGGGAACGCCGGTGGAGCGGATGCGCTCGATGAGGGCGCGCGAGTAGGGCGCGGCGAAGCGCACGTAGTCGTCCGAGCCCAGGGTGCCCACCCAGCTATCGAAAACCTGGATGGCGCGCGCCCCGGCGGTCACCTGCAAATGCGCGAACGGCGCCAGCACGTCCACGATCTTGCCCATCAGACGCCGCCACAAAGTCTCGTCGCTGTACATCAGCTTCTTGGTGCGAATGAAATTACGCGACGCGCCGCCTTCGATCATGTAGCTGGCCATGGTGAAGGGCGCGCCCACGAAGCCGATCACCGGCACCCGGCCGGCCAGCGCCCGAACCACGTTCTGGATGGCCTGTCCCACGTAGCCGAGCTCGTCGGTGTTGGTGGTGGCGAGCGAATCCACGTCGTCGGAAGTGCGCACCGGGTTGCCGATCACCGGCCCTTCGCCCTTCTCGTAAGAGAGTTTGAGGCCCATCGGCTCCACGGGCAGCAGCAGGTCCGCGAAAATGATGGCGGCGTCCACATCCAGCATTTCCACTGGCTGCAGGGTCACGGTGGCGGCCAGGTCCGGCCGCTTGCAGATTTCCAAAATACCGTGCTTGTCGCGGATCTGGCGGTACTGTTTGAGGTACCGGCCCGCCTGCCGCATAAACCACACCGGCCTGACATCCGTAGGGCGGCGCCGGCAGGCGTCCAAAAAACGGCTGGTCATTGGAGCCACGCGCATGGCTGTTCCATCCTGTCTTCGCAAAAGAATACGCGAAATTCCTCTGGCTTATGCTTGGCCGCCCATTGGCGGCCGTTGACGAAATACGGCTTGGCCCACGCCTCGCTGTCGATGGTGCGCGGCGCGATCACCGAAACCGATACGCTCCCCTGCGCCGGGTATCCCGTGCGCGGATCCATGATATGGGCGTAGATGCGCCCGTCGGCCCGGAAAAACTTCTCGTAACTGCCGGAGGTGGACATCGACATGTCTTTCAAAAACGTCTCGGCCACAATCTTTCTGGGGCGCCACGGATCCTTGATTTCCACCCGCCAGCCCTTGGGCTCGGTGGGCGGAGCACCCATTCCATAAATACTGCTGTCCGACCCGGCGACCAGGGCGATCTGGAAGCCTTGCTGCTTCAAAACATCCACCATGCGATCCACGGCGTAGCCCTTGCCGATTCCGCCCGGATCCAGTTCCACCCCGGCGTGGTCGAACCATACCGTCCCGGCCTTTTCATCCAGGTGAATGTGCCGGTAACCTACTTTGGGGAGGGCGGCTTCCACCTCCGCCTTGTGCGGCAGATGGCCCGATCCCTTGTAGAACCCCCAAACCTTCATCAGCGGGCCCACTGAAATATCGAAAGCCCCTTCGCTCTCCCGGCTGTAGGCCACGCAGGCCGAGAGCAACTGGAACAACTCCGGCGACACCTTGACGGGCTTTTCGGCCGCGTGCCGGTTGACTTCGCTCCATTCGGTGTCGGCCCTGTAATTGGAAAGCATCTCGTCGAGCCGCCGCACCTCGTCGAAAGCGGCGTCCACCGCCGCTTCCATCTTCACCCGGTCATACCCATAAAGCACAATGGAATACGTCGCGCCCATGGCGTCGCCGCTTTCCTCGAGCCGCAACAGTTCCGGCTCGGCCGCCGCCAGGGTGCCCGACAGAAACAAAACTACCACAAATTGTTTGAGTTTAGGGCTAATTTTCGGCATGGCCACGAGATTTTCTCGCCCGCTTCAGCAGGAATTCGATCCGGGTGTCGGCGTCCGGGTTCCTGTCACGCTCGAAATGCAGTTCCGGAACGCGCCGCAAACTCAGGCGCGAAGCCAGTTCGTGACGTAAATAATGCCGCGCGTGTTCCAAGGCGGCCATGGATTGGTTCTGTTCGCGATCGTCGCCCCGCACCACGACTTTGACGTGGGCATAGCGCGCGTCGGGGCTTACGTGCACCTCCGCCACATCCACGGCCAGCAGCCGGGGGTCCTCCAGTTCGAAGCCGATGATTTCGGCCAACTCCTCGCGGACCGCTTCCGAGACCCTGATTGTCCGCCGTTCATCCATAAGCTTCCAGCTATCAGCTATCAGCTTTCAGCTTTCAGCGCCGGTGGTTCTAGCTGACTGCTGACCGCTGATGGCTGAACGCTATTCCAGCCACTCGACCGTGGCCTCGACCAATTCCGCTCCCAGCAGCGCCGCCGCCTCGTCTTCCACCGACTGCAGCACGCTGGCGGCGTGCGCACGGTCCGGAGAAACCGTCACCGCCGCCACCGCCGCGCGCTGCCAGAGGTCCTGGTAATCGATCTCCGCCACCGCCACGTTGAACTTATGGCGCAGCCGCTCCTTCAGGCTCTGGACCACGTGGCGTTTGTCCTTGAGCGAGTGCGAATCTTCGAGCCGCAGCTCCAGGGTCAAAACGCCGATTACCGCCATGGCATCAGGCGAAAACTTCAGTGGCCACTCGCTCGGTGACGAACGCCTCGATCACGTCACTCTGCTTCAGGTCGGCGTAGTTCTCGAGCGTGATGCCGCACTCCATGCCGCTCTTGACTTCGCTTACGTCGTCCTTGAACCGCCGCAGCGAACCGATCTTCCCGGTGTACACCACCACGTTGTCGCGCAGCAGCCGCACCTCGGAATCGCGCGTGATGGCGCCATCCTGCACCACGCATCCGGCCACCGCGCCAACCTTGGAAATGCGGAATGTCTCGCGCACTTCCGCCTTGCCTTTGTAGACTTCCTTGAACACCGGTTCGAGCAGGCCGGTCATGGCGCGCTTCATCTCGTCGGTCAGGTTGTAAATGATGGTGTGCAGGCGGATATCCACCTTTTCCTGCTCGGCCAGCGCCGCCGCGTTGCGCTCCGGCCGCACGTTGAACCCGATGATGATGGCGTTGGAGGCCGAGGCCAGCAGCACGTCCGACTCGTTGATGGCGCCGACTCCGGAGTGGATCACGCGCACCTTTACCTTCTCGTTCGACAGCTTCTGCAGCGTCTCGGAAAGCACTTCGGCCGAGCCGCCCACGTCGGTCTTGATGATGATGGGCAGTTCCTTCACCTCGCCGGCTTCCATCTGCTTGTGCAGTTGTTCGAGGGTGAGGCGGCTGGATTTGGCGAGCGCCGCTTCGCGCGCCTTCTGGTCGCGGAAATTGACGATCTGTTTGGCCTTGGCGGTGTCCGTGACCACCTGGAAATCGTCACCGGCTTCGGGCAGCGACTCCAGGCCCAGCACCTCCACCGGCATGGATGGTTCGGCCTTGCGGATTTGCGCGCCGCGGTCGTTCTGCATGGCGCGCACCTTGCCGAACACCGCGCCGCAAATGAAGAAATCGCCCACGTGCAGGGTTCCGTTGCGCACCAGGACGGTAGCCACCGGGCCGCGTCCGCGGTCGAGCTGGGCTTCGATGACGGTGCCCATGGCCGGACGGCTGGGGTTGGCCTTGAGGTCCTGCATATCGGCCACCAGCAGGATCATCTCGAGCAACAACTCGAGGTTCTGGTGCATCTTGGCGGAAACCGGAACCATGACCACGTCGCCGCCCCAGTCCTCGGCCAGCAGGCCGCGGTCGGAAAGCTGCTGCTTGATGCGCTCCGGCTGGGCGTCGGGCTTGTCGATCTTGTTGATGGCCACCACGATGGGCACGCCGGCCGCGCGGGCGTGGTCGATGGCCTCGAGCGTCTGCGGCATGACGCCATCGTCCGCCGCCACCACCAGCACCACAATGTCGGTGACTTTGGCGCCGCGTGCGCGCATGCGGGTAAAGGCTTCGTGGCCGGGAGTGTCGATGAACACGATCTTGCGGCCGTTCAGCTCCACGTGGTAGGCGCCGATGTGCTGCGTAATGCCGCCGGCTTCACGCCCCGCCACGTTGGTTTCGCGGATGGCGTCCAGCAGCGAAGTCTTGCCGTGATCCACGTGGCCCATGATGGTGACCACGGGCGCGCGTTTCTCGAGATCTTTGGTATCTTCGGCCAGTTCGACGGCCTGCATGGCCTCCTCCTCGTACGTGATGGTGGCGGTGGAGGAGCCGAATTCGCGGGCCACCTCGGTGGCCAGCTTGGAATCCAGGGTCTGGTTGATGGTGGCGAAGATGCCGCGGTCCAGCAGCTTCTTGATGACCAGGTTGGCTTTGACGTCCAGCTTCTCGGAAAGCTCTTTCACCGTGATGCCTTCCGAGATGGTGATTTCGCGGTTAATGGGAGGCGGGCCGGCTTCCACGTGGCGCCGGGTGGGCCGCAGGATCTTTTCTTCCTCAACGCGCTCGCGTTGCTGCGTTCGGGCGCCGGGGCGTTTGTCGCCGGGGCGGCCTCCGCGGGGCTGTTCGACGGGCGGTGCCATGCCCGGTTCGAGGCGGCCGCGCGAGGTGGGATGTTGCGGCCGTGGTCCGCCGACGCGGGGCGCGGGCGCTCCGGGGCGGACTCCCTGCTTGGCCACCATGGGCTGGCCGGGGCGTATGGGGCCGCGATAAATCGGCTGGCCCGGGACCGGCATACTGACCAGGGGCTTGGGAATTCCGGGACGCGGCGAGGCTTGGCTCGCAGCGCCCCCCGAAGCCGGAGCGCCAGGTTTCGGACCGCCCAGTTTCGCCACCAGATCGGGTCTGGGCGGCACTACCGGCCGGGCCGCGGGCTGGCCCGCCAGCGGACGGGCCGCGGAGGGCGCCCCCGGCGCGTCGGCGGGCGATTCCTGGAACCCGGTTGCCGCGGGCGCGCGCGATCCCTCCGGACGCTGGCGCGGGGCCGGCATCGGGCGCGAGGGCGCAGGGGCGGCGGGACGCAAGCCTTCGACCCCTCCCCCGGGGCCTCCCGCCGGGAACGGCTGACGCGGACCGGAGAGAATCTGGCCCGGCTTGGGCGCCGGGCCCAAAGGGCTCCCCGCTGGACCTGGCAGCGGTTTGGCCGAAGGTGGAACGGGACGGCCCGGCGCGATGATTGCCGCCGGCGGCGCCGGCGCGGCCGGCGCTGCGGGCGCCGCGGGTCGAGGCCCTCCCGCCACTGGCGGATGAATCGGACGTCCGCCCGCTAGCGGGGGCCGGATGGGCGGGGCGCCCCCTGGGCCCGGCGCGGCCGGGCGCTCCATGGCCGGTCTCTCGGAGACGGGCGCCGTTTCTCCCTCCGCCGGGACGGCCGGTCCCGCCTCCGTCACCGCGGCCGGAGACGGTTCGGCTGCGGCACCGGGGACGGCCTCCAGCGGGGCGACCGGTTCTTCCACCTCCGAGGGCTCGAGATCGGGCACCTCAAACCCATACAGGCGGCGCAGCTTTATCGCCACGTCCTCATCGATTGAGCTGGAGTGCGTTTTCTTTTCCTGGACGCCCAATTCGGGGAGCCGCTCCAGTATCTCGTGAGCCTTGACTTCCAACTCCCGCGCCAGCTCGTTGATTCGAATCTTCTTCATAGACAGAGCAATCTGCTTCTACCTGCCGAGGCGCTTCTAATTGTCGCGACCTGGGGCGTCCCCCTCCGGCCCGGCATCTTCACCGGGCGCGGCGTCCTCCGGGCCGGTTCCTTCGGACGGATTGTGAGTGGGGGAACCCGCGTCCACTATGGTATCAAACTGTTCCGGAGTTTCCTCGGTTTCGGCCGGTTCCGAGGGCGATTCCTCGGGCGCTGGAGCGGGGCTCGGCTCCGCCTCCGCGGCCAATGGAAGCTCGCCCGCGGCCTCGGCCTGTGCCTCCACGGCCTCTTCAGCGGCGGCCGGCTCCGCCTCGCCCTGGCCCTGTTCTTCGAACTGGCTGTAGTAGGCGTTCACCGCCTCCTGGATCTTCTCCACCATTTCGGGGCCGATACCTTGAATCTCCTCGAGCTGCTCGGGCGTCATGCCGCCCAGCTTCTCGATGGTGCCCACGCCGGTCTCCAGCAGCGTCTCCAGCAGTTTGTCGGGCAGGCCGTAATCGACCAGCACGGAAACCGGCGCGCCCGGCGCCACCAGCGCGGCCATCTGCGATTCCACTTCCTGCCGCTTCTCTTCCTCGCTCTTGATATCGATTCTCCAGCTCAGCAGCTTGGCCGCCAGGCGCACGTTCTGCCCCTTCTTGCCGATGGCGAGCGAAAGCTGCGAATCGTCCACAATCACTTCCATGTGCTTTTCCACCGCATCGAGGATGGTAATGCGGCTCACCTTCGCCGGGCTCAGCGCATGCGTGGCGAACACCACCGGGTCTTCGGAATATTCGATGATGTCGATCTTCTCGCCGCGCAGCTCGCGGATGATGGACTGCACGCGCATGCCCTTCATGCCCACGCACGCGCCCACACTATCCACATCGCGGTCGCGGCTCTGGACGGCGATCTTGGTGCGCTCGCCGGCTTCCCTCGCGCATCCCTTGATGGTCACCGTGCCGTCGTAGATCTCGGGAACTTCCTGCTCGAAGAGGCGCATCACCAGTTCCGGCGCGGCGCGCGATACCACCACGCCGGGGCCTTTACTGGCCTTGTCCACCAACCGGATCACGCACCTGACGCGGTCGCCCACGCTGTAACTTTCCAGGCGCGACTGCTCCTTTTTGGCCAGCTTGGCTTCGGTCTTGCCGAGGTCCAGAATGTAGTCCGGCCCCTCCACGCGCTTGATGGTGCAGTTCACCAGCTCGCCCGTGCGCCCGGAATACTCCTGGTAGACGGTTTCCCGCTCGGCTTCCCTGACCTTCTGGAAAATCACCTGCTTGGCGGTTTGCGCCGAAATGCGGCCCAGCGCTTCGGTGCTCTTCTGGATGCGAATTTCGGAACCGATTTCGGCCTGGGGCTGGATGCGCCGCGCCTCGGCCAGCGTCATTTCGTGCACCGGGTCTTCGACTGTCTCCACCGCCTTCTTTACCGAGTAAAGCTGGATGGCGCCGGTTTTCGGATCCATCTCGGCGATGTAGTCTTCGTTGGTGCGGTAGTGTTTCCGGGCCGCGATCAGCATGGCGTCCCTGACCGCGTCCAGGACGATTTGCGGATTGATGCCCTTTTCCTTGCTCAGTATCTCGATGGACTGAAAAATCGTTTCCAAAGTGTCCTCGTTATTCCCATTCAGTTTCTGGCTGTGTTTTTCTCCGGCGGGCTTACCACTCGAACTTCAGATTGGCCTTCTGAATCTGGTCGAGCGGAAACCGCATCGTCGTTCCCGGCCCGGTTTCGAGCGCGACGGAGCCGTCGTCGAGGCCGGCCAGGGTGCCTTCCCAGTTGCGGCGGCCGTCCCGTGGCTCGCGGAGAGCGATTCTGGCTTTCTTGCCCTGGAACCGCCGATAATCCTCGGGTTTCAGGAGCTTGCGTTCCACCCCGGGCGAACTGACCTCGAGCGTATAACGCCCGCCCGGGACCACATCTTCGACGTCCAGAATGGTGCCCACCTGCTGCGAGACCAGCTCGCAATCGCCGTGGGTGACACCGGCGGGCTTGTCGATCGAGATGCGTACAAAGCGCTGATTCCCGCCGCCTTTGACCTCCACCTCGACCACTTCCAGGCCCTCCGGCTGCGCCACGCGTTGGGCGATTTCCTCGATTTTGGACGCCACTTCCGACATTGCAAAATCCAACAAAAAAGTGGGCTTTCGCCCACTCTCAGGGTTCGACACTCAAATCACATTGTAGCGTGTTTGGGGCTGCAAGGGGAAGGGGCAATTGAGGCGGAGATTGTGCTTGACAATGATTCACAATTCCGTATAATGCATCATGTATACTGCATGATTGGACCAGAAGTGCAATTGTGCGCAGCCGGTCCCACGGCTGCTTGACGGGTGATACCAACAATCCAAATTGTGTGCGGCCGGTCTCGCGGCCGCGTAAGGGGTGTGAACGTGAAGCGAAACGTCTTTTTGTCGTTGATCCTAGTCTGCCTTCTGTCGGCCTCGGTGGCGACAGCCCAGGAGACCCGCGGCGCCATCGTCGGCAGAATTACCGACCCCACCGGCGCCGTCATTCCCAGTGCCAGCGTGGTGGTGACGAATGCCGCCATGGGAACGAAGGTTTCCCTGACGACCGGCACGGACGGCTTTTATCAGGCGCTTCTTCTGCGGCCGGGCATCTACAAGATCGAAGTCACGGCGCAAGGTTTTAAGAAGTTGGAGCGCGAAGGAGTGGAGGTCCGCCTGGCGGACCGTTTGGAAATCAACCTCGCCTTGGAGGTGGGGAGTTCCGCGGAAAGCATCACCATAACCGCCGAAGCGCCGCTCATGAACACGGAGACGGCGTCGGTAGGCACCCTGGTGGATTCGATGCGCGTCTCGACGCTGCCGCTGTCCTACGGCAACCCGTTTCTCATGACCGGGTTGGCGTCGGGCGTGGCGTTCGTCGGCGATCCCCGTCTGGACCGTCCCTTCGAGCCGACCCACATTGTGAATTACGCCATGAGCGGCACCCGCGGCGACCTGAGCGATATCACCATAGACGGCGGCCCTACCACGGCCAGGACCGGCTCCTCCGTGATTGCGGCTTATGTGCCCCCCACCGATGCGGTGGCGGAGTTCAAAGTCCAGACCGCCACGTTCGACGCATCGTTCGGCCAGACGCAGGGCGGCGTCACCAACATGATCGTCAAGTCCGGCACCAACGCTATGCACGGTACCGGCTTTTACTCTTTCTACCGGCCCTCCATGTGGGCCAACGACTTTTTCAACAACAAGAAAGGCGGCGCGCGGCCGCCGTTTAAATACGACCGCTGGGGCGGCTCGGTAGGCGGACCGGTCTGGCTGGGCAAACTCTACAACGGCAAAAACAAGACCTTCTTCTTCTATGCCTACGAAGGCATTCACGACCGCCGCCCGCGGTATGACGGCTCTGCCAACACGGTGCCCTCTCCGGCCATGCTGGGCGGCGATTTCTCGTCGCTGCTGGCCCTGGGATCGAGCTACCAGATCTACGACCCCGGTACGCGCGTGTCCGTGGCCGGCGGGCGAATCCAGGAAACTCCTTTCGCGGGCAATATCGTGCCGGTAGCCCGTTTCAACCCGGTGGCCAAGAACATCATCAAGGTCTACCCCGCGCCCACCAGCACTCCCGCGGCGGACGGCACCGCCAACCTGCTCGAGCCGGACCTGGCCGAACCACTCAAGTTCCGCAATCACCTGTGGCGCGTGGATGAGAACCTCAGCGAGAAGCACCGCTTCATGGTGCGCGCCAGCATCTACGACCGAAACAGCGAATACGACAACTACTTCAACGATATCGGCACGGGCGTGCACTTCGCGTTCCCCGCCAGGGCCGCCGTATTCGACGACGTCTACACCCTCTCGCCCACCACCATCCTGAACACGCGCTACAGTTACAGCCGCTACATCCGCTACCAGGACCAGAGACCGGAGGCCTGGGGATTCGACCTCACAACTCTTGGTTTCCCGTCGTCCTATGCCAACGCCATCGCGCCGTCGGATCGCCGGTATCCGATTATCAGCCTGGGCGGGCCCTACATCGCGACCGGTTACAACGCCAACGGTTTGTACCAGCCGGACATGATTCACGCGATCGGCGCCACGCTGACCAAGGTAGTGGGCACCCATTCCATACGCACGGGCGGGGAATTCCGCGCTTACCAGGAGACCACCTTGAACTTCGGCGGCCCCGAGACCGGTCAATTCAATTTCGACTCCACCTTTACCCGCGGACCGTTGGACAACTCGCCGACCTCGCCGAGCAGTATTGGCCAGTCGGTGGCGGCGCTGGAGCTGGGCCTGGCCTCCTCTTCGTCCAGCGTGACGAGGGCGGCCAGCTTCGCCGAGCAATCCAACTCCTGGGGCTTTTTCGTGCAGGACGACTGGAAGGTTTCCCCTACTCTGACTGTGAACATGGGACTGCGCTATGAGTTCGAACAGCCGTTGCACGAGCGCTGGAACAGGAGCGTCCTGGGCTTCGATCCGACCTACGTACAGCCCTTCTCGGCGACCGCGGCGGCCAGTTATGCCGCGAGCGACGCTTCGTTGATTTCGCAGATCCCGTCGATATCGGCCAAGGGCGGGCTGACGTTCGCGGGCGTGAACGGCAACAATGGCTACCTGTATCACACCCCCAAGAACGGCTTCATGCCGCGCGCCGGCCTTTCCTGGCAGTTCGCGCACGGCACCGTGATGCGCGCCGGCATCGGCATGTTCCAGGGCTTCCTGGGCGTGCGGCGCGCCGCCGTGAACCAGTCGGGGTTCTCCCAGAACACCAACATGGTGCCGACCATCGACAACCTCACCTTCGCGGCCACTCTTTCCAACCCGTACCCCAACGGCATCACCGCACCAGTGGGCGCCGCGGGAGGGCCCCAGACCTTTTTGGGGCAGGGCATCAGCTACTTCAATCAGAATCCGGAGGTGCCGCGTGTGTTCCGGTGGGAGTACGGTTTGCAGCGCGAACTCCCGGGCGGTTTCCTGGTGTCGGCGGATTACGTGGGTAACAAGACCTATCGCCTGGAGATCAGCCGCAATATAAACGCGCTTCCGAATCAATACCTGAGCTCCAGCCCGTTCCGCGACAATACCACCAACAGCTACCTTACCGCCACGGTGCCGAATCCGTTCTACAACCTGGTACCCGGCAACTCGCAGACCATCTTCTCCGCCACTACCATCGCCCGGAGTTCCCTCATGGTGCCGTATCCCGAGTACGGCGGCATTACCACCACCTTCAACACGGGCTACTCCTGGTACCACTCGCTGCAACTGGGCGCCCAGAAGCGGTTCTCCAAGGGCTACACCGTGATGGCCAACTACACGTTCTCGAAGTTCATGCAGGCCATCAACCTGCTGAACGGGGGCGATCCCGCGCCGGTCAGAGAGATCTCCGATCAGGACGTGCCGCGCCGCTTCACGCTGAGCGGAGTGGGGCAGTTGCCCTTCGGCCCGGGCAAGCTGGTGGATGTGAAAAACCCGGTGGCTTCGCGCATCGTCGGCGGCTGGGAGCTCTCCGGCATCTGGACCTATCAGATGGGATTCCCGATCGGATGGGGCAACATTATTTGTCTCCATCCGGAGCAGATCCTGCTGCCCGCGGACCAGCGCACCACGGACCACTACTTCAACACGGCCCCGTTCGATACGCTTTCGGCGGACCAGTTGGTGAACAATGTGCGCACGTTCCCGCTACGCTTCCCGCAGATCCGCCAGCCCAACCTCGACAACGTGGACCTGTCGCTGATTAAGAACACCCGCATCAACGGAGAGAGGAACATTCAGTTCCGCTTCGAGGCGCTGAACGCGTTTAATCACCCGCTCCTTTCCAGCAGCGCCTACGGCAACATCCAAACCAGCCCCACCTCCGCGACCTTTGGCACCATCGTGGGCGCGAACCAGGCCGGCTATCCGCGCCGTCTCCAGATCACGTTCAAGTACGTCTTCTAGGCCGGATCGCCTTCGGTAACCCAGGGGCCGCTTCCGGCCCCTGGGTACTGGTGGGACAGATGATCGGGTTTTGTCGTCTGTCATCTTGCCAGCCTCACTTGCGCGGGCGGCTCATTTCGATGCAGTATGTATTATGGGGTGCAAATGAATATTTCCACAACACCGATCAAGCCGGTCACGCTCAGACATCGAATCGTTGAGGTTATCCGGCAAGCGATCACGTCGGGCGATCTGGGCCCGGGAGATCGGGTTGTCGAGCTGCAGCTTGCCAAGCAGTTGGGCGTCGGAAATACCGCTGTCAGGGAGGCGCTCTTCGAGTTGGAGCGCGCCGGCCTGGTCACGCGAATTCCGAACAAGGGCAGCTTCATCACCAAGATGACCTGGGAGGACGCCCAACAGATCTTCCGCATCAGAAAGGAACTCGAGAGTCTGGCCGTGGAACTGGCTATGGAACGCATTTCGGCCGCGGACCTCGACACGCTGCAGGGCTTCGTGGACGGAATGCGGACGGCCGCTGAAACCAGCGATTTCGAGCGCTTCTACCAGAACGATATCGAGTTTCACCGAACGCTTTGGCGGCTGTCTCAGAACCGTTACCTGGCCAGCGTCCTGGAGACCCTGGTGGTGCCTCTTTTCGCGTTCTTTCTCATCCGCACGCGGTTGGATTACCGGGTCGATCTGCTGGGCAGCGCTCGCCGCCATCATCAACTTCTCGACACCATCCGGGACGGGCACGGGGTCAGGGACCGCATGATCGCCTCCCTGGACTCTTCCGAGTTCTTTTGGGAGGAGCAGGCGGGACGCACGCTGGCCGGCCCGCCCGCGAAGTAAAGCCGCCGCTCAGCCCTTCCGTCCGCCCTGGGGGGGCCCGAGCTTCTCGCGCACGGCCGGGTAGCTGAATATGACGTCGGCGACCGGGACCCCCAGTATCTCG
>Ga0209039_10002494_pt1 | contig 15543 bp, 15 predicted proteins | sample BogFormECP12_OM1_FD_188238 | JGI IMG/M metagenome (GOLD analysis project Ga0209039, IMG submission 188238) | Bog forest soil microbial communities from Calvert Island, British Columbia, Canada - ECP12_OM1 (SPAdes) (version 2) | ecosystem: Environmental > Aquatic > Freshwater > Wetlands > Bog ... | reverse complement strand
TGGGATGATGGAGAAGAACATGGCTCTCGAGATAAGGAAGGTGGCCTGATGGTAGGGAGTGTGGCCTGATGGTCCGCATCGCCTGGGGGATCACGGGCTGCGGGGACAAGATCGAAGAGATCGCGGCGCTGATGATGGAATTGAAGAAGAAGCACGACCTGACCGTGGATATCTATACGTCAAAGAGCGCGAAGCTCGTGCTCAAATGGTACAAGCTCTGGAGCCCTCTGATGGACGAGTTTTACGATATCCGGACCGAGGTCGACGCGAACTCCCCATTCCTGGTGGGCAAGCTCCAGACCGGCCATTATGACCTGCTCCTCGTCGCCCCGGTAACTGCCAACTCGACGGCCAAGATCGCGAACGGCATCTCGGACACGCTGCTGACCAACGCCGTTTCCCAGGCAGCGAAGGCCCACGTACCGATCTACCTGTACCCGCCAGACAATAAGCCCGGAGAACTGGTGACGATCCTGCCCGGCGGCAAGAAGATGACCCTCTATATCCGGGACATCGACGTGGAGAACGTTAACAAGATCAGAAAAATGGATAGCATTACAGTATTAGACAATGCCCAGGACATCAGGAAGGTAGTCGAGGAATTCGTGAAAAAGAGTGGATAAAGATGTTCGAGAATATATTGTACGCAACCGATTTTTCCGAGTCTCCCTTCATGCTGCCCTGCATAGGCATCATCGGAAAGACGAAAAGGATACACTTATTGCACGTGGTCAGCGAGGACACGCAAATCGACCCAAAGCTCATCGAGCCCCGGATGCAGGAGGCTAAGAACTTTTTAGAGGAAAAGCTGAAAGGGATCCGGGACGTTGAAGTGGACGTTCATTTGACGTTGGGCGTGCCCGCCCGCGAAATATGCGGCATCGCAAAAAAGCTGGACGCTTCCCTGGTGGTCATTAACTACCACGGGGAGGAAGGTTACACTGGCAGCGCCACGGCGGACCTCATCAAGTATTGCGACCGGAACCTGCTCGTGATGACAAAGCTTGCGTCTGATACGGTTGACCGTTCGGAAGAGGCGATGAGCCAGTATTGCACGAGCCTTTTTCGCCGCGTGGTCACCCCCACCGCAGGCGATACGTCATCCAGGCTGAAAGTACTGCAGTCCGTTAAAGAGGAGACAAGCCTGGGCAGCGTCGTCTTTTCGGGTTTCTCCGATAATACATATAACGAAGCGGAAACGCTCGCCGGGAAGGCAAAGGAGGTGGGCATAAGCGCCGAAGCCGCAATTAAAAAGGGGATCCCGTGGAAGTCCATTATTTCCGTTGCAGAGGAGGCCGATGCTTCCCTTATATTGCTGGACGCCATGATCGAGCTGGGGCTGGCATTGACCCTTTCGGGCATCTCCGATTTCCCTCTCCTCATCCTTAAAAAGCCTTGACCATCACGTATATCTTCCTTTAGGGCATGATAACACCGGAGGTCCTCTCATCGCTCACATTAAGGCCGTAGTGGCCGATATCGACGGAACGCTCACCGACATGCAGCGGCACATCAGCACCGACGCCATCATCGCCATCAGAAAGTTACCGGTACCGGTCGTCCTGGCTTCGGGGAACGTCATCTGCTTCATGCGGGCGGCAAGCAAGCTCATCGGCGCGAGCGAGGCCATGATCGGGGAGACCGGTGGCGTCATCCAGGTGGGCTATGACTCGAAGCCCATGGTGCTGGCCGACATCGGGGAATGCAGGCGTGCGGCGGACATGCTGTTGAGGCATTTCCCCATGATGGAGCAACTGGACGCCCGGTACCGCATGTCGGAGCTCGCCTTCAGGCGCACGATCGACGTCATGAAGGCCGGCGAGCTTCTGGAAAGTGAATTTCCGGGCCTGGAGATCGTGGACACGAAGTTCGCCCTGCACCTGAAACATAGGAGCGTGAACAAGGGCACCGGCCTGGTGAAGATCGCCTTCGTCATGGGTCTTGAGCCGGAGAACTTCGCCGCCCTGGGCGACTCGGCGAACGACCTGCACATGTTTAAGGAAACGGGCATGGGCCTCGCCGTCGGCAACGCCACCGCCGAGGTCAAAGCAGCCGCCGAGTATGTGGCGAAGGCCAGCTACGGGGAAGGCGCGGCCGAAGCCTTATACTGGCTCGCCCGCCGCCTATAAGGGCGGGTCAGTTTACACGGATGACGGCGAGCGCGTTCTCGTTCTTGTACTGGTAGAACCCGGCGGCGTTGATCTCGAGCGTCAGGTATCCCGTGTCCTGGTTGGGGTTTAGTTTAATGTCATTTGTCTTCGAGAGGTAAGCTACGCCCTTCGTGTTGGTCACAGCGGAGCCAGCCCCTCCCAGGCCATATACTATGACGCTCGCACCGCTCACCGGCTCGCCCTTCTCGTCCGTAACGTTCACGTAGCATGTCCAGGTCTTCGATACCGTGCCTTCGCCGGAATTGCTGACCTGCAGTAGGTTGCCAGCCTTGCTGCTGACTTCCGTAACGGCGGCCGTCAGCGTCCTCTGCGGCTTGAAACTGTTCACCGCGGCCACCATGGCCGAGAGCGCGATGACTCCCACCACCAGCACGACGATCAGCCTGACGGGCAGTCCTTCTACGCCGTCCTCGCTGTCCCTGAACTTTTTTCCCGATCGCATATACATCACTTTCAATAATATGAAAATAAGTATGTGCTTATCCTATAAATAATTTTCATTTACATGAAACTAAATCATATCCCCGAACGCAGTTCCGGCAAGCGCCGTGGTCACGGTAAAGATAGCCATGGCGATGGGGAGCACCACGCCCACGTTGTACATGAACTCATACCGGTCATCACCGTGCTCTATGCCGTCCACGAACCGCAGCAGGATGATGACGAGCATAATGACGTACAGGCCAATGATGAGCACGAACTGGCCAGTGGAAACCAGCGGAGCGGAGAAGTCGGGCACCATGGGGAAATATTGTCGGGCGTCGGGGGGCATGTCATGCAGGTTCACGACCGTCCTGGCCACCACGTCCGAGACCGACTGGGATAAAGCTAAGGTGATCCCGCCGATGAACGGCGCAAAGACCATGCACGTGGTCTTGAGCATGCTGGTCATTGTACTCAGCATCTGCCGTATGTCGTCCTCGATGGCCTGTAGCTCCTTCAGGTGGTCGGCCAGTTTTACCACGGAGTTGCCGGCCACCTCGCCGCTCTTGCCCGAGCTTTCCACCAGCATGCTGATGGTCGCCTTGATACGGTCGGAGTAAACGTCCGAGAACGCCCCGTAGTCGGGCGCCAGCACGGCATCGCTGAGCGTCGTCCGCAGGCAGCGGATGTTAAAGGCTGCTCTGGCATATGCTTTTCCGACGGCCGAGCCGGACGTCATGCCCGCGGCATAGGCGAAGCCATCCTCCGGGGACTTCCCTTCCGATATGCGCCTTCCCAGAATGAAGAGCGAGTCGGCGAACTCGGCCTCCATGGCCTTTATGTTATCCCTTAATTTTTTATAGGGCGTGTAAACGCCTAAACAATATGTAGAGATCGCGGCCGTGACCCCCCAGGCCAGGAATATGGAGTTTGAGATAGGCAGTAAACCACCGGGCACAAGAAAGTACAGCGCCGAGACGGCTATCCCCCCGGCCATCGCCAGAAGCGACCACATCCACCGGGGTATTGATAGCCTGATCTCGGGTATATCGGCCGGGGTGAAAGCGGCGGGACGCTTCATGAGGATGGAGTGCGCGTACACCAGCGTGGCCATGGGGAACAAAGCATCATACAGCAGGGCGAGCTCGAGCGCGTTTACCCTGAGCCCCACGATCGCCGCCGCCGGGAGCATGGCCACCAGCGCCAGCGGGACCATGACGAAGATCGAGTAAAGGATAAGCGTCGGGGAGTGCAGGGAGCCGGAAAAAACCTGCATCAGCCCTTTCGTGCCCTGGAGGACGACGTCGAGCGACCTGTTCAGCGTTATCGTCCGCATGGCCTCCTCCCTCTCGCCCGTTGAGCTTTTTATAAGGTATATCGCCCGCTTGAAATGCTCGCTGTACTCGCCCCACATGCCCGCGAATGCCGCCAGCGCGTCGTCTATGCTGTCGTATTCTCTCACCTGCAGGCCCCACATCAGCTTTTTCACGTCCTTCGCCAGCTGCCTTTTCGAGTTCGCGGCCGCGAACTTGAGCGCCAGCTCTATGTTGGGATTGAGCTTCATGGCCATGACTATGTAGCTGATCACCTCGGGCACGTCGCCGAGCGAGTGGACCTTCATGTACGCCGCCCTCCTCTTTGGGTATTCGCCCACGTACACGTAGACCAGCAGCGGCACGATGCCGCCGCAGAGCACCAGCATGGCCTCCATGGACGTGTCCATCCATCCCAGACCGACCGCTGCCAGGCCCGTGAATAGAATGGCCGCTAGCGACCCCGCTGCGCAGAAGAACGCAAGGGAAAAAACCTCGGAAGGCTTTACTTCCAAGCCCGCAAAGCTGATGGAAGCCACCAGGCCGCGGCTTGCATAGCGTCGGGAGTAGCTATCGAGCCTCTCCCCGCCTATCAAAGAGGATAAAAGGTCGAAGGACGTCCTGCATGCAAGGCCATAAACGCTCTCATTTTCCATGCGTTTCCCCCTCGTTAAACCACTTCTGCCACGCCTGAATGACTTCGCCATGGTCCAGTGTACCGTTCCCTGCACGGCTCTTTTCACAGATCACCCTATAGACGTTCATGCATTTTGCGTATCCTGCCGCCTCCATGGCCCGGGGATTTCCCGCAATGCGGCCCATGAGCAATGCCCGGGCCTCCACTTCTGCGTTTATCGCTTTAATGGGCAGCCCCCATTTTTTCGCGATATTTTGCAATGCCTCGGATCGTCCCGTGTCTATGCGGTCCGTCGGGACGAGGGCGTCCCCCGCAGCATCGTACAGCAGAAGATCGTTGAACGCGCCGTCCCCGCCCTCCCAGTGGCTCTTCGATATTTCGGCTACCTGCACTACCTTTCGCTCTTTTGCCCTGCCCCCGTTCCTTCTGACGGTCGAGCACACTACGACGGCGTCCGTCGCCTTAAAAGAAGCCGGCGGCACGCCGATGTCGTGGACCACCCGGTCGTAGACGTCCTTGCACGAGGACCCATGTATGGTGCCCATGACCGAGTTGCCCGACGCTCCCACTCGCATGGCCTCGTATAGGGACCGGGCCTCCGCGCCCCTCACCTCGCCCATGATGAGCGCCGACTCGCCCAGGCGCAGCGCCGCCCGCAGCACGTCCGATGCCTGGAACTCCGCCTCTGAGCCCGATACCGAGGCCCTGGTGCCCATTCCCTGGACTTTCCATCCGCACCGCTGCATGTCTTCCACCGGAAGCTCCGGGGTGTCCTCAATGGCCAGTATGCGGTAGTTCTGGGGGATCTCCAGCATCATTGCCCCCAGCAGCGAGGTCTTGCCCGCCCCTCTTGAGCCCGTGACCATGATAGAGGACTGGCCATCCACCATCAGCGACAGCAGGCCCGCCCCATAGGGGGAGAGCATGTCCCTCGACACGAGCTGGGGCAGGGTCCAGGGGGTACTTTTGTGGCGTCGGAAGGCGTAGGCCAGCCCCCTGGACAGGGGATTTCCAATGACCGATACCCTGGTACGGAACTCGCCCAGGTCCATGTCCAGCACTGGATTGGCCTCGGAGAACGGCCGGCCGGATATCGCCCTGAGCCGGGAGATCATGGACTCGACGTCGGCCTCGGACAGGTAGACGTTGCTCGTACATTCCTCGCCGTCCACGACCACGTGAAGGGGGCTCAGCCCTACGGGGGCATTGACGTAGGCGTCCTCGATGTGGGGGTCGCCGAGCACGTCCTCGAGGATGCCCAGGCCGCAGGTATACTTTACCAGGGCCGACGTCAGCCTCTCCAGCCCGGCGGATCCCAGCCTCAGGCTTTTTCCGACGGCCGCGGCCGCCAGGGCCTCCTTTCCATACCTTGAGAAGAGGGGCCTCATATTGGTCGCGTCCATGAACTCCATGGTCCGGGGACGTTTTGAAAGCAGCCGCTGTCTCGCCTCGACGAGCAGGGCGACATCGGCCTCTTCCATGGAGTATTCCCATGGGACGATGAAGTACTGCTTCTCCAGGCTTTCCGGGAGCTCGTAGATCGTGACGTGTAAAGGCGGGGTAAAGAGGCTCCCGTTAACCTCGTATGACCGGATGAACACCGATCCCTTCGGGGGCTCCATCATTATTTTTGAGCTCGAAAAACGCGGGCGCACATAGGGGCTGGCGTATGTAAAAGAGGTGCGGCGGCCTATCGTTGCCATATCATTAATGAAAAGCGAGTACCTCTCCGCGCATACTCCGCACCCGGGCATGCCCCTGCCGGGAGATATAGGCGTCGAAGAGATGATGCTATAGGCGTCCGCGGGGCTCGCCAGCGCGTCTTCGCACATTTTAGAGACGGCCGCATAACGGAAGCCGTCGCACTGGCCGCAGCCATAGGTCCGGAGCGTGGAGGCGTGCAGCTTCAGGTCATCATAGGAAGACACCAGGCCCAACAGCGAATCCAGGCCTTCTCCGCGGTACTCTCTCACGATGTTCTTTTCCAGCAGCAGCCTGTCCATCCAGGACTTGCCTGACAGCGCCTTAACTATTTGCCGCCGGCACTCCGGGTCCGACAGGCTCGACCGCCCCTTACATGCCGAGCAGTCGATAACGGCGTCGGTGCCGTGCCTGCCCTGCTTGAACTGCAGCGGGCATGCCGTATCGGCGGGCAGCGCTTTTCCGGATACGATGAACTGTAGGGCACTTTTGATCGCGGCCAGGTCGTCGAGCATATTTTCACCAAAATGTAAATAAATAAATTGCAATTTTAGCTTATATAATTATCGTGTGGGTACCGCGCATTATGTTAACACCGTTGAAATATCTGGGAGATAAAGTCAAAATAAATGAGGTGGACTACCATGGAGGAGCTAAGAGGTAAAAGGATAGTGATACTAGCGGGGGAAGGGTTCGAGGACACGGAGCTCATATACCCGCTGTTCCGGCTGGGAAAAGAAGCATGCGCGGACGTGACAGTAGCAGGCCCAAAAGAGCTCGAGGTGCTCAAGGGAAAGAATGGCTTACAGGTGACCGCGTTGCTTTCATTCAAGGATCTCAAGGTCGGGGATTTCGATGCCCTGGTGATACCCGGCGGGCAAAGCCCGGATCACATTCGCATATTCCCCGAGGTCATCAGGTTCGTGCAGGAGTTCGATAAGACCGGTAAGCCCATAGCGGCCGTTTGCCACGGCGTCCAGATCCTGATAACGGCTCGCCTGCTCAAGGGCAAGAGGGCCACGGGGTGGAAGTCGCTGGTCGTCGACATCGAGGACGCCGGCGCCACCTACGTGGACGAGCCGCTGGTGGTCAGCGGCCAGTACATCTTTTCCCGGCAGCCCTCGGACCTGGGATTCTTCTGCGACGCCATCATCCGCACGCTAAAGGGCGAGAGCCTCCGGCCCCTCGTGGAAATGGCCCATGCCCTATGATGTTCAAGGACCGCTATGATGCCGGAAGGAGGCTTGCAGAACGATTAGCCGAATACCGGGGGAAGGCCATAGTGCTGGCCATTCCCAGGGGAGGCGTGCCTGTAGGGTACGAGATCGCCAAAAAACTCGATGTACCATTCGACCTGATCATACCCAGGAAGCTTCCCATCCCCTCAGAGCCGGAAGCCGGTTTCGGCGCCATAGCGCCCGACGGCACCATCGTCTTGAACGAGGACATGGTCAGGTATCTCGGGCTATCCCGGGAAGAAATAAAGGAAATAGCGGAAATCGTTTTGGAAGAGGTAAGGCGGCGCGTCAGCGAATACCGGGGCGACAGGCCCCTGCCCGAGCTCAAAGGCAAAATTGTGATCCTGGTGGACGACGGCCTTGCTTCCGGATATACGATGATCGCCGCCGCCAGGGCCGTTAAAAAGGGACGGCCGAAAAAGCTCGTTATAGCCGTGCCCTGCAGCCCCCGGACATCCGTGGAAAGGCTCGAAAAAGAGGCGGACGAGGTGATATGCCTGGCCATACAGCCCTACGGGTCGTTCGCCGTGGCGAGCTATTATGAAAAATTCCCCGACCTGAGCGACGAGGAAGTCAAGGGCCTGTTGGCAGAAAGCATGCGGGAAAAAACTATCTAACTCCGAAGCCGCTTTCGCTTATGCTGACGCCCTCGAACTCGGTGGCGAAATGTGCCACTTTGCCATCAAGCCTATCCACGGCTTTCCGGATTGCATACTCGAGCTTCAGGGCGTTGACCTTGCCTATGGTGGCATTATCGCCGCCCGATATGGGCTTTTCCAGCCAGATGTCGCAGTTCGTCACGATCGCCAGGGCATAGCAGTCGCTTCCCGGAACGCCCGTGAGCATCGCCCGGAGCACGTCGGGGAGCCCGGCGCTCGCTATTTTATCGTCCACCTGCACGGCGACGTCGGTCAGGCCTCTCAGGACTACGCCGGGGGCCCACTCATCGCAGGACAAAAGATCTTTTTTCCACGCCCCGAGCAGCTTATTCTTAGCCTCGAAAAGGTCCAGGGGCATGGGGCTTTCGGCGACGATCTCGCCGGGCGGATACTCGATGGCCGTTATCGTGAAGAGGTCGCGAAGGGATAGAGCGACGTCGTCAAAATAATGGAAAAATTCGCGCGCCACACTTTCAATGTCCATCTCTCCGGCCTTAAGGGGGAACCTGAAGATGCTGCGGTCCGACTCGATGACCCACATCCCCACGCATTTCTCGTAAAAACTCCACGGGTATCCCATGCTAAAAGAATTGGCCACGCCGGTTAAATAGTTGCGGGCCGACGGATAACTTTATTTATTTTCAATATTATGTAAATTAGTATGAATGCTGAAAAGCGCTACCTGGTGGGCAGGCGGGACGACGGCGCCGAGGGACTGCTTTTTTTGGGCAGGTACCTGGCCCTGGACGGCTCCACCGGCGCGGGCGTCTACCTGGACGTCCTCAAGCCCCACGCCATGCTGATCTGCGGCAAGAGGGGATACGGTAAATCTTACACCATGGGCGTCCTGCTCGAGGAGTTAGCCCGGCTGCCCCTGCCCATAAGGAGGAACTTTTGCGCCATTGTCCTGGACACCATGGGCATATTTTCCTGCATGCGAAAGCCATCGGCAGAAGGGGGGCTCCGTGACTGGGGCCTTAAACCGGAAGGCTGCAGCATACGGGTATTCGCTCCGCTACATCACATACGCTCACCGGAAGTGAGGCCGCTGGAGATACCGACAGGCTCGCTCTCATTCTACGATTATTGCGAGCTTATGAGGATAGAGCCCGTGAGTGAGGATGGCGTCATGCTGATGAACGCCATGGGGGATCGGGCTGATCTTGAGATCGAAGAGCTTGCCGAATATTCCTCCGGCGCGCTCCGGGGGCTTTTGAAAATGATCGCCTCCTGGAAGCTTTTCTCCGCAAAGGCCACGTTCGACGGGCTGCTGGAGCCCGGCTCCATCAACGTCCTGGACTTGAGCGGCTTCGGGCACGAGCCCGAGATAAAATCCGCCATCGTCGCCTCGCTTGCACGGGCCCTCTACGATATCCGGATAGGCTCACGGGGAAAAGAGGACGGTAAGAGGGATAGCCCGCTCATCTGGCTCTTTATAGACGAGGCCCACATGTTCATGGATATATCGTCAAACTCCCGGGCCGGACGGGTGCTGGCCAACGAATGGCTCCGGCAGGGCCGGCAGCCCGGGCTATCCCTGGTGCTGGCCACCCAGCGCCCTTCGGCGCTGGGCAAGGACGTGCTCTCCCAGGCCGACGTCATGATCTGCCACCGCTTAACGCTGAGGGACGATATCCAGGCCCTCGAGGATGCCCGGCCCGCCTACGTGAAGGAGACCGTGCCGGAGGCCATGGACCGGCTGGGGACGGGCCGGGGAGCCGCCATGATCATCGACGACGTGACGGAATCGTATCACGTCGTAAAAATAAGGCCCAGGTCCAGCGAGCACGGGGGAGGAGAGCCCGTTGTATACCTGGATTGACCTATTATGCGCGGCCACCGCCCTGGCGGCCGTTATGGCAGCAGCTATCATCGACTACAAAACGCTTCGGATACCCAACAGCCTTACCTTTCCCCTCATCTTCCTGGGCCTGGCGTTTATGGTGTTCAGGTGCCTCAGCGGGTTTTCTCTTCCCACGGCCATAATTACCTGTATCGTCGCCTACCTGTTCGTCTACGCCCTGTGGAGAGGCCGGATGTGGGGAGGCGGCGATGCCAAGCTGGTGCTCTCGCTGTTCCTGCTCATGTCGCCGGCCTTCCATCCGCTCGCGTTCATGGTCGCCTTTTCGCTTTGCCTGGCCATTACGCTCTTCCTGGAGCATTCCATCTTCCTGGCGTTCGTCCCCGGAAAAAAGACGCAAAGGCCCATGGGCCCGGCGCTGTTTCTGGCATACCTCGTTTCCGCCTTAGCGGCCGGGCTGATGCCATGATGGACGAGTGCGGCGTGGACTCGCTGCCCGTTGCGCTGGCATCGTCTCTCATCGTGCTGGCGATCATAGTCGGGCTCGCCGCCCTGGGATTGCAAAATGCCCGGCCCCTGGTGAACACCTACACGGTCGACGGCCAGATCTCCATGATATCCGACGACTGTAATGCGATGCTGGCCGGCTCCCCCCGGGACATCCTGGACCCGGCTTCGCCCCCCGGGGCGACCAGGGCCTTCACCCTCTCGCTGCCATCGGATACGGAGTACGTTGCCTTCGGATCAGACCCGGGATCCACGGACGCCAGCGAGGGCACGATATATTACAAGGTGCATGGCAATAAGAAGGCGGTCGTGGTCGACCCCCTGGTCCGGTTCAGGGCCGCCAAAGAACCCGGGGTTTTGCCATCCGAAGGCCACAAAATAATCAACGGCGGCGGCCGGTACGAGCTAAAGCTGGAGTATGAATACGACCGGGCGTTCGATGAAAAATACATCGTGGTCTATTAAAAAAATGGTCAGCCTAAAAAGTGGCTGACAATGTTGAGGAACCCCAGGTTCGAAAGGCTGCCAGGAGACTGGACACTGGTATTCCAGGATGGCCATGCTGGGCCTACGTTAATGGGAGTCGTCGAGGGGAACGGCGCGAAGTCGTTGAACTGCTTGAAGTTCAGGTCGATCCTGAACGGGTTTTTGGACGGGCTCGTCGTGGCTTGCGCGTTCACGATGAAGATCTTTCCCTGCCAGTTTGACGTGCTCACGTCTACTTTTATGTTGTTCCCGTTGACCGTGTAATCGTTGACGCCCAGGATGGTACCAGGGTTAAGGTTATCCAGCAGCTGGCTCTGCAGGCCATAGGGCATGTTCTGCGCGTCGTAGTCCAACGTGAGCAAGCACGAATCGTTCACTTTAAAGGCCGGATCGCTGGAATAAAGCACGGTGACGTCGAGCATCGTGCCCTGTGGCACTGGCGGCGCAGGCGGGGCCTGCGGCGTTGCGAACTCGCCGTACGAGTCCGAGTTGAACGCCGACGTCGAGCCGTCCTGCACGATCGCAGGGAATCCGAAGGTCGTGGGGACCAGGCCCCCGGTCTTGGCGGGGTTATCCGGCATCGCCGGCATGTCCGGGATCTTTTCGAGCCTAAGGACCAGCTTCGCCGTTCCGGAATAGTTCGTCTGCTGCGCGTTACAGTTTGCGGCAATCACCGCTATAAGTAAGAGTGATATGGCTATTACCCTCAACCTCATGCAAATACCCGAGAAGAAATTAGCTTACCGATTTATAACAAATACCGCAAATAAAAGTGCCATTTGCCATTAATAACGAAAAAATCGCTGCCCTATAGGTCGTAGAGCTTCGCGGTCTTGCGGGGTGCCTGAGGCTTATCGGGATTAACGTTATCGGCGTCGTTCTCTTCGATCCGCTCGGACTTCGTGAGGCGCTTGAAAATGGAGGCTACGTCCTCTTCGGGCGGCGCTTCTTCCTCGACATTCTCGGGTGCCGCCTTGAGCTTGAGCTTCGCCCTGTCGGCGTCCATCTCGCCAAGCTTCGCCTTCGCCTCGTCCAACTTTTTCGACATGTCCTGGCTGCCCTTCTTCGCCTCTTCCAGGTCCATTGATAGCTTTTTTATCTCCAGCTCCTTTTCCTTGAGCTCGTACTTGAGCGACATGTTCTCGCTATTGAGCTTCAGGATCTCGGCGTTCTTCTGCTCGATGTCGGAGAGGAGCTTTGCCGCGAACGTGTTATCCCTGGACGGGGACGTCGGTTTTTCCTGAGAGGCCTGGGATTTCGGGGTCTCGGATTTTTTAGCGGTCGCTGGCTTACTCCGGCCCTGGTCTAAAATAGACATGATGTCGCTAAGCTCTAGCTGTTTTTCGCCGCCTATTTCATCCGTATCCATGTTTTCCCCCGAATTAAAACCCCCGTCGGGGCTGTTACTTGATTACTGCTGCTACACAATAAACCTTTTCATTCCGCCTAAAAACCGATAAATTTATGCATACACCATCACATAAGGCGATGAGAACGTAAAAACGAGTTTGATGTTCATCCTTTATTTAAATTTTTTCAGGCGGTCGAGGTAACCATGGACGATAAAGAGATAAAGAAGCTCATGAAGCCGGAATTCGCGAAGAACTACGAGAAGTACTATCCGGTGAAAACATTACGGTCATTGGGTTATTCCAGGTTCGTATGCGAGAAGTGCGGTCGCGGGTTCTGGAGCCAGACGGAGCGCAGCGTGTGCGACGAGGCCGAGTGCAGCGGCGGATACCGTTTCATCGGCAAAACGCTCGCCCGGAAGAAGTTCGCCTACAAGGAGGCGTGGGACACCTTCGTGAAGACCTTCGAGCAGTGGGGATACGTCCCGCTGGAGCGATACCCGGTCGTCTGCCGCTGGTACGAGGACCTTTATTTCGTGGCCGCCGGCATCAACGATTTCCAGCCATACGTGGTCGCCGGCGAGATCGAGCCGCCCGCGCCGGCCGTCTTAGAGCCGCAGTTCTGCTTACGCTTTAACGACATCGACAACGTGGGGATCACCGGCCGCCATTACACTGGCTTCATCATGGTCGGCCAGCACACGTTCAACACGCCCGAGAAGCACGTCTACTTCAAGGAGGAGGGCATCGCCCAGATCCATGAGTTCCTCACCAAAGGCCTGGGTATCCCGTCGAACGAGATCGTATACCACGAGGACGTCTGGGCGGGCGGCGGTAACTTCGGGCCGTCCATCGAGTACTTTTCCAGGGGCCTCGAGCTCGGGAACCAGGTCTACATGCAGTACGAGCAGCTTCCGGACGGCTTCCGGGAGCTGAAGACCAAGGTCATCGATATGGGCGCAGGCCTGGAGCGATGGGCGTGGTTCAGCCAGGGCGTGCCGATGTCCTATGATGCGACGTTCCCGAAGACCATGGAGTTCCTCTATGAAAAGACTGGCTATAGGCCTGATGAAGAGTTCCAGAAACGTTTCTCCAGATATGCCGGCATCCTTAATGTGGATGAGATCGAGGACGCCCATTCGGCGTGGAGCGAGATCGCGCAGCAGATGGGCATGAGCCTGGAAGAGCTCAAGGAGGTCGTGTACAAGAACAGGGCGTTGTATGCCATTGCCGACCATACCAGGAGCCTGCTCGTGGCCATTCACGACGGCGCGCTGCCGTCCAACGTCGGAGGCGGCTATAATCTGCGGAACTTGCTGAGGCGCTGCTGGACCCTCATCGACCAGTACGGCTGGGACCTGGACATCAACGACGTTTTCCGGTGCCACATCGACGAGTTCGGCTCATGGTATACCGAGCTCAGGGATTACGGCAGCCTGTTCGACATCATCGCAGTCGAGCGGAAGCGCTACGAGGAGTCCAGGCAGAAGAGCCAGAACATCATCAAGCGGATGGTCAAGGCGAAGGAGAAGTTCACGCCCGAAAAGCTGGTGGAGCTGTACGATTCCCAGGGCATCGCGCCCGAAATGATCAAGGATGCCATGCCGGAGGTCGAGATACCCGAGGACTTCTACGCGAGGGTACAGGCCCGGCACGAGCGCAAGCAGGAGCGCAAGATCGAGGCCAGCGAGACCGCGGGCCTGCCCAAGACCGTGCCGCTCTACTACGATCATCCTGGTGATTTCAAGTTCGAGGCCCGGGTGGCCAGGCTCATATCGCCCGTCAAGGTCGTCCTGGAAAGCACGCTTTTCTACCCGCTGGGCGGCGGCCAGGCGAGCGATACGGGCTTTATCAACGGCATACGCGTCAACGACGTCTACAAGCAGGACGGCGTCATCGTGCACGAGCTGGAAGCGCCCCTTCCCGCTGACGTTAAGACTGTCACAGGGGAAGTGGACAGGGACAGGCGCCGGATACTGGCGGCGCACCACACCTCCACGCATATCGTGAACTACGCGGCCCGCAAGGTGCTGGGCGACCACGTGTGGCAGGCGGGCGCCGAGAAGACGCCGGAAAAGGCCAGGCTGGACATCACCCATTATGAATCGCTTACCTTCGACCAGCTCCAGCAGATCGAGCGGGTCGCCAATGACCTGGTGATGCGCAACGTGCCCGTCAGGGTCGAGGAGTTTTCGAGGACGGAGGCCGAGCGCCGGTTCTCCATGCGCATTTACCAGGGCGGCGCCGTGCCCGGCAAGGTCCTGAGGATCGTCCAGATCGACGGCTACGATGTTGAGGCTTGTGGCGGCATCCACGTGGACAATACGGCCAGGGTCGGCTTCATCAAGATGCTTTCCAGCGAGAGGATACAGGACGGCGTGGTCCGCCTGGAGTTCAAGTCGCTGGAGAACGCGTTAGCGGAGATCCAGCACCATGACCGGATCCTCAAGGAAGTTTCCGACCTCTGGGGCGTGGGCTCCGACGACATCCCGAAGACTGCGTCGAGGTTCTTCAACGAGTGGAAGGAGCTGTCGAAAAAGAATAAGGAGCTCCAGACTGATCTTATAAAAAGCCTGATCGACTCTTCCCTGTGCTCGGGCTCGGAGCTCGTTGAGCTGTTGCTGCCGGGCGATTTCGGCTCGCTGATGAAGACCGTGGAGACGATGAAGGCAAGGTTCCAGGGCAAGACCGTGATCCTCCGGGGCGACAACTTCGCCTATGGCTATTCGGACAACATCAACGTCAAGGATCAGCTTGAGAAGGACTACATGAACGTGACGGGAAGCGAACACGAGGCGAGGGCATTTAAGGCCAGGGAAAAAACCTAAGGCATTAATATATAATAAGCCATATTCATAAGAATAGTATTATTCAGGAGAAAAATCAAGGTATGCTATCACCGGGACAGGACGACAGGCTGAAAGCTGCCCTCGCGAAGCTGAGGGAATGGGGCATAGAGGCATCCGCCGTCATTTCCCGTGACGGCAATTTGCTTTCCGTTTTCGTGCCGGCCGGCGAGGAGCACAAGATCTTCGCCCCAATGTACGCCGCCATGCTCGCCGCCGCCGAACAGGCCACATCCGAGCTGAGGCTGGGCGTCCCCCGGCGGGTCGTCATGGAGATCGGCGAGAGGAAATTGATCGCCGTTGGCGCCGGGCCGTTGGCCCTGATGGTGGCGTTCGTCGGGGAAAAAGCCCAGTATCCCAAAGTTATTGCCGAGATCGATAAGACCGCCGCCGAGGTCAAAGTCATCCTCGC
>Ga0209039_10002493_pt1 | contig 15545 bp, 18 predicted proteins | sample BogFormECP12_OM1_FD_188238 | JGI IMG/M metagenome (GOLD analysis project Ga0209039, IMG submission 188238) | Bog forest soil microbial communities from Calvert Island, British Columbia, Canada - ECP12_OM1 (SPAdes) (version 2) | ecosystem: Environmental > Aquatic > Freshwater > Wetlands > Bog ... | reverse complement strand
AATGTGCCTCATCAATCGAGCGAAGGCCAAGCAACTCTACGGGGCCATCGATTCGAGCCGAGGCTTTTACCGGGGGCACGCCGCCCGGGAGGACCGCTCCCTGATGAACGTCGTTTTTCATCTGCCGGCGAAGCGCCTTGAGTTGCACTTTCTCGAACAGGCGGAGGCAGCCGGCTTCTATGGCCTCGCCGGACACCGTTCGCTCGGCGGCATTCGCGCTTCAATCTACAACGCCGTTACGCCGGAAGCCGTTGACGCACTATGCGGCTTTATGGAGTTCTTCCGGCAGTCCCATGCCAGCGAGGTGAATATCCAATGACCACCAGACAAGAGCCTTACTATCACGAATCGCCCTGGCCTGTCTTGCGAAATGCGCTGGTTTCCTACCTGAACGCGAAGCGGCCGCACGGGGTGCAGGGATTTGTCGAGCAGTCGACTCCGATCCCGCCAGTGCCGAGAAACACTAACCACTGCTCGGTGGTGGCGCCGGTAAATCCGGTTTGCTGACCGGCTGCCTGCTGGAACTGAAGGCTGTATGTCGTGCCCGCCGTCAGCCCCGTAACGGTCTGCATGATCGTGCTCTCGAATGCCGGATTGCCGTCCGCCTGATAGAAGTTGGTGCCGGCCGGAACGGTAACCGAGAAGCCGGGGTTAGTATAAACAGCGTAAACATTGGAGCCAGGGCGAGGGCCCGTCGTTCCTTCGGAGCCTTGCTGGCCGACATAGATAAGGTTGCCGTTGCCTGACGCGCCCGCACCAACCGACCAGTTAGTCGGATTTACGTCCGTGAAGTAGTCCTTCGGTGTATAAATCGGGGGCGTGGTGAACGAGCTGCCGGCGTTGAACTGATTGAACGTGAGGTTCGTAACCGGGAGCATGGTCGCCGCCTTAGCCGAATAGGCAAGGCCCAGCGACAAGGCAATAGCCGAAAAACCAATCGTGGCTGATTTACCTAACGTCATGGATAACAACTCCTTTGGGAGGTGCGCACTCGTGCGATGTCCGTATTATTATATGCAACACCCGTGCCACTATAATCATATCAATTACTTACTTCAGATTTTGGTTGAAATCGGTCTCGAATTGATCCCGCATTGTAAGAAATTCCGACAGAACAGATCGGCAACCCTGCCAAACCGTGCCGGGATTGGCGTGACGAGGCGCTGATGAGTCCGACCGGCGACGCGTTCCAGTTTTTCAGCTTTTGCGGCGCCGCACACACGGCGTTATCCAAAAAACATGAATATTTTCGGGTCTTTATGACATTGCTTTAGGATGCGTCCGACGCTCGCTCTGGCTTGGCCGGGCCTCGCGGCGATCGGCGTGACGCGCTGTCGTCGGGCGCCACGGCCGCCTGAGCTACCTGTCGGAATTTTTTACACAGCGCCTTCGGTCGCGGCGGCTCTCTCCGCCCACCCCCCTTTTTGGGGTGCCAATTGTCGGTATTCTTTACAAGTGATCCCGGTCGGGCCGCCTTTCGCCTGTTGCGCCGCGCTTGGCCCACCGACGAGTATCATCAGCAGTTCATGAAGTTCACCACCGATGACCGGCTGGTGCAGACCATCGGCGTCAAAGGCCAACGCTCCGATACCGGCCTGCTGGAACACGATGTCAGCTCGGCCGCATGAAAAAAGGTGACGCATGGCGGCGCGCCGTTCAACCTCCCAACCGACATCGCGTTTGCTCAGGGGCGAGATGTTCATGACGGATGACTACGGCGATGCCCGTGTGCACAAATTCTCGGCCGAAGGGAAGCATCCTTTCTCTTGGGGTCGAGCCAGACACTGCGCCGGAGCAATTCAAGCTGCCACACGGCGTGTGGATCGAGCGGCGCGAACGCGTGCTCGTAGCCGACCGAGCTGATCGAACCGGCGTCTTTCTTCAGCCAGCCCTGCGTTGAGGATCAGAAAACCACGGCCGCTCAGACATCCGTGCCTGCCTACCTCGGACCAGACCAGACACCCTCAGCCGCCTGACGGCAGGCTTCTTGATTTAATGCTTGGGGCAGAAGTCGGGGCGTCGGAACCATCGCCAATTATGACCGCGTTCGAGAATGATCGAAGCGACCTGTCCGCCGATACGGTGATCCCCAGCGCGATCAATGACCGCTTGAGTGACCGCGGAAACCCAAGTGGCCGCTTCCTCGGGGTGACCGGTTATGCCGGCTGTCTCGGCCAAAATTTGAGCATGTATTTGTCTCGCCCATTCGTCTGGTCCATTATGCAAAATCGGTTCAACGACCTCGGGATGCCCAAGGCCAAGGAAGTAGCCGTTGGGAATTCTCTCTTTAGTAAAACCGAAATCTATTGTTTCACTAGTAGAAGAGCGCGTTATTGTGCTCTGATAAGCGACGACACCTTCATTCTTACTTTCTCCAGCGAATACACCTCGCGTGATAAAACCGTCTTCGTTGTGCTCAACGATTTCATGGTTTGAGGCGTAAAAAACCTTGATCTGTTCTACTATGGTGTGCGCCCACTGCTCGGCGATATCAGACATACTGTGACTGGTAGACAGGTCAAATACCTCCCGAGCCGTGGCATGAGGACTAAATATGATAGTGCCCTCTGGATTTCTACCGTCGTATACTCCAGCGGAAAAAAAGATGACACGTTCAGAAAGCGGAAAAAGCTTGCACATATCATCCCTGAAATTGCCACCTGAGGTTACCCTGCTATCGATTGCTACAGCGGCATAGCCAGGAAGATAGATAAAGGCAAAATATGTCCCGTGTCGGACATCGGCGGTCGCCATCCCAGCCCACAAGAGGACTGCATTAATACCGATCAGCTTTAAAAGATATTGGACAACGATGAATTGGCCATTTCGATCAACGGTATGATGATTTGGCATGAGCGGGATAATCTTCGTGAGGCAGCCTGAACCGACATTCCCCGGCTTCGCGGCCGGCTAAGCGAGATACTCCGTCTAATCCGGCATTTCGCGGATTCCCGGCAGCGTGGGTTTGATTTTCGGTCTCATCGATGCGCGCCGCAACGAAATTCGATCGCGACCGCCTCTGTCTGCAGCCAAGCTGCCTCATTGTCTGCCGGGGGATCCCGGGAACACGCTGCATTGCCTTCAGCAAGGCGCAGTTCTGCCGTCGTGGCCTCTCGCATCCGATCGCGTGTGCCGGTCATGCTGGCGCGGGCTGCGCTCGAAGGCGCGCGATGAGCGACTGGATGTCTTTGAACTTCCGTCGCGACACCCGGCCCTCGGCCATCTGAAAGATGGTGCAACGGCCATGGCTAACCACCTTTGCGCCGATCTTGATCAGCTTCTCCCGCAGGCTGGTCAGCGACGACGGCTCCCCAGTCTGCGGCATCGTCAGCGTCCGCATGAAATTGCCGAGTTATATGCCAGGGCATGGAACTGAAGGCGAACCCCGTTGGCGGCGAGGCCCACGCCAGCCTTGCCAACGCACTGTTGGCGCGGAACCGTCTCGACGACGCCGTCGCCGGGTACGAGAGGGCGCTCGCCATCAACCCGGACCATGCCGAGGCGAATTTTGGTCTCGCCAGCGCGCTCCACGCATTGCAACGGCATGAACACGCAATCGCTCGTTACGAAAAGGCGCTAGCCATCGACCCCGACTATGCCGAGGCGAATTACGGCATCGCCACCGCCCTCCAGGCGCTGAACCGCCATGACGAAGCGATCCGTTTCTACGAGAAGGCCCTTGCCGTCGACCCCGACTATACCGAGGCGAATTACTGAAGCGCCACCGCCCTCCAGGCGCTGAACCGCCATGACGAGGCGATCCCGTTCTACGAGAAAGCCCTTGCCGTCGACCCTGACTATGCCGAGGCGAGTGACGGCCTCGGCACGGCGCTCCAGGCGCGGAATCGCCATGATGCAGCGATCCTCCTCTACGAGAAGGCGCTCGCCCTGAAGCCGGATTACGGCGTGGCGCACGACAATCTCGGTGTCGCGCTCGGAGAGATCGGCAGGCTCGACGAATCGCGTCGAGCCTTTGAGCGAGCCGTCGCTCTCGAGCCGAGGAGAGCAGGGTTTTATCGTAATCTGTTCGACACCAAGAGAGTAACGGTGGACGACCGGCATCTCGCGGCCCTGCAAACCTTGGCGCAGGACGCGGCATCGCTCCCGGGCGACGATCAGAAACTTCATTTCGCGTTGGGCAGGCCCTCGCGGATGTCGGCGAGCATCAGCGGTCCTTGGACCATTTCCTCGAAGGCAATCCGCTGAAACGGCAGCAGGTCGACCATGACGAGGCGGCGGCACTGCGGATGTTCGATCGGATCGAAGCGGTTTTCGGCGCCGAGCTGATGCGCTCGAAAGCCGGTCAGGGCGATCCGTCTTCGCTGCCTATCTTTATCGTCGGCATGCCGCGCTCCGGCTCCAGCTTGATCGAGCAGATCCTGGCGAGCCATCCGAAAGTCTTCGGCGCCGGCGAACGTCTGGACCTGCGGGACGCGCTGAAAAGCTTCGGCGAGGCCGCCAGCGTCGCGCTGCCGATCCCCGAGCTGTCCATGGTCGTGACGGGCGAGGAGCTGCGCCTGCTCGGGATCGGGTATCTCGACCGCCTCAAAACGGCCCTGTCGGCCTCGCCCGGCGACTGGCAACGCATCACCGACAAGATGCCGGCGAACTTTCCCCTGGTCGGGCTGATCCATCTGGCGCTACCGAACGCGCGCATCATCCACACCTGCCCGGTCTGTCCTGCTTCTCGACCCTGTTCGCCGGCGATCAACCCTTCGCCTACGACCTCGGCGAGCTCGGCCGCTATCATCGCGCCTACAACTCGTTGATGGAGCATTGGCGCCGCGTCTTGCCGGAGGGCGTGATGCTCGACGTGCAATACGAAGAACTGGTCGCCGATTTCGCGCCGCAGGCGCGCCGCATCGTCGCGCATTGCGGTCTCGAATGGGACGATGCCTGCCTCGCCTACGACAAGCGATGCGGCCCGTCAAAACGGCGAGCTCGGCCCAGGTGCGCCAGCCGATCTACCGCAGCTCGGTTGGCCGCTGGCGGCCCCAAGGGGACGTGCTCAAGCCCCTACTCGACGGGCTCGGGCCCGATCTGGCCGGGGCTTGCATTGGCGGATCGGCTTGATCCGCGGGCTCCCGCCGTATCACGGGTCGGGCAGCTCGACGACGAGCCCGTCGTATCCGGGCTCGACGCCGCTTGGCAATTCGGCGCTGAGCTCGCGATAGTCCAAGCTCTGATCCATGTGGGTCAAGACTGCGCGGCGCGGACGCGCGCGGGCGATCCACGACAGAGTCTTTGCGAGATGGGAGTGGGTCGGGTGCGGGTCGCGGCGCAGGCAATCGACGATCCACAGATCGACACCCTCAAGCGCGGCGAACGCGTCGTCGTCGAGTTCGGTGACATCGGTCGAGTAGGCAAATCCCCCGATCCGGAGACCCAATGTCGTGCTGAAGCCGTGATTCTGCACGAACGGCAGAACGGAGATGCCGCGGATTTCGAACGGTCCGACGATCTCGCGCGGCACCAAGGTCGGCTTGTAGAAGCGCCCCGGCTCCTCGACCGGTTTGAGAACGTAGCCGAAACGCCGATCGATTTCGGCCAAGGTTTGACCGTCGGCATAAAGCGGGATGGCCCTCCGCATCAGCCGGTTGACCGACCGCAGGTCGTCGATCCCGTGGAGGTGGTCGGCGTGCGCATGAGTCAGCACCACCGCGTCGATCCACGTGACACCGGCATCGAGGAGCTGCTCGCGCAGATCTGGGGAAGTATCGATAAGGATGACGACTCCGGCGATTTCCACCAGCACCGAGACGCGGCGGCGGCGATTGCGGGGATCATTGGGATCGCAGCGGCCCCAATTTCCCCCGATCACCGGCACGCCGGTGGAGGCGCCACAGCCCAGGACAGTCACCCTCATCGGGCGGGTGCGCTCGCCTTGCCGAAAAGGCGAAAGAAGTTGGCGCTCGTCACCTCTGCCAAATGTTGCAGTTCGATCCCCTTCAACTCCGCGACTGCGGCCGCAGTCGCTGCGACGAAAGCCGGTTCGTTGCGTTTGCCGCGATAGGGCACCGGGGCGAGGTAGGGAGCATCGGTCTCGACCAGCAGCCGGTCGAGCGGCAGGTCGCGCACGATCGCGCGCAAGTCCGCAGCATTGCGGAACGTCACGATGCCGGAGATCGAGATGTAGAAGCCGAGCGCAATCGCAGCTTCGGCGAGCGCGCGGCCGCTGCTGAAGCAATGCATCACTCCCGGCGGTGGGCGTTCTTCATCGAGGATCTGCGCGACCTCGCGATCCGCCTCACGAGCATGGATGATCAGCGGCAGACCGGTTTCGCGCGACGCCCCGATATGGACGCGGAAAACGCGCTCTTGGATATCCCGTGGGCTCAGATCGTAGTGGAAGTCGAGCCCGGTCTCGCCGATCCCGACGACCTTTGGATGAACGGCCAGCCCGACCAGCTGCTGCGGAGCAAGCGCTGCGTGATCCTTCGCTTCGTGTGGATGCGCACCGACCGAGCACCAAATCCCCTCATGCGATTCGGCGATTGCGCGCACTCCGTCGAACTCGTCGAGCCGGGTGCTGATCGTCAGCATCGTCTCGACCCCGGCCGATCGGGCGCGTGAAACGATCGCTTCGCGCTCGGCAGCGAAATCCGAGAAATCTAGGTGGCAGTGACTGTCGACGAGCATCGGCGCCCGCTTTCGCCCCTCACTTGGAGCATGCCTCGACGAAATATCTTTATGTACCACGTGAAAATCGCCCAGCAAGAGATTGAAAACTAATACAGAAGCTTAGCCCAATTTCGGTCCAGCCGCATAAGGCGCGTGACAGTCGCGAGCGGCCCCCCTCTCTATCGCGTCAGCTCCTCGATCGCAAAGAAAACGCCGAGCATGGCTTGCTTGCGATCGAGGTTGAGCTTGTCCGTGCTGACAAAGGCGCGCTCTATTTCCTCGCGCAATGCCGCCCACCGCGCCGCGTCGACATGGCCAGCGAGACGCCGCATCGCCTCGTCTTCGCCGCCGATAATCTCCTCTCCGCCGAGCTGACGCCGCGCCGAGCTCGCCGTCATCCGAGCGAGGAGCTGCAACAGCAGTTCCCCGCCAACCCGATAGGCGTCCTCGGCATCGGCGCGAGCGAGCTGATCGGCGAAGGCATGCAGCCGGATGACATCGAGCTGCGGGGTCTGCGACAATATCTCGAGCACCGACTGATAGAGCGCGAGCCCGCCAGCTTCGGCGAGGTCCAGCGCGCGCCCGATGCTTCCGTCGGACAACGCCGCCAACGCCTCGGCCTCGGATCGCGCGAGCTCGGGACGATAACGCCGGAGCAGCAGCGTTACCAGCGCGCGCGCCAACGGGAAGAGCGGGAACCGCCGGCAGCGCGAGCGGATCGTCGGCAATAGCCGCCCCGGGCTGTGGCTGACCAGCAACAGCAACGCCTGCCGCGGCGGTTCTTCGAGAACCTTCAGAAGCGCGTTGGCGGCGCTCCGGTTCATCTCCTCTGCTCCGTCGACGATCACGATGCGCCACCCTTCTTCCGCTGCGGTCAGTCGGAAAAAGCCGGTGATCTCGCGTGCATCTTCGACCACGATCTCGCCGCGCAGCCGGCGGCGTCGCGGATCGTAAGCCCGCTCGACGGTTAAGAGGTCGGCATGCCCGCCCGCAGCCACGCGGTGAAACACCCCACTTTCGGGGTCGATCGCCAGCCCGCTTTCGGCCGCCGTCTTGCTCGGACGGTCTCCGTTCGCCAGCAGAAAGCGGGCGAAGCGGAACGCGAGCGTCGCCTTGCCGATGCCACGCGGCCCGCTCAACAGGATCGCGTGCGGCAGGCGGCCGGCTTCGACGAGCCGCCGCAGCTCGCGCTCTGCGCTCTCGTGACCGACGAGGTCCGGGTTCGCCCGCGGCGCCGGTACCGTAGCCGTTGCATCCTGCTCTAGGCCACGTGCCATCCGCGGTGCCGCTACAGCGCCACCCGCAGCCGTCCCTCAACAGCGTCCCGCACCGCGCGGTGGACTGTCTGCGGATCACTCGACCCATCGATCAGCACGCAGCGCGCACTATCGTGCGCTGCGATCCGCCGAAAGCCCTGGCGCAGCCTTTCGTGGAAAGCTCGGTCGAGGCGCTCGAATCGGTCGTCGACACTCGGTCGCGCCGCTGCCCGCGCGAGACCGATCTCGGCCGGCAGATCGAGGATCACGGTCAGGTCCGGGGTGAAACTCCCCAGAGCGAAGCGATGTAGCGTTGCGAGATCTTCAAGCGCCAATCCCCTTCCGTAGCCCTGATAGGCAAGTGTCGAATCGGCGAAGCGATCGGACACCACCCAAATCCCCTGTGCAAGTGACGGCGCAATCAACCGAGCCACATGGTCGCTCCGGGCAGCGACGAGCAAGAGAGCCTCGCCGACCGCATTCCATCGCTCGCCGTCGCCTTCGAGAAGGAGCCGCCGGATTGCTTCCCCACCCGGCGATCCTCCCGGCTCGCGCGTTGCTCTTGCCGGGATCCGCGCGTGCCCGAGCGCCGCCACGAGAAGCCCCACTTGGGTCGTTTTGCCGGCGCCCTCGCCGCCCTCGATCGTGATAAACCGGCCGCGAGACACCGGGTTCAGTGCCGCTGACCCCAGACGAGATAGCCGGCGAGCGTAGCGATGCGGCCCAAGGGATTCATCCGCTCGACGCTCGCCGCGGCGACAAGCGGCGCCTCGACCGGCGTCATATCCGGCGCAGTCATGACCACCTTTCCAACCGTATCGCCTTTTTGAATGGGCGCCGGGATCGGACGGTCATACTCGACGGTGACCTTCATATCCTTGCGCGCCTTGCGCGGCAGGGTCACAACGAAATCCTTGTCGACCGAGAGCGGCACCCTGGGCTCGGCGCCAAGCCAGACCTCACCGTCATCGACCTTATCGCCGGCGGCGAACAGCCGATAATCGTTGAACTCGCGAAACGCCCACTCGATCAGCCTTTCGCTTTCCTGCGCCCGCGCCTTCATCGTCGGCAGGCCGCTCAGCACCAAGATGATGCGGCGATTGTCGCGCACCACCGAAGCGGTGAGGCTGTATCCCGCTTCCTCGGTATGGCCGGTCTTCAACCCATCCGCACCGACATTCTTGTAGAGGAGAGGATTGCGATTGCCTTGCTTTATGTTGTTGAATTCGTAATCCATCTCCGAATAATAATGATAATATTCGGGAAAGTCTTTGATCGTACGGATCGCCAGGGTCGCCAAATCACGCGCGGTCATCCAGTGATCCGGGTCGGGCAGACCGCTGACATCGGTAAAATGGCTATCTTTCAGCCCGATCTCTTTGGCTTTCTGGTTCATCAGCTCGACAAAGGCCTCTTCGCTGCCGGCAAGACCCTCGGCGAGGACGAGGCAGGCATCGTTGCCCGACTGTATGATAACCCCCTTCAACAGGTCATCAATGGAGATGCGGCCGCCGATCGGCACGAACATCTTCGATCCCTGCAGCCGCCAAGCCCGTTCGCTGACCGGAAGCTCGTCGGTGAGCTTGGCGCGATCCTCCTTCAGCATGCCGAAGGCGACATACGCGGTCATGATCTTGCTCATCGACGCCGGCGGAATGCGCTCGTCGGCGCCCTTGTCGAGCAGCACCGCGCCGGTCTCCACTTCCATGATCAGCGCGTGCTTTGCCTGCGTTTCGATCCCGTTGGCCGGCTTGGCCGAAGGGTCGACGGCCACGACCGCCTTGGGCTTGGATTTGACTGTGGCGGCTGCGACCGGCTGACCGGCGAGGCCCGCCGCGAGCAAGGCGGCGGCACTCAGATAGGCGACCTCACGCAGCAACATCCGCATTCCCATTTTTACTCGCCCATTTCTCGCTTTACGGTCAATCGACGATAATCCGTGCTTCGGGATAGCCGCTGCCGACGACGCGCGCCAGCAGCTGATCCGCTTCTTCCACGCTCGCCACCGGCCCGAGCCGCACGCGATACATTTCGATCCCTTTGACCGAGGCTGTCATCAGCTGAACGCTGCCCAACGACGCAATGCGCGACTGCACGCGTTGCGCGTTGTCCCGCACCGAGAACGCTCCAGCCTGAATGAAGATCCGCGCCGGGGACGCCAGCGGAACCACCCTCACCTTCTCCGGCAATGGTGGCAATTCCGCGACGACGCGAGGTGACGACACGGTGCTGATCGGAGCCGACCGGGGAGCCGATGGTGTCGACTCGACCGCAGAGGCTGCCGCGACCTTCGCGACGCTCGGCGCTTCGGCGACCAGAACCCGGCTGTCGCCGCCGTTGCGTTTGGCCAGCTCGGCGACCTGGATGCTCTCTTCCTTCATGATCTTGACGCGGACCGGGGCCGCGCCGCTGGTCTCGAAACCGAGAAGTTGCGAGGCGCGGCGCGATACATCGATAATGCGGCCGCGCGCAAACGGGCCGCGGTCGTTGACGCGCAGCTGCAACGTGCGGCCGTTATCGAGATTGGTCACCTGGACGATGCTCGGCATCGGCAGGGTGTGATGTGCCGCGGTCAGCTCGTTCAAATCGAAGATCTCGCCATTGGCGGTGTACTTCCGGTCGAACTGCTCGCCATACCACGAGGTCACCCCGGTCTCGTCGTAATTGTAGTCGACCGCCGGATAGTACCAGACCCCATTGATCTGGTAAGGAGCACCGACCTTGTACATCGGCCGCCCGGCGCGATACTGGCCCTCATAGCCGCGCTGCTGAGAACTGCAGCCGGTCAGCACGAGAACCATCATGACTGCCGGCCACAGTGGGCCGGCTGCAGTCCCCGCCATCGCGCCGCGCCAACCCACCTGCGAGGCTTACCCCCGGGCCATGCTATCGACAAGATATCCGACCGACACCGCGAAATAGGTCGACGGGTTCCATTTCATGATGGCTCGGAAATTTGCATAGACCAGTAAGGCCGGGCCGTTGGCGCCCTCCGGCATAACGAGCGAAGCCTCGCTCTCGCGCTCGGCGAGCGGGCCCGCATTGATGCTGCGAACTCCCAAGCGGCTCCACTCCCCTGTCGGCCGTCTTCCGTTGAGCCCGGCGATGCCCGGATTGAAACCGTTCGGCAGCAGCACGTCCTGGCCCCAGCCCTGGCCACCACGCCAGCCGAGCGCGCGAATATAATTGGCGATCGAAGCCAAGACATCGCCACGGCTGTTCCAAATGTCGCGGCGCCCGTCGCCATCGTAATCGACCGCATAGTCGAGAAAGCTCGATGGCATGAATTGGGGTTGACCCATCGCACCGGCCCACGACCCGGTCATGTCCTCGACCCGAATGTGCCCCTCATCGAGGATGCGCAGCGCCGCGATCAGCTCGCTGCGGAAATAGGCGCCGCGACGCCCGTCATAGGTCAAGGTGGCAAGCGCCGAGATCGTCGGAATATTGCCGGGAAGCCTGCCAAAATCGCTTTCGAGCCCCCACAACGCAACAATGATGCTGGGCTCGACATTGTAGCGCCGCGAAATCGCGTCGAGGAGAACGCGATTTTCAGCCAACTGATGGCGCGCATCCTCCTTGCGCTGCGGGGTCACCACCTTGGCGATATATTGGGTAAATGTCAGCACCCGCTCGGGTTGCTTGCGATCGAGCTCGATGACATGGGGAAGGAACTGCGCATTGCGAAACGCGAGATCTACTGTCGACGCCCGGATGCCGCGGCCAATGGCGTCGCGCCGCACGCCGGCGAGAAACGCGTAAAAGTCGCCTTCCGCAGCTTCGGCCAGTCTCGCGACAGCGCCGGTCGCGGCGAGAAACGGTGCTGCGAACATGATTCGACGGCTCACCCGGAGCGTCATCGAGATGCCTCGTCGATGCTGTAACCTCGTGCGGTCTCTTGCCATGGTCGAGGCGATCCGCGCAACGATCGGGGCCGGTTCCGGCAGATTCCGTACTCGGCGCTTTCCTCCATGCGAGGCCGTTGCGCGAGCCTGCGCCGAATCGCACTAACTCGGGCGCGCAACCTTGGCGATCCACGCTTGTTCTGGGTTCGTCCGAAGCCTATTCTTGCCGCACGATCTTTTGGGAGGAGCACGATATGGCAGAGATCCTGGGGCTCGGCGTCACCCACTTTCCGCCGCTTTCGGGACCGGACGAGAATATGGGGCGCATTCTGAAACGCGCGCTCGACGATCCTGCGATCCCGGATGCGCTCCGCCGTCCGGAGGGTTGGCCGGCGGCGATGCGGCAGGAATACGGTAACGACGCGGGGGTGACCGCCGCCCGACACCATCGCGAGGGGTTGCTCGCCGGGTTTCGCAATGCACGCCGAGTGCTCGACGAGTTCGATCCCGACTTTGTCGTGATTTGGGGCGACGATCAGTACGAGAACTTCAAGGAAGACGTCATCCCGCCGTTTTGCGTGATGGCCTACGAGTCGATGACGCCAAAGCCGTGGGCGGAATATCGCGGCGCGAATGTCTGGAACGAGCCGAAAGACAAGACCTTTGTCTACAAAGGCCATCCGGCCGGCGCAAAGTTCATCACGAGCGGAATGTTGGAGTCGGGGTTCGACGTCTCGTACGCCTACCGGCCGCTGCATCATCAGCTCGGCCACGCCTTCCTCAACACGCTGTTGTTTCTCGACTACGACCGCAAAGGGTTCCCCTATCCGGTGGTGCCGTTTCAGGTCAATTGCTACGGTCGCCGGGTCATTGCCCAGCAGGCCGGGGTGCGCGGCCTGAGCGAATTTCCTTCGGAAGCCGAGCTCGACCCCCCCTCCCCTGCCCCGTGGCGCTGTTTCGACCTCGGTGCCGCTTGCGCGCGGGTCGTCGAAAAAAGCCCGTGGCGGGTGGCGCTGATCGCCTCGTCGAGCTGGTCGCACGCGTTTTTGACCCCCAAGCACTACCTGCTCTACCCCGACATCGAAGCCGACCGCGCCCTCTACAACGCCCTCCAGGCGGGCGATTATGCCGCGTGGCGGGAACGGCCATTGAGCGCGATCGAGGACAGCGGCCAACAGGAAGTCCTGAATTGGATGTGCCTGATGGGCGGGATGAAGGAGCTCGGGCGGCGGCCGTCCGAAACCTCCTATGTCGAGAGCTGGATCTTCAACTCCAACAAGTGCTTTGCCGTCTACCCGCCGTGATGCCGGCGGCAAATTATGGCCGAGCTGCCGGGTAAGGATCTGGCGCGGGAGCTGATCGACAAGAGCCGAGCGGAGAGCCGCTCGACCCCGGTCGAAGAGGTGATCGCGACGGTGCGCGAAGGAGGTCTTGATGACGACAAGGCGCACCGCCTGATCGGCCGACTGTGGACCCTGGAGCGGATGTTTTATTACATCTATGGCGGCTGGGGCCAAGGGCTCGAGATGAACGACTTTCCGCCCTCGATCAAATACCTGTTCTCCAAGCAGATCGTCGACGAATCCACCCATGAGATGCTCTATCTCGACGCGCAGCTCAAGAAGGGCTTCGTCGCCACCCAGAAGGACGCCTTCCGGCATCCCTATGGCAGCTTCTCCGTCGATTCGGGACTGGCTTATTACGTCTTCTCGCTGCGCAACCTCGCCACCTATCCGCACTCGATCCGCATCGCCGCACTCAACCTCGGTCCCAAGATCATCGAGCTCGGCTGGATGGAAGGGCTCGCCGAGACCCTCGCCGACCCGGAGCTCAAGGGCGTATTCGCAAGCCAGGTTGTCGAGAACCGCAGCCATATCAGCATGGGTCGGCGGATCGTCGAAGAGTTCGTCCACAAAGCCGTCGACGCCGAGCTGTGCCGTTGGGCCTGCGGCGTCGCCAAGCGCGACTACAACAGGTTCCTGGGCGAGATGAGCGCCTTTGTCCTCGGTCGTGAGCCGCCGGCGCCCCCAGCTCCGCGGCGACAGGTGACCGACTAAAGGATGCCGGCATGCCCGCTCTGAAGATCGATCACGCACACTGCACCCAATGCCGGATGTGCTACATCGTTTGCCGCGAGATCGACATCAACGCTGTCTATGTGGCATTGGAGCCGTTGCACCGGATCGAGATCGACATGGACAAGTGCACCTATCCAGGGTGCACCGCTTGTCTGATGTATTGTCCGGCGGAAGGCTCGATCGTCGAGGTCGACAGCGGCCGTTCGATGGTGCCGCCGCCCGCAGAGGTTTGGCAGGAGGTTTGAGAGATGCATCCGATCCTCGAGCAGTTTCTCGACAGATGGGTGTGGCCGACGATGCCCGGCGCCCCGGGCGCCGAGTTTCGGCTGCGGCTCACGAAAGAGAAATGTGTCAAGGGCTGGGAGATCTCGTTGCAACGCACGCTCGGCGAGATCGAGGAGGAGCTCGGGCGCGCAGACGAAACTTGGAAGAAGGAGCGCGCACTACGCGGCTATGCCGCCGAAGGCGTGCACATGTCGATCAAGCAGATGTCGGGGCAGCTGCTGTCCGTCGATATCGCCGATCAGGAGCGGTATATCGACTTGCAGCGCATGCGCGCCCGCCAGATCTGGGACGAGTGCAAGCACAGCAAATTGCACGCCGACGTTTTGCTCGGCAAAGGTTGGATCAAGGACGAGCGCGAGCTGATGGACATTGCGCAGGCCAACACGCAGCCCCTGCCCGCCTATTTCGGCATGTCGATGATGTTCCCGCACATCCACCCGCTGGCCCGCGCCGCGCAGAACTATTACCAGGAAGCCAACGCCTGCATTGGCATCATGGCCTATCTCGACCGGGTCGACGATCCGCTCGTCCGGCACGAGCATCTGAGCCAGCGCGATGAGGAGCTGATGCACTTCATGGAAGGCAAGTTCCAGATCGATTTTCTGTGCGCGACCCCGGAGACGCAGCAGCCGGTCGAAGAGGCGCTGGGCTACCTGTTGCACCAGGTCGGCGGCATCAGATGAAGGTGCGGATCGACTACGCGATCTGCAATTCCTGCGGTCTCTGCCGAGAAGTGTGCCCGGAATCGGCAATCCGACCGACTTTGCTGGAACCGCGGCACCTCTATGAAGTGCAGGAGGCCAAATGCACCGGCTGCGGCGAGTGCCTCGAATATTGCCCAGCGCCTGGCGCACTGGTGCAATACGCGGCGTGATGTCATTGCGAGGAGCATAGCGACGAAGCAATCTCGATAGATCGAACATCCTCGGCGCGAGATTGCGACCCCCGGAACGGCCCTCCAGGGCCGGCCGTCCGGGGGTCGTAATGACACGAAACGAACGGAGAAGGCGATGGCGAGAGAATACCGGCTGATGTCGAGCGACGGGCACCTCGAGGTGCCGCCGGAACGGTGGGTGCACCGGGTACCGGCGAAATACCGCGACCGCGCGCCGCGCACCGTGCATCTCCCGGATGGCGGTGACGCCCAGCTGATCGAGGGGCAGCCCTTATTGGAAGCGAATTTTCTCGACCTCCGCGCCGGCCGCTCCGAGGGCACGTGGCAGCCTTTTGGCCTCAAGGTCGCCGACGCGGCCGGCACTGGCTCGGCCGAGCAGCGGGTCAAGGAGCAGGACATCGACGGGCTGGATGCCGAGGTGCTGTTCCCGGCCATGGTCGCCGGACCGGTCTTCTGGCGCAACATCAGCCACGACGATGTCTACAAGGCGATCATCCGCGGCTACAACGACTGGCTCGCCGAGGAATATTGCGCCGTGGCGCCCGACCGGCTGTTCGGCATGGGT
>Ga0209039_10002492_pt1 | contig 15547 bp, 16 predicted proteins | sample BogFormECP12_OM1_FD_188238 | JGI IMG/M metagenome (GOLD analysis project Ga0209039, IMG submission 188238) | Bog forest soil microbial communities from Calvert Island, British Columbia, Canada - ECP12_OM1 (SPAdes) (version 2) | ecosystem: Environmental > Aquatic > Freshwater > Wetlands > Bog ... | reverse complement strand
CGCAAGACGCTGACGCAGTGGTGCGTTTTCGCCTGAAAAGGTCGCTGCCGTTCGACGTCGATACATCGTCGGTTTCATTCGACCGTCAGCCAGCGGACGAAGGTGTACGAGTGGTGGCGGCGGTGACTCCGAAAAGCGTGCTGGAAGAATACGAGTCGGTGGTGCGCGACGCGGGCTACAACCCCGGTGCGGTTCTGCCGTCGATGATCGCAGCGTTAGGCGTGGTTGACGCATCGCGGCCCACTATGGTCATCAAGGTTGAACCCGGAACCACCACCTTCGCCATCGTCGACCAGAACCAGTTGCTGCTCTATCGCGCACTGGAGAATGGCGGAACCGCGGTCACCGGTGAGTCGCTGGTTGACGACGTCAACACCTCGTTGGTCTATTTCGAGGACCGCCATGGCATTTCCGTCGACCGCGTGCTGGTGACCGGTGTGCAATCGGCACAGTCATTGCAGGCGGCGTTCAGCGCCAGCATCAATATTCGGGTCGAGGAGTTGATATCCAGTAGCATGGCGGGTGTTGGCGCGGGCAACGTAGCACGCGCGGCGCTGGCGGGAGTGGCGGGAGCCTTGGTGTCCTAATGCGCCTCAACATCAATCTCGCGTCCAACCCCTACGAAGCTGCGCGGGAATACACCCGCCGGCTGGGGCTGCTGGTGGTTGCGCTGGCGGTGCTGACTGTAGGACTGCTGGGCTACATTCTGCATCAGCGTTCGCAGACTCGCGACATCGACCAGCAGATCGCAGCCGCAAAGCAGGAGATCGCCAGCCTCGACGCCGAGAAAGCTCAGGCGCAGGCCATCCTCAACCGGCCGCAAAACCGCGACGTCGCCGACCAATCGCAATTCCTGAACGAACTGTTTGCCCGCAAGGCGCTGTCGTGGACGCGGGTGTTCACCGAGATGGAAAAGCTGATGCCGGCCAACATCCACGTGATCTCGATGAAGCCGGAGTTCAACCGTGAAGATCAGCTTGTGTTGCACGTCGTAGTAGCGACCAGCGCGCGCGATAAGGCCGTCGAACTGGTGAGGCGAATGGAGAAGTCGCCGCACTTCCGGACGCCGCAGGTGGAAGCTGAGAGCACCACCGGCAACGAGGGGAACGTGGGTGCTCCCGGCAGCAACATCCAGTTTGACGTTGCTGCCGTATACGTGCCGTTCGTTGAGGACACCGACACGGAGTCCGGCGGCGATCAGGAGAAAGACAACAAGAAGACGAAAGCTCCAGCGAAGACGGTAACAATTCCCGTGGGTACGAGCGTCGCCACGACGGCGCAAAAGCGTCCGGCAAGCATGCGAGGTGCGCGCTGATGGCCAGCATTCGCGAGGTGCGCAAGACGCTAGTGCCGGTACTCATCGGCCTGGTGGTGCTCGACCTGGCATGCGTGGGATACCTGTTGTCTCCGGCCGGACGCTCGCGTCAAGCACGTCAGCGCGACCTCGACGCCCTGCAGCAGCAATTGGCCGCCAAGCGCCAGGACGTGCTCCCCACGCGCGGAATGGACGGCAAACTGAAACAGGCCTCCACTGACATTGCGGCGTTCTACAAGGAGCGCTTTCCGACCGAGTACTCCACCGTTTCCGAAGAGTTGGGCAAGCTGGCGGCGCAGAGTGGAGTGCAAATCGCGGCCGTGAAGTATGACGACAAGGACGCCCCGGTCGAAGGTCTGCGCAAACTGAACATCGAGGTTGCGCTTTCGGGGAGTTACCTGCAAGAAGTGAAGTTCATCAACGCGCTGGAGCGCGACAAATTGTTCTTCGTGGTCGACGGAGTGACGCTGGGCGAGCAACAAGGCAACGTGCGGCTGCAACTCAAAGTGGAAACCTATTTGCGCAGCGGGGTGGCGACCTCGTGAAACTCGGCACCGAGAACAAGACGAAGACCGCAATCGCTGCCGGGCTCCTGATCCTAGCGGCGTTCGCGCTCTACAACTGGATGCATAGCAGCGATGACGCAGCCGCCGCGCCGGTTGCGAGCACCGCGGCCGTCCCACCGACGGGCGCGCAGAAACCCGGCAAGCCCGGGGCCCGCAAAGGGACGAACTCCGTGCTGGCTCAGTCACTCGATCCGACGCTGCGCCTCGACGTCTTGAAGTCAAGCGAAGATGTCACCTACAAAGGTTCGGGGCGGGACATCTTTCAATCGCAGCCGGAGCCGGTAGTCATACCCAAGGTGGTTAAGCCGGTGATTCCGACAGGACCGCCGCCACCGCCGCCGCCACCTCCAATTCCGCTGAAGTTCTATGGCTTCAGCGGCAACAAGAGCGGACCGAAGCAGGTGTTCCTCTCCAAGGGCGAGGACATCTTCGTTGCCAAGGAAGGGCAGATCATCGACCGGCGCTACAAGATTCTGAAGATCGGCCCAACCTCGGTGGAAGTCGAGGATGTGTTGACCAATAATCGCCAGACGCTTCCGCTTACGTCGGGATAAGCGCGGCCTTCGAGCAGTATGCAGCAGACAGATTCCATCCAGACAGTTGAGTCGGCACAAGCCGTCGAGTTGACGCATTCCCCCGCGCGTCCGAAAATCAGCCTGTCGCGTCGGCGACGCGACAGCGGTGCCATGCTGCTGGCGGTGCTGTTCATGATGGCCATGATGGTGATTGTCGCCATGGCGATCGCGCCGAGCTTCGTGCAGCAGATGAGGCGCGATCGCGAAGAAGAGATGATCCATCGCGGCACCGAGTATGCCCGCGCCATCAAGAAGTTTTACAAGAAGTTTGGACGCTATCCTGCGAACCTCGAGCAACTGGACAACACCAATCAGATACGCTTTCTGCGCAAACGCTTTAAGGATCCACTGACCAAGGACGGCGAATGGAAGCTGCTGCACTACGGAGACATTGCGACGCTCACGGGCGGAGCCGCAATGGGGACGTCGGCGGCGGTACAGGGTACACAGGGCGGAGTCCAGGGTCTAGGTTCGTCATTGACCCAGTCTCAGCAATCGCAAGCGACTTCGACAGGCGATCAGAGCGCCGGCACCGCTGCGCTTGCCGCGCAGTTATCGCCACAACAGCAAAGCGGTTTTATGGGTAACCCATCGCAGGGCGGCGTGCAACCCGGCGGGGCGGCGTCTCCGTTTGCGGGAGGCGCGGGAGCAGGCGGGGCGCAAGGGCCGTCTGGCTTCAGCCTGGGACCAGGACTTGGCCAGAACACCAACTCGAGCGGGGGACAAAGTCCGGGTGCGCCGGGTCAGGCCGGCAACAATAACACGATATTTGGCAACACCGGCGTCGGCGGGCAGACATTTGGGGGCGGAGCCATTGTCGGCGTCGCCAGCAAGGACAAGGACAAGACTATCCGTATCTACAACAAGAAGAAAACTTACGATGAGTGGGTTTTCATCTACAGCCCGACCATGGACCGCATCAATGTATTGCTGCGCGGACCGTACAACGGACAATCCTTCGGCGGGACGCAAGCGGGCACTCCTGCAGGCCAGTTGAACCAGGGCAACCAGGGCGCGTTTGGTCAGCAGCCTGGCGCTGCTCCCACCCAACAGCCTGGTGGCGTTGGACAGCAAGGTCCTCAGCAGCAGAGTCCACAACAAAATCAGCAGCTCACGCCAGGGGGCCAGTTCCCGCCTGACCAGACGCAGCCGCAGCAGTAGTCAGCGATTGGTTTCCACGATATCTCCGATTGTTTGCCTTCGAACCTCGGGCGGCATCGCGAACTGGAGTCTGACGCGATTCGACGGGCCTGGTCGGTATAATGGACGTGCGATCCATAGTCCTCGTTTCGAGTTTTGACCTGCGCCACCGGGTGGGCTGTCGGACCAGGCCGGTGCAGGGGATCGAAGCGCAAACGACCGCCTCGTAGTACCACGGCCGAAGCGTTGCGCATCCCGAAGCTGGATTCAGCAGTTAACCCAACGCACGGATACGTGCGAACCACCCAATTCCAAGGAGAGAGAATGCAGAAGAAAAGTTTCGCAGCCGTTCTAGTTGTGGCCAGCGCGTTGTTGTTGTCGAGTGTGACGATGTTTGGCCAGGCAGCCCAAAGCGGTTCCGGAGCGAGTGCCCAGCCGCACTCGGTGACCGACCAGGACATCGAGATGCTTCGGCAGGACATTCGCGCCCAGCGCAAAGAGATTACCGCGCAGAACATGACCCTCACCGCCGACGAGGCCACCAAGTTCTGGCCTATCTTTGACCAGTACAGAAAAGAAGCCATCAAGCCCAATGACGACCGCTGGGCGTTGATCAAGGAATACGCAGCGAACTACAACACCATGACCGACGCCCAGGCGCAGGACTACATAACGAGGGCGAACGCAGTTGATCAGCAGCTCCTCGCCCTGCGTATGAAGTATGTTCCGGTGTTCGAGAAGGTCATCTCAGCCAAAAAGACCGCTTTGTGGTACCAGATCGACCGTCGTATAGACCTCCTGATCAATCTGCAGTTGGGCTCGGTAATTCCGATGGTGAAAACCAGCAACTAGGCCGGCGCAGAGTCTGTTGCGAAGACAGCGCGTCGCGAGATGCGCTGCTTTTTTGTCTACTGAGGCGCGTGTTTCTCAGCGTGCGGCAGTAACCATCCGCCGATCAGCAGGAGCAGCGCGGCGATCGAAACTGCGTAGAAGCCGATAAAGAGTCCCACAAAGTGGTACATCAAGATGGCGTCGGCCACCGGAATCAGGGCCAGAAAAAGCAGGAGCGAGCGGGTCCCGGACAATCGGCTGATCCAGACGATGGCCACACTCAGCAACACGAGATGGGCGGAATAGGTGAGCCACAGTCCCTTGATCGCGCTGACGATGTGGCGCGGAGCGCTGCTGGCGACCAGGATAGGGATCACGTGCGAGTAGCCGAGGAGATGCGCCAGACCGGTGCAGAACAGAACGATACCTGCTGACAAGATTAGGCAGCGGGCAACAGTCATAGACTCATTCTCCTTGCGGCGCTACGTCGCGGTTTTCGACGGTTCGCGGTTGGTGAATTCTATCAACAGTTGCAGGCGCTGTCGCGCGTGACCGCAATCGATGGCGTAGGCGGCGAGGGGCACGGCCTCACCGATGCGGTCGGCGTGTCCGGCCGCCACCAGCGCGGCGGCGGCGTTCAGCACCACCACGTCACGGCGGGGAGAGCGCTCGCCGTCGAGCACGGCACGGATGATAGCAGCGTTTTGCTGAGCGTCGCCTCCCGCGATCTCGGTCAGGGGTGCACGCTTCAGGCCGAACTCTTCCGGCGCGATTTCGTAACAGCGCACCGTGCCGTCGCGAACTTCAGCAATCTTGGTGGGGCCGGAGATGGTGATCTCGTCAAGGCCATCGCGTCCGTGGACGACCAGAGCGCGACGCAGACCGAGTTCGCTGAGGGCTTCGGCGAGTTTCTCGACGAGGTCGGCGGAATAGACCCCAACGACCTGGGCCGAAGCGTGCGCCGGATTAGTCAGCGGGCCGAGCAAGTTGAATACCGTTCGCAGGCGCAATTCGCGGCGCGCGGGTTGCACGTACTTCATCGCCGAGTGCATGGCGGGCGCGAACAGAAACGCGATGCCGGTTTCGCGCAGGCAGGCGGCGAGGTGCGCAGGCGGCAGGTTGATGTTCACGCCGAGGGCTTCCATCACGTCGGCGGATCCGCATTTGGAGCTGATGCTGCGATTACCGTGCTTGGCGACGCGCACACCCGCGCCCGCAGTCACGAAGGCAACGGCGGTCGAGATATTGAAGGTGCCGGAGGTGTCTCCGCCGGTGCCGCAGGTGTCGACCAGGGCGTCGCGGCCGGTGCCGCTGACATCGACGGTGTCGCCATCTTCGCCGACCAGCGGCGTCGCGGCAGCGCGGATGGCCTGGGCGAATCCGACGATCTCCTCGACCGTCTCGCCCTTCATGTGCAGGGCCACGAGCAGCGCCGCGATCTGCGCGTCAGTGGCTTCCCCGCGCAGGACTTCGGCCATGACGGCGCGGGCCTCGTCGCGGCTGAGCGAGGTGCCGTGGTTGGCGATTTTGTGCAGCGCGTCGAGGATCATGAAGAAGCAACTAGCAACTAGCGATTAGCAATTAGGGTAGCATTCGGCAAGAGCGACGATCATTGTGAAGATGCGGGCGACGGGTGCCCAAGAGCAAAAGTCTCGTGGAGATTGGTCTGATTGGCCTGTGAGGAACCAGTCGCGCGCGGGACTTGCGCTTGGAGGATTCGATGCGTCGGCGCGCCAGGCCGACTGTGCCGTCATCATCACCGACCACGCGGACTTCGACTACCAGGGTTTGCTGGACTCAGCCAAGGTGATCGTGGACACGCGCAATGCCATGCGAGGCGTTGAGTCCGAGAAGATCGTGCGGCTGTAGCGCGCGGAGGACTTGCTCCCACCCTGTCGTCCAAAGGCAGGACGACAAGGGTGGGGCACCCCACATCTATAAGTTATGAAACATCTAAACCGAAAAGGTGGGCCACCCGCCGGGTTGATAAAGGAGTTGTTCGGAGAACGCGCTAGATCCCCAGCTTCTTAACTTCTTCGTTATAGTATTTGCGGTAGAGGATGTCCCACTCCTGCGAGCCTTCCAGGATGGTGCGGCGCTGGCTTTCGATCTTCTGCCGGGCGGCAGCGTCGATCTTGGCCTCCTCGGCCATCAGCAGTTCAAGTATCCGGCGGGCTTCCTGACGAATGGTGTTGCGGTCTTCGATGAAGTCCACGCTGTCCGTTTCCGCCAAGGTGTCGGCCACGGCGTGCGCCAGCTTGTTGATCTTCTCCCGGCTGATCCTCATAGCACGGCCTTGTACTTGCGCACCAGCTCGTTCTTGATCTTCTTGAACATCTCCTGGTAGTTGGCGCCGCTCTGGCGCATCTCGTCGGAGTAGGTCTCAAGAATGATGCGGACCTCGTCGTTGATGCGGTCTTCGAGTGCCAATTCCTCCAGCATTGCGGCCTGGATGCGGTCGCGCACTTCCTGCGGATTGGGGGCCTCGATGAACTCACCGTCGATGAGTTTTTTGGTGACTTGGCGGGCCAGATAGCCCACATATTCTTTGGAGAAGTGCATGCTTGTCGGAATCGGTTGTCGAAACACTTGATTTTAACACAGCATTTGCGCCTGTTTGGCGAGCGGCGGGTGCCGGAGACGCCGCCCTGCGCTGCCTAACCGTCGCCTCCGCCGGCCCGCTTCGGAGTATGATGAACTTTCGCTGTGGCGCAGCCGTGCGCCGCTCCGCAGCCGCGAGAAACTGCCATGTCCGACGATCTAACCAGCCTGAAAGACGATATGGTGGCATTCATTCTTGGCCACGGCATGAGCCGCTTCCAGGGATATGTCACCGAAGACGTTCACAGCGTGATGTGGGACCCGCGCGACAATCCTGAAAGCTGGAAAGATTTTGTCGAGTTGGCCAAGAAAGCCGGCTGCGCCTTCCTTTCGATGGACGAGGAAGTGCTGGAGCGCGACGAACTCGACTACCTCATGCAGCGGCTGCAACAGGCCACCTACCCCAGCGACGACGACATCGAAGAAGCCCGCTGGCTGCGCAGTTTCGTGGGCAAGACCGGCTTCCTGCAACTGGGCTGGCCGCACCAGGGAATCATGTTCCTCTACGAAGTTTCGACCGAGTGGTATGAGCGCTATCAGCGCCTGCTCGATTTGGTCGAAGACTTCGGAACCCTGGCGGTTGACGACTCCGATCAGGACGAAGAACACTAAGTGCGCTGGCACCTCCGACAAGCTGACACGGCAGACATCGAGCGGCTGGCTCGCGAGGCCGGAGTGTCACCGATTATCGCGCGCCTGCTTGCCGCCCGCGGTATCACCACCACCGAACAGGCGCAGGAATTCCTGACGCCGTCCCTTTCTCACCTGCATTCGCCCTACCTTATGGCCGGGCTGCGCACGGCGGTCGAGCGCTTGCGTGCCGCCATCGATCGCGGCGAAACCATCTTCATCTACGGCGATTACGATGTTGACGGCACCACCGCCATCGTGATCCTCAAGGCCGCGCTGGAGATCTGCGGCGGCAAGGTGGAGTACCACGTGCCGCACCGCATCCGCGAAGGTTACGGGATGCGCGACGAAGTGATCGAGGAGGCGGCAGCCGCCGGCATCCGGCTGATCATCAGCGTCGACACTGGTATTCGCGCTTTTGCCGCCGCTGAGGCTGCCCAGCGCTGCGGCGTTGACCTCATCGTCACCGACCATCACCTGCCGCAGGCCGAAGGCGTTCCCAAGGCGCTGGCGGTGGTGAACCCCAACCAGCACGGCTGCGAATATCCCTGCAAATCGCTGTGTGGCGCCGGCGTCGCCTTCAAAATTGCCCAAGCTCTGCTCGAAGGTAACGGACGCGCGAGCCTGCTGCCGTCATTCCTGAAGATCGTCGCCATCGCGACCATTGCGGACGCTGTGCCCCTGGTGGGAGAGAATCGCGTCTTCGCCAAGCTGGGATTGCAGGGTCTGCGCGATCCGCGCAATGCCGGGCTGCGCGCCCTGCTGGCCAACTGCCAGCTCGACGGCTCGCGTCCGCTAAGCGCCGGAGACATCGCCTTTCGTGTCGCGCCGCGCCTCAACGCCGCCGGACGCATGGATCTGGCCGAGCGCGTCATCGAGTTGTTCACAGAAAAAGACGGAGCCAAGGCCGCCGAGATGGCGATGCGACTGAACGAGCTGAATGGCGACCGTCAGGTCGAAGAGCAGCGGATCCTCGATGCGGTTTACCGCCAAGTTGACTCCACCCCAGAATGGAAGGACGCATACTCGTTGGTCGTCGCCGGCGAGAACTGGCATCGCGGCGTGATCGGCATCTGCGCCACCCGCGTGGTCGAGCGCTACCATCGGCCAGCATTGGTGTTCGCCTGCGACAACGGCGAGGCGTACGGCTCGGGCCGCTCCATCGAGGCCTTTCACCTGCTCGATGCCCTGGAGTCATGCCACGAACTATTCACTCGCTACGGCGGACACTCGCATGCCGTCGGGTGCGCGCTTCCAGCGAAGCGCCTCCCGGAGTTGCGCTCGCGGCTGGAGGCCTATGCCCGCCAACGGCTGGTGCCCGAAGATTTCGTCCCGGTGCTGGAATTCGATGGTGAGATTTCGCTGGACGACGTGGATCAGCACTTCTGGGAAGAGCTGGCCACGCTGGAGCCGTTCGGGGCCGGCAACCCGACGCCGGTGTTTGTGGCACGCGGTGTGAAGCTGATCCAGCCGCCGCGCATATTAAAAGAGAAGCATCTCAAGCTGCGGGTGGCCCCGGCCGGGGGCACAGGTAATGGAGAACCGCAACGGGCCCAGGAGGTTGTCGGCTGGCGCATGGCCGAGCGCGCCCTGCAGGAGTCCCTGCTGATGGGGGATGTACTCGACCTGGCCTTCACCGTGGACTACAACACTCACCCGGATTTCGGCGGTGTACAACTGACTCTTGCGGACTTTGCCCGTCCGGTTGCCCCGCCAACGCTGGCCGCACCCGACAGCCGGGAGGCGCAGTCCGGCTTTACAGCGGGCTTACTTCGGCGATAGTATTCACCTCCGATGGCGGTCGTGGTACAGCAAGTCTGCAATAGTTGCGGCAACCCTGCATTGCCGGACGGCAAATTCTGCCTGTTCTGCGGGGACGTGCTGACCGAGTCGCCGCAAAGGGCCCCTCAAATAGCCGACCTTTCCAATCCGAAGCCTGCGTCTGAGGCGGTAACTCCGGAGCCGCCGGAATACGCCGGTTTTTGGCTGCGGGTCTGGGCGGGCACCGTCGACGTCACCCTGGAAGCACTTGCGGCATTGCTGCTCACCGCAATAGCGGACTTCGCCATGAGGCTTATTGGTCCCCGCTACGGGCTGAGCCGCATCACCGCATCCTATGTAACCGGCGTCGCTTTCATTCTGGTGCTCACTATCGGAGCGTGGCTGTATTGCGCGTTCACGGAAAGCTCCAATTGGCGGGCCACCATCGGCAAGCGGGCTGTAGGGCTGCAGGTTGTTACGGCGTCGGGCGGCAAGCTGACGTTTGGACAGGCATCGGTTCGCCACTTCATGAAGTTCCTGTCGCTGTTCACGGCCGCTGTCGGATTCATGATGGCCGGCTGGACTAAGCGCCGCCAGGCACTCCACGACATGCCCTCCGACTGCGTTGTCATCCGCGTGCCTCCGCAGGGTTTCTCGATCCTGCGCCGCTAGCCGCCATTCTTGGGCAATTACCTTCTGACCGCGATTGGCCTCCCTCCATTCGCCCGGGGTAAACTCGAAAGCAGATGTTTCAATCCGTCGCCCAGGTACGCAAATGGCTGGTGGGGTTTGGTGTCGCACTCCTCGTTGTGGTGACAGCCTCCTACTTCATCGCCAAATCCCGGGTGAAGCCCCAGCTACACAGCATTCCCAAGCAATTGGGCATCGACATCCAGCAGACCAGCGAAGGCTTTACGCTGTCCAAGTCAGAGGGTGGACGCACCATTTTCACCATTCGCGCCTCCAACGCCGTGCAGTTCAAAAAGGGCGGCCATGCCGATCTCAAGAACGTGCACATCGTGGTCTACGGCAAGGCGCATGATCGCTACGACCAGATCTACGGGGACGAGTTCACCTACGATCCGGAAAGCGGCGACATCAACGCAATTGGCGAAGTTCATATCGACCTTCAGGGTTACGCCGAAGGTCCCACGAAGCCTGACCAGGCTCCGCCAGCGGAGCTGAAGAACCCGGTACACATCACCACTAATTCGCTCACCTTCAACCAGAAGACGGGAACAGCCCACACCGATGACGTGGTGGAATTTCGCACCGTGCAGGCATCCGGCACAGCCAAAGGTGCCTACTACGAATCCGGGACCAACCAACTGCAGTTGAAATCCGAGGTGCACATCGTTACGACCGGAGACAATGCCGCCGACATTTTCGGTTCCAGTGGGACCATTCAGAAAGATCCGCGGCAGGCTGTGCTTCTCAACGCCGCAATCTACGAGCCCAACCGCACCCTGACCACTGACAAACTCACCATGTTTTTCGAGCCTGACAACACCATCCAGCACTCGCAGGCGGAGGGCAATGTCAACATCGAGGTGCGGGGACCAACCATCGTGGACATCAGCGGTCCGCGCGGCGACCTCAACATGGGTCCGCAGAATGCGGTGCTGCAGGCCATCGTTTCCGGAGGCGCGAAGTACAACACGCGAGGCGAGAACTTGAGCCACGGTTCCGCTGACACCTTTATTCTCGACTTCGAGGCCGATAATCAGCCCAAGTTTTTCCACATGATGAAGAACGCGCGCATGCGCCAGGACCCGCAACCCGGCAAGCCGGGCTCCCCGGGACAGCCCATGGAAATAGTCGCCGACCAACTCCATTTTGTTTTGGAGAACGGCAATGAACTCAAGACCGGCGACACGGTCGGCAAGGCGCAGATTACGATTTTTCCGTCGCCCGCCGGAGCGAAGCCTGCGAAGCCCAGCCCCAAGCCCGGTCAGGATTTCGGTTCACCCAACGCGACCACGGTCGCCACGGCAGGTAAGTTCCACGCGACCTTCGGCGAAGACAATCGCATGCAGATGTTGCATGGCTCGCCGGATGCCCGCATTGTTTCCACCTCGCCCGGACAGCCGGAGAAGATCAGCACCTCGCAGAACGTCGATGTCACCTTCGCCCCCGATGGTGGCGCGGAGAAGCTCGTCCAGACCGGCGATTTTGTCTATCACGAGCCTTCGCCGAAACCTGACACGGGTGGCCGCGCCATGTTCGCCGACAAGGCCACCTATACGCCGGCGGACCAGATACTCGTGCTCAACGGGTCGCCGCGCGCCATCGATGGCGGGATGACCACGACGGCCGATGTCATCCGTCTCAACCGTCAGTCCGGCGAGGCCTTTGCCGACGGCAACATCAAGACGACCTATAGCGACCTCAAGCCGCAACCCGATGGAGCGTTGCTGGCAGCCTCCGACCCGGTGCACGTGACGTCGTTGCACATGACATCGCGCAACCAGCCGAGCGTCGCCCACTACTCTGGAAACGTTCGACTGTGGCAGACCGCCAACGTGGTACGCGCTCCCCTGATCGACTTTGACCAGCAGAACCGAACCATCGTCGCGCACGCGGACACGGCCCAATCGGTGTCCAGTCTGTTCGTGCAACAGGGGCAGGATGGCAAACTCACGCCGGTCGACGTCACCGCCGACAAGCTGACTTACGTGGATGCCGAGCGCCGGGCGCGTTACACCGGCAACGTCCTCGCCAAGAGCACGAACGGCACCATCAGCGCTGAGCAGATCGATGTTTACCTGAAGCCGGCTGATGCCGTCGACGGAAGCCAGGGGCAGACTGAGGCCAAAACCTCCAAGCCGGTGATTCCGGGCAGCGAAGGGCCGAGCCGCATCGATCATATGGTCGCCGTGGGAAAGGTGATCGTCACCGAGCCCAACCGGCGTGCCGTAGGAGATCGTTTGGTCTACACCGCGGATGACAGCAAATATTACCTAACTGGGAAATCCCCTAGCATTTTTGATGCCGAACACGGCACGGTATGGGGCGATTCGTTGACTTTCTATAGTCGCAATGATAGGGTTCTGGTGGAGAGCAAGGGCTCTTCGCCCACCTTGACACGTGCGCGTATCACTAAGTAAATGCAGACTTTATCGGCGGATGAGATCGGAAAAAGTTACCGGGGACGAAGGGTGGTCAGCGGCGTCAGCGTCAACGTGAAACAAGGTGAAGTGGTTGGGCTTCTAGGACCCAACGGCGCCGGGAAAACGACCAGCTTCTATATCATCGTCGGCCTCATTCCCGCAGACACCGGCCGGGTATTCATCAACGACCAGAACATTACCGATGTTCCTATGTACCTTCGGGCGCGGAACTTCGGGATCAGTTATCTGCCGCAGGAACCCTCGATCTTCCGCAAGCTGACGGTCGAAGACAATATTCTGGCAGTGCTGGAAGCGCAGCCGATTTCGTGGCACGAACGCCGCGAGCGTCAGGAGAGGCTGATCGACCAACTCGGACTGGGCGTGATCCGTAAGAACCGCGGATACGCGTTGTCAGGTGGGGAACGGCGCCGGGTGGAGATTGCGCGCTGCCTGTGCATTTCGCCGTCGTTCATCCTGCTGGATGAACCGTTCTCCGGAATTGATCCTATTGCGGTGCTGGATCTGCAGAGAATCATCTTCGATCTTAAGGCGAGTGGTATCGGCGTGCTGGTAACGGATCATAATGTGCGTGAGACGCTGTCCGTGACCGACCGCGCCTACATTATTAATGAGGGCAGAATCTTCCGCGCCGGCACCCCCGATCAGTTGGGCAACGACCCGGAAGTGAAGAAGGTTTACTTAGGCGAGAGCTTCACGCTGGTTTAGGATTAGAATTTCCGCAGGAGGAGCAGGGTCCCCGTAGTCATGGTATTGCTGCAGCCCAAATTGAGTCTTCGCGTATCTCAGAAGCAGATTCTGACTCCTGGGCTGGTGCAGATGGTCAGTGTCCTGGCGCTCAACAAACTTGAGCTGACGGACATGATCAATGCGGAATTAACAGAGAACCCTGTGCTCGAGGAGCTGGAAGATTCGGTTCCTTTGCTCGATGAAGTTTCAGCTCGCGAAGAGAAAATGGATCGCGATAGTTCAGCCGCAGTCCTGGAAGAGCCTCCCAAGACCGCCGAAGAAAAAGACCCCTTCGAAGAAATCGATTTCGGTACGTTCTTCTCCGAATACCTCGATCCTGGCCTCCGCACCTCCATCGAGATGGAAGACAGTGAGAAGCCGTCGTTCGAGAACTTCCTCTCCAGGCCCACCACTCTGACCGACCACCTCATGTGGCAACTTGGCTCGCTGCACGTGAACGAGGACGTGTACCGCGCCGCCGAGTTGGTCATAGGCAATCTCAACGAAGACGGCTACCTGACTGCAACCGAAGACGAGTTGCTGGGTCTGATCGAAGACGAGAATGGTGCGCTGGAGTTGCCGGCCGCTGCAGCCGAGCAGCAACCCGCGCCCGAGGCCACGCACTTCGAAGCCGCAACTCCGCATCGCAACGGACATGAGCCGCCGGCGATTTCAGATATTCCCTCGGCCGAGGAAGTGCCGAAGGCTGCCGCTGGCTGGCTGGCGCAAGCCAACGCTTCCTTCGCCGCGCGACCTTCGCTAGTGCCGCCGCGATCGGCGCCGTCGCGTGTTCCCTTCAGCCGCGACGCCCTGCGCGAAGCCATTGATCTGGTCCGGCAACTGGATCCCATCGGTGTTGGAGCGCGCGATCTCCGCGAATGTCTCCTGGCCCAACTGCATCACCTGAAGACTATCGAGCGCAAGAACGGCGACGACAATCATGTTGCCGAAAAGGAATCGATCGACGACTCCATCGTCATGGTCGATCAGCATCTGCACGCCTTGCAGAACAAGAATTACAAGGAAGTTGCCAAGGCCATTGGCCGGCCGCTCGAAGCCGTTATGCACGCAATGGATTTCATCCGCACACTCGATCCGCGGCCCGGCCTGCGCTACAACAAGGCTGAAACCCGGCTGATCGAGCCCGATGTCGCCTTTGCGAAGCAGGGCGACGAATATCTCGTCATCATGAACGATGAAGAGGTTCCGCAATTGCGCCTGAACCCGGCCTACCGTCGCCTGTTGAGCCGCGACGCCGCCGAAAAGGACGTGCGCAACTACGTTAAGGAGCGTTACAAGTCGGCCATTCAGCTCATCAAGAACATCGAGCAGCGCAAGCAAACCATCTTGCGCGTGTGCTACTCCATCCTCGCCCGCCAGCGCGATTTCCTCGATCAGGGTATCGACCAATTGAAGCCCATGATGATCAAGGAGGTGGCGGAGGAGATCGGCGTGCACCCCTCCACGGTGAGCCGTGCCGTGGCCAACAAGTACGCTCACACCCCGCAAGGCGTCTTCGAACTACGGTACTTCTTCAGCGAGAGCGTGAATGGCCCGGAGGGCGGCGGCACCTCGCTGCTCATCCTCAAGCGCCGGGTCAAGAAGATCATCGAAGACGAAGATCCAGCCAACCCGTTGACCGACGAGCAGATCACCCGCATCCTCCAGTCGCAGGGCATCCAGGTCACTCGCCGCACGGTTGCGAAGTACAGGGAAGACATGCGCATCCCCAACACTCACCAGCGCAGAGTAAAAGATTAGCTGTACCGGCTGCCGGCATATTTGCTTTGGGAGCATTTTCGATCGGAACAGCATGAACGTCGCCAGAAAATCCGCTATAACAGATGTTTTGAAACGGCATGCATTCCGCCTTCGCAGGCGGGTGAAAGCGCTGACCTTTAGGCCAGCGACAGTGCCTGTGGTGTTGAAGGCGGCAGCCCGCAGGGCGGCATTTGCGTTACCCGTGGGCGTGAGCCCGCGGAAGAGTTTGCGAAAGAACGAGCGAGCCCGCCACGGCGGGCGGCACAGGTTGGTTCACAACGAGATCGAGGCGGACTCGCGGAAATGAATGACCAATTATTCTCCGTGCTCTCCGTGCCTCTGTGGTGAATGTTTTTTGCCGCAACGACGCGAAACCTAGCGCCCGCGGCCTCGAGGGAGCTCAATGAACGTAGAGTATTTAGCCAGGCAGTATGAAATTACTCCCGCCGTCCGTGGCGAGGTGGAAGACGGCCTCGCCAAACTCCAGAAAATCCTGGGTGGCAGTTTCAC
>Ga0209039_10002491_pt1 | contig 15564 bp, 11 predicted proteins | sample BogFormECP12_OM1_FD_188238 | JGI IMG/M metagenome (GOLD analysis project Ga0209039, IMG submission 188238) | Bog forest soil microbial communities from Calvert Island, British Columbia, Canada - ECP12_OM1 (SPAdes) (version 2) | ecosystem: Environmental > Aquatic > Freshwater > Wetlands > Bog ... | reverse complement strand
AGCCATTGCGCTCGGTAGTTTTCATGTTCACCACGCCCTTGCCGCCGCGTGAGGTGATGCGATATATGGCCAGGGCCGTGCGCTTGCCGTAACCCTTTTCGGAGACGGTGAGCATCAGCGTGGTGAGCGAGTCCTTGATGTGCTCGTTGTCGAGTTCTTCCAGGTTCTGGCTGGTCTGATTGTGTTCCTTGGCGATAATCACGAAGTCCGGCTGCACGGCGTCCATGCTGACCACGTAATCGTCCTTGTCCAGGTCCATGCCATTCACGCCGCCGGCGTTGCGGCCCATGGGGCGCACTTCCGTTTCGCGGAACAGGATGGCCTGGCCTTCATGGCTCGCCAGAAAAATCATCTGCTTGCTGTCGGTCAGCTTCGCGCCAATCAGTTCGTCCTTGTCCTCGAGGTTGATGGCGATGATGCCGGTGGAACGCGGGTTGGAGAATTCGGTAATCGCCGATTTCTTTACCGTGCCGTTTTTCGTGGCCATGAAAACGAAGCGGCCTTCCTCTTCCAGGTTCGTCGCCGCCACCAGCGCCGTCAGCTTTTCGTCTTCCTGGAATTTCACCAGGCTAGCGATGGCCTTGCCGCGCGTGGCCGCCGCGGCTTCCGGCAATTCGTACACCTTGAGCCAGTAAACGCGGCCCTTCGAGGTGAACAGCAGGATGTAGCTGTGCGCCGAAGCAATGAACAGATGCTCGAGGAAGTCCTCTTCCTTGGTGCGTGCGCCGATGCGTCCCTTGCCGCCGCGCGATTGATGGCGGTAGGTCTCCACCGCTGTACGCTTGATGTAGCCCGCATGGCTCACGGTGATGAGCATCTCGGTGTCCGCGATCAAGTCTTCCAGCTTGATCTCGTCCACCTTGTCCACGATCTGCGTGCGCCGGTCATCGCCGTAGGCTTTGTGAACTTCCCGGAGTTCGCCAATGATCACCTGCTTCAGCTTTTTGTCGCTGGCCAGGATTTCGCTTAGCTCCGCGATGAGGTCGCGGATGGACTTCAATTCCTTCAAGATCTCGTCAATCGAAAGCTGCGTCAGGCGATGCAATTGCAATTCGAGGATGGCGTCGATCTGCGCATAGCTGAGGCCGAGCCCCGTCGCGCCGCGTCCGGCCGCTTCGATTTCCGGCGCGCCCGCAAAGCGGTATTTGCGCCCATCCAGCTTCACGCCCTCCAGCTTTTTGGACTTGCCGTTCTCCGTGATGGTGACGTCCTGCTCGGTAAAATACTTGAACAGGTTTTCCTTGGCTTCGGCGCGGCTGCTGCTGCCGCGAATCACGCGGATTACGTTGTCCAGGTGGTCCAGCGCGATCTGGTAGCCCACCAAAATGTGTTCGCGCTCTTCCGCTTTGCGCAACTCGAAAATCGTGCGCCGCCGCACCACTTCCATGCGGTGCTCAATGAATAGCTTGATCATCGGAATCAAGCCGAGCTCGCGCGGCTGTCCGGCAACGATCGAAAGCAGGATCATGCCAAAGGATTCCTGCATCTGCGTGTGTTTGAAAAGATTGTTCAGGATCAGCTGGGATTCTTCGCCGCGCTTCAACTCGATGACAACGCGCATGCCTTCGCGGGAAGATTCGTCGCGCACGTCCGCGATGCCTTCGATTTTCTTGGTCTGCACGAGCTCCGCGATGCGCTCGATCATCTTGGACTTGTTCACCTGGTATGGGATTTCCGTGATGACGATGTTCTCGCGTTCCTTGCCCACTTCTTCGATCGCGGCTTTCGCGCGCATGATGAAGCTGCCGCGCCCCGTGCGATACGCGGCTTCAATGCCTTCCCTGCCCGCGATGTACGCGCCGGTGGGAAAATCAGGACCGGGAACGATCTTCATCACTTCCTTCAGCGAGGTATCGGGCTTCTCAATCAAGAGAATGGCAGCATCCACGATTTCGCGCAGGTTGTGCGGCGGAATGTTGGTGGCCATGCCGACGGCGATGCCGCTGGCGCCGTTCACCAGGAGATTCGGAATGCGCGAAGGCAGCACCACCGGCTCTTCGCGCGTCTGATCAAAGTTCGGAATGAAGTCGACGGTTTCCTTTTCCAGGTCGGCGAGGATGTCTTCCGAAATTTTGGCCAGCCGCGCTTCCGTGTACCGCATGGCCGCCGGGGGATCGCCGTCCACGGAGCCGAAGTTCCCCTGTCCGTCGATCAGGGGGTAGCGCATGTTGAAGTCCTGCGCCTGGCGCACCAGCGCGGGATAAATGACTGCCTCACCGTGCGGGTGATAGTTGCCGGAGGTGTCGCCGCAGATCTTGGCGCACTTGCGGTAGCCTTTATTCGAGGCCAGACCCAGGTCATTCATGGCCACCAGGATGCGCCGCTGCACGGGCTTCAGGCCGTCACGCACGTCGGGCAGCGCCCGCGCGATGATCACGCTCATCGCGTAGTCGAGGTACGACTTGCGCATTTCCGCTTCGATATCAATGGGTAGAAGTATCGATGTGTTGTGTTCGTCTGCCATGTGTCCTCTTCAAGTCGTTATCAATTGCAGCGTCTTCAATTTCTTTGCCACGCGTCTTGTGGGTCGCGGCTTTAGCCGCGACAATAACTCATCCTCCGACCCTGGGCTTTAGCCCCTGAAGGCTCACGAGTCGAAGTCCGCTGCATCCATCTGCCAAGTGCTCCTTGCTGATCCCCAGGCATAATCAGCCGGACATGAGACCAACTTCGCTTCCACGGGATTTTGTGAGACATAAGCCAATCGAGCCCGATACTCCTGTTCATCCCGCATCCATCGGTCATGAAAACCCGAATGCCAGATGGGAAATTGGTATAGCAGTTCCTTCTTGATCCGAAATGCCGAACCACCCTTGATCATCTGCATTGCCTTCTCAAGTGTTGTGCCCGAGCCAGGGGTCAGCAGAATATGCACATGATCTGGCATGATCACGAACGCGTGAAGCTTGTAAAAACGTCTATCGCGGCACATCAATATCTGATCAAGGACAATGTCAGCTACATTTTGTTTCTCGAAAATCGGGCGCCTTTCCCAGGTATCCGTCGTGACAAAGTACACCCCCGCTTGACGAACACGCCGCGCGATTCTCGACATCTCATTCCCTCAGGGGCTAAAGCCCACGAGAAGCCAGCCGGTAACGTCGCGGCTTAAGCCGCGACCCACAAAGCGCCCACTCACAAACCCTTTTCGTGACCTGCCGCGTGTTCGAGCACATACGCCTTTACCGTATCGAACGCATCGGCGGCGTTGCTAAATCGCCGCGTTGCAAACTCCGCTTCGATCAGCCGCAAAAACGAATCGCGCTCGGCTTCATCGGCAAAGCTTGTCGCCACGCCTTTTTCGTTGTCAGGGGCGTCCGTCGGCGTAGCGCGAAATTCGCCCACGCTCAACCCACGCAACCCCGGCAATGTCGTCCATCCAAGTTGATAATCCATACTTACGTGATCGTCGCTATGAACCCTTGCACCCCGCTGACCAGTTGACTCACCTTGCTGGGGTCGGGGTCACTCTTCTTGTCGTGAGCACAAGAAATCCGGATCTCATTTAGAAATTGCACCCTCCTGTACTCGGCGTCATCCGGATAATGCACTCTGAGCTTGTCATTTAACTGGCCTATGGTTTCCTTGTTTCCTAGGGCGACCCCGCGTTTGTCGCATAGGAGCTTCAAATGGCGTTCAAGAACCAACCCCGTGATCACGCCTGCCTCTCGGACATATCCATTCTCTAGAAGATGGTGTGCCGCAGCTAGCTCGTCCTCCATTAGATCTCGGGCGAGCAGACCACGCATACTCAGAGCTTTGGTTTCTGAATATCCTGGAATTGACCGAACGATCCCAATCTGGCTTGCGAGCCCCTGCGCAAAATTGCGCATCCGCATCCAATTGTATTCACCATATCCCTCTCGCGTGTTCCCTAGATTAGCCTTAGCTTCCTCGTGCAATGCCTCAAATTCAGCGCTAGCCCGATCATCGAGATTCCCTTTGACCAAGATTTTCGCCTGCTGGTTCCACGCGAAATATCGGTCGTTGATCCTCTCAAAGAGTTCGCCCCTTTCCTCCTGATCACTTTCGTTCTCTATCGCACGCGCCAAATTTCGATGCAGGTCGAGAATCTTTTTCCCTGAGTCAACCAGTTGCCTTGCTTTCACTCGAATTTTCTCGGCAAAATCCATGTGAAATCCTAGATATCCAGATTCACCACTTCCAGCGCGTTCTCTTCGATAAACTTGCGCCGCGCTTCCACGTTTTCGCCCATCAGCGTGGTGAAAATATCCTCGGCCGCAACAGCATCTTCGAGCTTCACCTGCAGCAGCGTGCGCGTATCCGCGTTCATCGTGGTTTCCCACAATTGCTCCGCGTTCATTTCGCCCAGGCCCTTGAATCGCGTAATCGTGAAGTCTTTCTTGGCGTCTTCCATGACGTAGTTGAGGACGTCGGTGGCTTTTTCCTGGGTGACCTTGGTGCCGTTGCGGGCGACCGTGAACGGCGGATGATTGAACTCCTCGATCTGTTTGGCCAGCGCGCGCAGGCGCTTGTATTCGGCTGTGGAGGCCACGGCCCAACTGATCTTCTGGTTGTGCGGCGCGCCAAACTGGATTTCGTACAGGCTGTGTTCCTCATCAAACACGATTTTGCCTTCCAGCTTGAGCTTGCTCTTTTCGACTTCCTTAAGAAGTTTCTCGAGGGTCTTTTTCTCTCCAAAGTCCGTCTTCTTTTCCAGGCCGCTCTCCGCCAGCAATTCCACCAGCCCGGGCTCACGCAGACGCCGGCCCAGTTTGGCCGCCGCGGCTTCGTATTCCTGCACATTCAGCAAGAATGACGTCAGGCGCGCTCCCTCGAGGCTCACACCTTCCTTGGCTTTCACGATGTGGTCTTCCGTGGCGCGCTTCATCAGTTCGCGGGCGAAATCGCGTTCGTCGCGGATGTAGCGCTCGCTCTTGCCGCGCTTCACGCGATACAGCGGCGGCTGCGCGATGTACACGTGGCCGCGTTCGATCAGTTCCTTCATGTGGCGGAAGAAAAACGTGAGCAGCAGCGTGCGGATGTGCGAACCATCCACGTCCGCGTCGGTCATCAGAATGATTTTGTGGTAGCGCAGCTTCCCGGCGTCGAAATCGTCCTTTCCAATGCCGGTGCCCAGCGCCGTGATAATGGCGCGAATTTCTTCGTGGCCTAGCATCTTATCGTAGCGCGCCTTTTCCACGTTGAGGATCTTGCCTTTCAGCGGCAGAATCGCCTGATACTTCCGGTCGCGACCCATTTTTGCGGAGCCGCCGGCGGACTCGCCCTCGACCACGAACAGTTCGCAGCGCGCCGGATCGCGTTCCTGGCAATCGGCCAGCTTCCCCGGCAAGCCGCTCGAATCCATGGCCGATTTCCTGCGCGTCAGTTCGCGAGCCTTGCGGGCGGCTTCGCGCGCGCGCGCCGCGTCAATGCACTTGCCGATGATGCGCCGCGCCACCGTGGAATGTTTATCAAACCACTCACCCAGTTTTTCGTTGACGAGTTGTTCCACGTCGCCCTTGATGTCGCTGTTCAGCTTGCCCTTCGTCTGCCCCTCGAATTGCGGCTGCGGCAGGCGCACGCTGACTACAGCCACAAGTCCTTCGCGCACGTCGTCGCCGGAAATACTCACTTCGTCCTTCTGCTCCTTCAACATTCCGGCGGCGGAAGCGAAGTTGTTGATCGAACGCGTAAGCGCTGAACGGAACCCGGAAAGATGGGTGCCGCCATCCACGGTGTTGATGGTGTTGGCGAACGCAAAAACGTTTTCGCCGTAGGTATCGTTGTATTGCAGGGCAATTTCGATCTCCACATTGCCCCTCTTCCCTTCTATGTAAATCGGCGAATCGTGCAGCGTGGTCTTGCCGCGGTTGAGGTGCTTCACGAATTCCGCGATGCCGCCCGTGAAGCGAAACTCCGTGTTCTTTTCGGTGCGCTCGTCATTCAGCGTGATTTTCAGGCCTTTGTTCAGGAAGGCATATTCGCGCAAGCGCGTGGCCAGCGTGTCATAGCTGAACACGGTCTTCTCGAAAATCGCGGGATCCGGGTGAAACTTCACTTTCGTGCCCGTTTTCCGCGTTTTTCCCGTTTGCTTCAGCTTTGTAACCGGCTTGCCCTTTTCGTAGCTCTGTTCCCATACCGCGCCGTCGCGCTGAATTTCGATCTCCAGAAAATCGGAGAGTGCGTTCACGACAGACACGCCAACGCCATGCAATCCGCCGGACACCTTGTACGTTTCGCTGTCGAATTTTCCCCCGGCATGCAATACCGTGAGCACTACTTCTGCTGCGGGGCGCTTTTCCGTTGCGTGCATGTCCACCGGAATGCCGCGGCCGTTGTCCACCACAGTTACCGAATTGTCCGCGTGCACGGTGACGTTCACTTCATCCGCGAATCCCGCCATCGCTTCGTCCACCGAGTTGTCCACCACTTCCCAGACCAGGTGGTGCAAGCCCATCTCGCCGGTCGAACCGATGTACATGGCCGGACGCAGCCGCACCGCTTCCAATCCGCCAAGCACCTTGATGGACTTCGCATCGTACTGGTGGCCGACTTTTCCCGTCACCGTTTCCTTGTCGCCCATTGCATCTCCTGACATCCGTGCCTACGGCAAACCACTCGTGCGGAAAGCGCCCCGGCGCACAACCGGGTTCCCGACGGTAATGCTGCAAAACCTATTTTGGTGAAGCTAGGAAAGGCGTGAAGTTTGCAATCCCCGTTCGTCGCCTCACCCTTTGGTCCCGGTGCTGCATGAGACTCGTAGGGTTCCTGCTTCATCCCATCCCGCAATCCGGGACGTGGCGAAGACTTATGTTCTCCAGGACCGCTGGCCTGCCCCTGGCGCAGGGCGTATGTGGCCAAACCATCCTGGCGGACGTGCCAATTGGGAGGAAAAACCGCGAATCGGCAACCCCTAAATTTTACTGGAAAAGAAGCCTTTTCTCAAGTCGGAGAAAGCGGCTTGTGGATAAATAACCGTATATATTTCAATTATTTACAAGGCGTGTGTGGTAGACGTCCCATTGAGATTCGAAGCCGCTGCTCATTCTAAATCTCTGTGACGGGAAACCACGATCTGAGAGTTGAAACGAGATTGTTGAATGCATGATCTGCACAGTTCTCGAAGTCGACGGTAGATGCGACTTTCGCATAAATGGCGGTTGATCGCGGTAGTCTTACCTGCCGCAGTGCAGCCTCCATTGCTTCCTTTGGCCGTGGTGGCTTTTCTTGGCCTGCGACCAGGTATTGCTGTTGTGTGAGCCAGCGGTGTAGACCCGGGAAGTCTCCCCATCCTAACGCTCTCGCGACGTGCCGAGATGGCGACCATATCCAGTTTTCGAGCTCTGGATCGATGACAATTACAGCAGAACGATTCTTCCAACCATTGACATCCAAATTCTGCTGGACCAGCTTGCTGGTTTCGTTGGCAGATAGATTTGAACCACATCCCTCCCAATCAAAAACCGCCAGCGCATAGCGGTGAGACCCAAGGAACTGTCGAAGAAAATCTTGGCAAGTCTTGAAAACACCTGGATCCTTCCGAATATGGGCATAGGCGTCAAATTGGAGCGGGCGGATTCCTAGCCGTTCGTGACGCTGTAGCAAAGAGGCAATGGCAGCCCGCATGTTATTGTCGGCTGTCAACACAATCAGGTCTGTCACCCCAGCACCCCAGCGGCAAACAAGTCGGATAGAGTAATTCCTCCCTTCCAATCCCTTAGCCTAGGGTGCTCCGCACCGTTGACAATATCGGTCGCCCCACCAAGCGTTCTGCTAAAGCACAATATTTGCATTGGTGCTGCAAGACTTAAGAAGACAGGAGAATGAGTTGCGACCAACACCTGCGAATCATAGGCCGATGAGAGTGATTGAAAGACAGTTTGAACAGCCATCGGATGTATCCCGTTCTCGGGTTCTTCGATCAGATAGGCGATTCCTGGCTGCTGGATATAAGCAAGTAGGGTCAACGCCAGTAACCTTAGTGTTCCGTCTGAAACAAGCCAGGAGGGGATGCGCATACCCAGTCGGTCGACAATCGTCAGGTATAGGTGCCTATCTTCCGGTCTTTCGCGAACCTTGATTGTCGAGAGATTGGGAAAAGCAGTACGAAGATGTTCAACCCAAGCTTCGAATTTATGCTGATCGGATTTCCTTAGTCTTCTAATTACATAGGGTAGATTTGATCCGTCAGGGCGAAAGACTCGTCCGAGTCCCGGTCGACTCGGCTTTCTCATTGCAGGGCTATTGAGCGCAAGAGTATGAATCCCTTCCATGATGAATCTCTTCGCCCACGTTGCAACCGGAAATTTTGTCGCGTCCTCAGGGAGATTTGCTAAGGCCGCTTTTGTTGGCCCTATGCGAAAACTATTATTCCAATCGGTTGTTTCGCTCTTAAAGTAGTCGTTGCCAGAATCTTGAACTTTCTTGACAACCGTTCGCCAACCAGCGGGTGTCTTTGCGGAGCCGAATAGGATGGTCTCAGGAACATCTGGTTCTTGAGGAAACAGTGATCGTTGAGGCTTCGTTTGCGTGTTCAAGCGCTGATGTAGCCAAAGGGTTTCAGCAAGTACCCTAATCTGATCACTCTCTTTATCGGTCCCAACTGCAACTTCGTACCTGCAAATTGATTGTTGCTTTGAGGGATCGTCTTCAGCCTTGGGAATGATCAACTCAACGGCTAGTTCGAACCTGCTACCTTCCTGTTTCCAGACAAGTTCCTCGACCCGTGACGCACGCTTGAGGACGGCCACCTCTGGACCGTCTCGAAGCAGATCGCCGAGAAAAGCTACCACATCTAGAAATGTGGACTTGCCACTGGCGTTAGGACCGACGAGTACCTGAAATCCGTTTACCTCTTGACGGACATATCTCAGACAACGGTAGTTTAGTGCCTCAATGAGGGCGATCATTGTTCTTCATTCGCACTTCAGATGCGCATGGGCATGATGACGTAGCGATAGCGGTAGCTATCGTCCGCTAAGGGGCGCATCTGTCCGGCGGATTGTTCGTCTTTCAACTCGATGCTGATCGGCCCTTCGGCGGCGGCGGCCAGAAAATCCAGCATGTAGGCGGAATTGAATCCGATGGCGATGGGATCGCCTTTGTACTCTTTTTCGATGGTCTCTTTGGCTTCCCCGTATTCGGGGCTGGAAGCGGAAATTTCCACGCCGTCGGTCGAGACGGAGAGTTTCACGGCATGTGAGCGCTGGTCGGCAAGTTGCGAGACGCGCCGCACCGCATCGCTCAATTCCGTGCGTTCCAGCGCAACGGTTTTGTTGTTATCGCGCGGCAGCACGGCTTCGTAATTCGGGAACTGCCCGGTGAGAATGCGCGAAATTAGCAAACGGTACCCGACTTGGAAGAAAAGGTGGCTTTCGTCCTTCGCAAACTCCATCTGGGCATCGGAACCCGCAGCGTTGGAGAGTTTTTCCACTTCATCCATGGCTTTCTTGGGGATGAGCACGCGCACTTCGCCATTCAGCCCGGCCAACTTCTGATCTGTTTCGGCGAGCGCCAGGCGGTGGCCATCCGTGGCCACCATGGCCAGCGTGTCCGGCTTCAGGATTAGCAGCCCGCCATTCAGGGTGTAGCGCGATTCTTCCATGGAGATCGCAAATTTGGTTTTGCGGATCAGGTTTTCCAAAACAACGGCGGGAATCTTCACCAGCGTGTGCGGCATCACGGGGAGGGCCGGGAAATTCTCCTTGGCCATGCCAACCAGTTTGTATTTCTTCTTCTCGCTGACGATCTCGACCCAGTGATTATCAAGCAACTTAAATTTAATCTCACCTTCAGGAAGCAAGCGGACGAGTTCCAAGAGTTTCTTTGCCGGGATTGTGCCCGCGCCCTCTTTCTTGATCTTGGCTTCGCAAGATGTGCGGACACTGAGCTCGAGGTCCGTCGCCGTGATCGTCAGGCGGCTCCCCTTCGCCTCCACCAGAAGATTGGAGAGAATGGGAATAGTGGTCTTGCGCTCCACTACGCCTTGTGTCGTCGTAAGTTCGTTGAGCAACGCCGATTTCGTTACGCTGAATTCCATTGCTTGGCTTTCCTCGCGTGCGGTTCCCGGTGCGGTCATCGTTTCCCCTGTTCACTTTACCCGCTAGCGTACTGTACTCGTTTTTTCGCAAAGTATAAAGGCCGCTCATAGCGTATTCGCTGTGGAAATAGTGGCCTTTGCGGGGCGGCTCGCGTTCCAGTCAATTGCCATTTGAGCCGGTCCCAAAGCGGCTTTTTGCACAGCCATCACTTCTTTCACAAATCTCTATTTATAAAAAGCACTTCTATAGCTTGTGATGATGATGACTGCTGTGGATTGGTGGAAAACCATCCTCCATGCAGCCCCGCGTGCGGTTTCCTCGAAAGGTGTGAAGTGCATTTTCCTGCGGATCGTTGGATAACCCCGCCACGAGAGTGATCTGCCAAAATCTCTACACAACAGTCAACAGTTTATCCGTATCTTTCCCACGTGTACTTCACAGTTTCTCCTTGCACGCTTCCCGTGACAAACTGTCGCACGCAGCATCAAACTTGGTGCGTCTAATTTCTGTTTTCCAAAGAAAGTCCACAGTTTTTGCTTTCTATTTTGCACCTCCCCGCGGGGAGCCGAGGAGTTTCCGAACATGTCCACAGTTCTGATCACAGGCGCAAACCGCGGTCTGGGCCTCGAGTTTGTCCGTCAATATGCCGCCGATGGCTGGGAGGTGCTGGCAACGTGCCGACAACCGGAGAAGAGCACGGAACTCGTGCAACTTGTAGCGCAGCATCCTACTCTCGCGCTGCAACGCTTGGACGTCACCAGGGAAGAATCCGTCCAGGACCTCACGGACAAGCTGGACGGCAAGCCCATGGACCTCCTATTGCACAGTTCGGGTATTTATCCCCGCGAAGGTCAGCACATTGGGGACATTGATTACGATGGCTGGCGCGAGGCCATGGAGACGAATCTTTTCGGTGTCATGCGTGTGACGGAGGCGCTGCTCGAAAACGTCGCGGCCAGCCCGCGCAAGCAGGTCGCCGCCATCTCCACGTCATTGAGCTCCCTGCGCGGTGTACAGGGTGGTTCAGTGGCGCAAGCCGGCACCTCCTACCAATACCGCAGCAGCAAGACGGCCCTCAACATGGCCCTGTCCATTCTCGCAAAAGAGTTGGAACCGCGCGGCATCAGTGTCGTGCTGCTTGATCCCGGCTGGGTCAAGACAGAGATGGGTGGCCCACAGGCGCCGCTTTCTCCTCAAGAGAGCATCGCGGGAATGCGCAAAGTGCTCGCGGGCAATCCCAGAGAAATTTCCGGGAAGTTTCTGGGGCACGACGGCGCGGTACGTCCCTGGTAACACCATTGAGCTCGCCGCGTCGGGCTGCACGTCCAACTGCGGCCCGAGCGCAGGGCACAAAAGAAAAGACCCATGGGCAGCCATGGGCCTTTTCTTCAAGCGGAGAGGGAAGAATTGCTTTTACTGCAGCGCGTCCATCAAGCGCGTAATCGTGCGATTCAATTCCTTATCCGAACGGCGCAACTCCTCAATCTTGTTGATCGAATGCAGCACCGTGGTGTGATGTTTCCCGCCAAACTGGCGGCCAATTTCCGGAAGCGATGCCGTGGTCAACTGCTTCACGATGTACATGGCCACCTGGCGCGGGAAAGCGATCGCGCGCGTGTTGCTGCGCACCTTCAGGTCCTGCTCCCGCAGGTTAAAGTGTTCACTGACGCGCTTCTGGATCAGGTCAATGGTGACGCGCTTCTCCTGCGAAGCGATGATGTTGCGCAGCACCTGCTGGGCTGTGGCCAGCGAAACCACCGTGCCCGTCAGCGAAGCGTAGGCCATCAGGCGCGTCAACGCCCCTTCTAACTCGCGCACGTTGGACTTGATCGCCCGCGCGATATACTCCGCCACCTCATCCGGCAGGTTAAAGCGGTCGTTCTCCGCTTTCTTCTGGAGGATGGCGATCTTCGTTTCCAGGTCCGGCGGCTGAATATCGGCGATCAGTCCCCATTCAAACCGCGAGCGCAGGCGCTCTTCGATGGAATTGATGTCCTTCGGCAGGCAATCGGAAGAAATCACGATCTGCTTTTGCTGCTCATACAGTGCGTTGAACGTATGGAAGAACTCTTCCTGGGTGCGTTCCTTGCCGGCAATGAACTGGATGTCGTCCACCAGCAGCACGTCCACGGTGTGAAACCTGTCGCGGAAGCTGATCATGCGGTCAAAGCGCAGCGAATTGATCACCTCGATGGTGAACTTTTCCGCGCTGACGTAACTCAGCCGGGTGGCCGGGTTGCGCTTCTTGATCAGGTGCCCGATGGCATGCATCAAGTGCGTCTTGCCCATGCCCACCCCGCCGTACAGAAAAAGCGGGTTGTAGGCCTTGGAGGGCTGCTCCGCTACCGCGCGCGAAGCCGCATGCGCAAACTCGTTGGACTTCCCGACCACGAAGGAATCGAAGGTATAGCGCAGGTTCAACTGGTGATCGCTGCTCTCGAAATCCAGCTTGGACTGTTTCGCTCCAATTGCCGCCGGCGCCGCCTGCACGGGCTCTTCCTCAGTGCAAACGTATTGCACCTTCATGTTGGGCGTGCCCATCTGATGGAACACCGCCTTGACAATTTCGCCGTAGGTGCGTGTGAGCACCTGGCGGAAGACCGTGCTGGGGATCTGCACGAACAGCGTTTCCCCGTCCGTGCGGTTCAGCCGGGTGGGCTGGAACCAGGTGGTGTAGGTATTGATGCTGACCCGGGACTTGCTCAACTCTAGAAACTTGTCCCAGACCGTTTGTTGTGTTTCGCGTTCGCGTCCGACTTGCGTTGCGGTAGTCATCGTGATGGAAAAAGTTAAATCCTAAGCTATTTCCACAGGTGTGAATAAGCTGTGGAAAGCATTCTTGTGCCCTAAAGCTTCACGCTTTGGAGTTCGTGCACATGCTGGAACGATTTATTACGTGCCCCGTGGATTCCCGCGTGGCCCTTTCAGAGTAGCCCCGACCACGTGCCACTTGCTTCTTGACTGCGTTGGATTCTCGCGCACTGTCCGTGATGGAGCAAGCGAAAAATGTGCGAAGGGCTGCACCGCCGTTCACATGGCATTCACAACTTTTCCACAAGCACCACTTTTGTGCAAGCACGAAAATTTCTCCGCTTTTCCCGCGCATTTCTTCATATACTTTTTAGCGCCGGATTGCGTTGCACTGATTTTGTGCAACCGCCCCTGAGGAAATCTCCCGCAATCTTTCAGTGTTTTCGGTCTGGCCGCTCGAATTCAAACACGCCTTGCGGGTCCGCGCCGATCAACAGCCGGTTTTCTTCCACCAGAATCGTGTTGGCCTCCAGCCGCCCGCCGTCCGGCGTATAGATGCGATACTCGGAGCGGCGATTCCCGTCCTTGTCAAAATGCAGCAACGTGTTGTGCAAGGCCATCCAAAGGTCTCCATTCACCGGGTCCACGCCAAAGGCGGTCAAGATCGCCATGAAATAGGGAGGAGTCTGCTTTTTCTCCTGTTTTTCGATCTCTTTGCGCGCCGCTTGCGCCTCTGGATAAGCATCCAACCCGGTAAACTCGAAATCCAGACCAGCGTAACCCACTCGGTCGTATTGCCGCACCAGAGGTTCCGGGCGGTACGTATAGCCGTAGTACAGCCGCCCTTGCCCATCCGTTCCCAAGCGACCCACGCTGATCGTCCGGTTGATTTCCGGCCGCGACGAAAGTTCCTCGGGATCCCCAAACTCCCGCACGATCCTGCCATTCGGCCCGAAAACGGTCACTAGGTGCTGCTCACGCAGCGTGCTGACCGCTACTTCTCCTTCGGGCAACGCCGCCACGGATACGGGCGCGTTCACGGAAATGGCGCGCAGTTGCTTGCCGTCGGCGGAGAACTCCGTAACCTGGTTGTAGCCGCGATCCACGACGTACACATTCCCTTGCCCATCCACGTCGCAGTCTTCGCCAAAGTCTATGGCTGCCCGCCCAGCCTTGTCGGCCACCGCTGCGGGAGGCGGCGCTCCGATCACCCTCAATTGCTTTTCCTTTTCGTCAAAGATCACCACGCCCACGCCCGGTGACGCCAGAATGTAGTACTTGCCATCCTGGCCGCGCTTTAAGGCCCGCAGCCCCGGCCCGATGGGCTTGAACACGCGCTTGCGGGCGGTCAGGTCGTCATCCACCTGGGAAGCAACCGCGCCCAGCACACCCGCCAGGCACAATCCCGCCACCGCCGCCGCGATTTTTCTCATATTTCTTCGCATGGTCTTTCAGATTGCAACCAGACCGCTGTGGTTGCCTCTGCCTGCTCCAGTTAATCAATGCGCAAGCGCACGCGTTCAATCGAGCTCGAGCGCAAGCGCCCCGCATCATTGCGCGGCCCGGCATCGTCCGTTTCGATCAACACCGCATTCATCTGGGTGTCGCCCGCCGCCACTTCAAAGCGCGACGGCATTCCATCCAGAAACTTCTTCAGAATCCCCGCCCGGTCCATGCCGATTACCCCGTCGTGCGGTCCGGTCATGCCCACGTCGGTAATGTAAGCCGTGCCTTTCGGCAGGACGCGTTCGTCGGCGGTGGCTACGTGCGTGTGCGTGCCCACCACCGCGGTTACCCGGCCGTCCAGATACCAGCCCAGCGCCACTTTCTCGCTGGTGGTTTCCGCGTGCATGTCCACCAGCACGAACGCCACATCCACGGGCAGCTTCCCCAGCTCGTTGTCGGCCTTGCGGAAGGGATCATCGCTGGCAGGAAGAAAAATGCGTCCTTGCAGGTTCAGCACCGCGAATTTCACGCCGTTTTTCGCCGCGCCCACATACAACCCCGTCCCTGGATTCCCTTCCGGAAAATTTGCTGGTCGCAGCAACCGCGGCTGGTGCGGCATGTATTCCATGATTTCCTTGCGGTCCCAGCTATGATTCCCGCCGGTCAGCACCTCGATGCCGCTCCCGAGCAACCCCTCCGCCAGCCGCGGCGTAATCCCGAATCCCGAGGCGGAGTTTTCCCCATTCGCAATCACCAGGTCGATCTGGCGCTGCTCCACCAGGTCTGCCAGGCGGTCATGGACAATCTGCCGCCCCGGCGACCCCACAATGTCCCCAATGAAAAGAATGCGCATGAGGTAAGAAATCAGCTCTCAGTTCTAAGGCTTACGTCTCGCAAGCCCAATCGTGTGCAACCCCGCACAAATGCCGGCTCCCACAGCTCTATTCCCTGTTCTTTACTCAAAACTGAAAACGGCCACCCCGCAAGCTCCTCGGCGAAGCCCGAATTCCTTACTTAAAACTGAAAACTAACCACTGAAAACTAAAACAGAGCGGACCGCTCAGCCGTGGGTTGCTAGGCCGTGAACCTCTGAAATAAGTGGGCGCCACGAGCCAACCATTAGGCTTTCCTGCCCCGCTCGCGGGCCCCGTTGGGAACCCGCTAACGGGACAGGCCGTGCACACAGGCTGTCTATCCGCAGCACCCCAGAGATTCGTTACGGTTCAAACGGCGTTCGCGTCCTCACCTGCCTCGAAGTACCGCTCCGCCCCATATTATCCTCCCTCTCCCCCCGCCCGTCCAACCCGCCGCTCCCATTTTGCCTTTGTAGGGGACGCCTTCTGAGGCGGTCCGTTCTTGGGTT
>Ga0209039_10002490_pt1 | contig 15565 bp, 9 predicted proteins | sample BogFormECP12_OM1_FD_188238 | JGI IMG/M metagenome (GOLD analysis project Ga0209039, IMG submission 188238) | Bog forest soil microbial communities from Calvert Island, British Columbia, Canada - ECP12_OM1 (SPAdes) (version 2) | ecosystem: Environmental > Aquatic > Freshwater > Wetlands > Bog ... | reverse complement strand
CGGTAAGGGGTCCAAATGGTGCGCGGCCAGCTTGCGTGCTAGCCGCTCGGCATCCAGCCGATCGTTCTTCTGCCGGCGGTTGCTGTCGATTCCCGCCGTATGCACCCAGTGGGCGCGATCCCGCCACCCGGCCTCTTCCAGCACGCTCATCGCGTAGTACCCCGCCGTGCTCACCTCCAGGCCGATTTCAGCCTCGGGAGGAAGTTCCGTCAACAACTCCAGCCACTCCTCTCGCGTGTTGGCAATCGACTTCCGCACCTTGATCTCACCGTGATCGAACTCCACCACCTTGCAACGACGCTTGTGAACATCTACTCCCACGGGCGCTTTAATGGGGGTTATACTCTCCTTCATAGCTTTGTCTCCTCGATGCAAAACTCTCGGTCTGAACCCGAGGGCCCGCTAAACTGGACCACCTCCAGTTTAGCGGCACCCGAGGAGGCATCGCGGCTTTCATAACATCACGGTCAGTGCATTTCTGACCGTGGGCTGTTCTCATGCGCGATGCCAGTTGCACGTAATCAATCTGAATCGGGTGGCCACCATTCGACTCGAACCTAATCGAACCGTGAACAACAATGGTCGCGGAGGTCGAAAGGAAGAACCCACGGTCAGAAATGCGCTGATCGTGGCTACCAGCTCGTGACGGGGTCCTCCACCCAGAGCAGATTCTCCGGCAGCAGTTCGCCAAAGCGCCGATGGATTTCGCAAACGTTATCAGTTGTTACCGCCCGCCCCTTCAAGCCGCCGCCGTCGATCCATTTCTGGACGGTAATATGGGCCTTTGCTTCGATCTGAAGATCGCGCTTGCGAACGTCAGTGGCGTAGTCGTTTTTCAGCGCCCGCTCGATATCGACGGGATGGGTGTCGTGCCCTTCGATGAGGTTACTGTAGTAGCAGTTCATCGCCCGCACCAGATCGGCGAGCGAAGTCAGCAAACTCTCAGGCAGGCTCCTGCGAAATCCCGCAGCCTTTTGCGCTAAATCGAGGGCAAGGTCGGTCAGCCGGTTGCGGAAACGCGAGTCCTCCCCGACCAGCAAAGGCTCCATAAGCGAAATCGGCTCACCGCGGTCTTCCGGCACTTTCATGTCCGATTCCATGTCCGCTTTTATGTTCCCTTATAATTTTATTTAACATACTTATTTTACTTAAAGTTGATTTTTAGTTCAAGAAAAGCTAGACGGCAAATAAGTCCGCTTAAATGTCCGCATGTTGGAGCCCATACTTGTACGCTTCCGCGGGGCGCGGGACACAACAATCAGGAAGGCTTCGTAAAGGCGAGGCTAAAGCCCCGCCCTTCCAGACCCGTCGCGAGAAATCCGGATTAGCGTTCTGGTGGCGGCAGCTTCGGAGGGCGAGTGCCGTGGCGCACCGCAGTCCCGACGGGTATATAGTTGAGCGGTATCCCGGCGCGCGCATGCCGCAGCATCAGCCCGCCGCGGCTCATATCTCCACGCCCCACAAATTCGGCTGGGAAAAGCAGCCGCTCGCCCAAAATCGGGAGTAAAGGCTCCACATATTTTGGTGACGCGATGCTGCCCAGCAGCACAATCTCGCAACGCCTTCCGGTCCGGCCGGCAAGGATGCGAGCCTCCCGTTCGAGGGGACCGCGGTAGCGGGGATCCGAGGGTTCGATGGGAACCGTCAGCATTTCCTTCAGTTCGGCAATCGATACAACCTTGTCGGGCGGGACCAGGCCCCGGCCAGCCGTAATGACCAATGCGCCTGGCATGCCCGGCGGCACTTGCGCGAAGGCTCGCGCATTGGCCAGTTTGCCGCGGAAATACAGCCCGCTGATAAAGCTGAATAATTCCCCCAAGGGCAAACCGTCGCGCTGCAAGCGCAGCGCCAAATCGAACCGGGCGCTTTCATTGAGAATAAGCCTGCCCCGGACGCCAGCGGCATTAGCCGGGGAGAGCAAGAATATCCGCCTTGGAAAGCGATTTGACACGTGACCTTGAGTACGGCTCGCCCGGGACACTTGAAGATGGGAGTGAGGATGGCACCGTCCGCTGGAAACCGCGGTGACGGGTTGAACCAATTCTCGATCCCTGATGGCGGCATCACCAGCCAATGAATTCAAGTAAACATAGCTATGATAGCGCATTTTAGCTGTGACTCGGGAGTGGAGCGGTGAGACAGGCCACGCCCGCCATGCCGCCACCCCGAAAGATGGCGGCGGGGCGGGAAGTCAGGAAAAAACAGGCTGGCGCCCATCAACGTCAGCAACGCCCAAAAATCCAAAGGGCGGTCGAACACCGTCAGGAGCGCCACCTGGGCGCGTTCCTCGTCGCGAACGAAAACGCCGCGCCCAAGTTCACCCAGCCGCCCAGGATGACCTAGCCCAGCGCAAAACCTCCGAACAGCGTGCCTAACGACTGGGGAAGACGGCCTTGGCCGGTGGCGCGAAGCCGAGGAGCGCGGGATCGAACTGTTTGTTCTTCCCACTCCCCAAGCCATCGAGATGCTCAAGAAGGACGTCGATGACACGAACGCGGTCTTACACGTCACGTGCTAACCCCAAATGTTCAGGCTATGGTCGCGTTATGATATGAGTAGGGCAGTGCCAATGCCGAGGCGATGTAACCTATGAGCGCGGCGCGGTTCCGTTTCTATGCCGAACTGAACGATTTTCTCCCTGAGGAGAACCGGGGGGAGGAGCTCACGCGTTATTTTAGTGTGAGCGGTTCAGTGAAGGACTTCGTCGAGAGTTTCGGCGTGCCTCATACCGAAGTGGACCTCGTGCTCGCCAACGGCGATCCGGTCGACTTCTCGTATCCGGTGCGTAATGGAGACCGGGTGAGCGTGTATCCCGTGTTCGAGTCTTTGGACATCGCGGCGGTCTCGCGCGTACGCCCAGCGCCCCTCCGAGCGCTACGATTCCTGCTGGACGTGCACGTCGGACGGCTGGCGGCCTATCTGCGCATGGCGGGGTTCGATGCCCTCTATAGCAACCAGGCCTCCGATGCTGAGCTGGCTAGCATCGTGGCGTGCGAGGGACGAGTGTTGCTGACTCGGGATCGTTATCTCTTGATGCGAACCGCTGTGGATCGTGGCTATTGGGTCCGCTCCACCGAGCCGAAACAGCAGTTGCTCGAGGTGGTCAAGCGGTTTGACCTCGCCGGTTCCATGCGACCGTTCACCCGCTGCCTGAACTGCAATACCCTCCTGGAGGAAGCGAGCCGGGAATCCGTATTAGAGCGGTTGCCGCCCAAGATAATGGACAAGGACGTCTTTCGCGTTTGCCCGAGCTGCCAGCGCGTCTACTGGGAGGGATCGCATCATGAGAGAATGAGCAAATTGCTGCGCTGGGTGAAGGCAAATGTTCCTGCGCCTCCCATGGCGTGAAGTTCGTCGCAGCCAGCGGGCCTTGGGCATCGAATCACGGGACCACTTGCGTCGACACTCTTCCAGGTCGTTCCATCATCGCTCCCGCGATGAGTAACGCCAAGGCCAGCCCCTGTAAGATGATCTCCGGCTGTACGCGGAGATGCACCTCCGGCGTGATGAAGGGCCGCATGTAGACCATGCCTTCCAGCGTTCCGGGAGCGGGGACGGTCGCCGCCCAGAAACCCAGGACCAAGTAGAGGCTGGCAACATAGAGGAGCCGTTTCAGGAACGGCCACGCCTTCAGGGTGTCATATAGCGGATAGAGAACCGCGGCAATGAGGATACCCCGCAAGATTTCAGCCGGCAGAAACCAATTAACCACGTGGGCAAACAACCCCATATCCGCTTCCGTGCGCAGGAAGATCGCAAAAATCGGATTGGGTCCCTCGTAGTACGCCTTGGTGAGCAGTGGATAAAACACTGCCCCTGCCAGGAAATAAGTGGTCACCTGTGCAGCTATGACTTTGGCAACGAAGCTCAGAAAGCGCTTTTTGTTCATGGGGAGACTCCGTCCAGGACGACGTGCGGACGATTGGACGATTTTGATTATAGTGCGATCCGCTTCGTTGCGTAACTTGCATACAGAAATGTGCTGCCGCCTGGCTGACTGCCGCAAAGTCCAAATCCCATCGATGACTTCCACGCAATCGGTTGCGTCGCGATCTGATTGGGAATGAAAAGTCGCCTAGCCGTCAACTGGCTCAAGTCATGGGGTGAGCCTGGCGACGGCCCCGGACAGTTCAACACTTCGCATAGCATTGCGGTGGACGCGCAGGGGGCGTCTTCGTGGCCGACCGCGGTAACCGTGGCATCTACGTCGCCGAATTGTTGAATTGGCGGGTACAGAAGTTGATTCTCGAAGCAGGTCCTTAGTTCAGATCTCTTGGATCAGCCCCGGGCCACCTAGTAGCTCCGGGGGTAGCGGATCAGGCGCCTTGAATGGTTACTTTACCAGCGGAACTGGGCCAGTATCGATTGAATCCTGTCAAAGCTTTTGCTAATCAATGCCCTAGAATTGTCGCACAGCTTCTTCCGCCGGGGTGGGACACTTGCCTTATTACAGGGATTCCCGGAGGTTGGGACGAAGTGTGAGTGAGCCGTCGCTGTTCAACTTCTGATGACAGGCCCACCTCACCTGGTGACGGATGCCTTTCACTTCAATTTCGGCGCTCAGTTTAAGCCCTTTCCAATCTGTGCCTCCGGGCAGCACAAACTGTGCCTGCCGGATCTTGCCGGGTAGTGGATACCCAGGGTCGAGGCTCCCCCCCACATTCACTTTCCCGTCATCACTCGTCACCTGGACGCGCAGCGCCCCCGGCACACCCGCGATTCCATCGTTGGCAAAGCCCACGATCAGCCCCTGAGTCTCGCCCTCCTGGTATTGCCAGATGAACGACGGCCGCACCCGGTAGCCGATGCGACGGGCGATCTGGTCAATGGCCTGCGGGTACTGACGATAGTAGTTCATGATGTTTTCGGCGCTGATTTTGTGGAAATTCCACAGCGACCAGTAATGGGCGCCGACGTCGGTGACATGGGCAATCACGTTATCCGTGTAGGTCACCCCCTCCTCAATCCGAAGCGATTTGGGTGTCCCGTCCGACATGCCCTCTTCAACAATAGCGCCAACCCAGGGAGGCCGATTACTGAGGGTCTCGATCTGCTCGTTTTCAATGAAGATGGTGTCGGTCCTAAGCCAATTCCAGCTTCGCACCGTACGGTCGACAAGTTCGCTGTTGCCCACCCGGCTGAAATCCGGTTGCGTGTTGGTCACCAGGGGTGTCTTGGTCCATTGCTGGTGCTGCACTTCGAACATCTGAATCCAGGTGCGCTCTGCCGTCTGGTAGTCAGGAAAGGGGTTGTTTTGGAACGGCCAGGTGTGGCCTTCGCCCCAGAAGCCGTACATGAAGGTATCCATGTACTCGACCGCCGGATTTCCATCCAATTCCGCGGCGAGCAGTGCGTTGAGCTCCCGGTAGGCTTCCTGGAAGTAGGGGTGATCGTAACGAGGCTCATAGTAGGCTGCTTTTCTGCGTGGCCCGGTAAGTTCCGTTCTCCATTCCCCGAGCAGTTTCACCATGGGCACGTTTTCGAGAACGAAGTCCGGCAAGGCTTCCTGCGGATAATCCGGAGCCCGCATCTGGATTCGGAACCCGACACGTTTCTTATATTGCTTGGCCAATTCGAAGGTGAGCTTCCAGTAGTCCGGAAAATCCAGCCGTCCACGACGCTGTTGCACCTCGCGCCAAGTCGGGCGGAGATAGAGCTTCTCTCCCAGGGGGAGTCGTACAAGGTCTTCGATCGCCTGCGGAATATTATCGGATTTGATCTCTGCCGTGCCCATGTCGGCGGTGATGTACGTCACGAGTCCCTTGCCAAAGTTGGGCACCACCTCCGGGGAAGGGGTTGTTGCCATTACTACTTCGCCACCGGGGAATACAGCTTCCGGCGGATATTGAGGAAAGGGCCCCTGATTCAGGCGATTGGTGATGGTGGGGCCGTACCCAAAATCATATCTGTCCCAATTGTGGGCGGGAACATAAGCGCTGCCCACCCCGGCGCGCAGGCCGGCCGTCGCCGCCGCTAATCCCCCTGCTTTAAAGAAGCTTCGTCGGTTCATCTGCTGCCTCCTTTTTCCTTTGATCCCCTCTCATATCTTTGATCGTTCACGCCGATGCAATCCGGCAGAAAATTGAAGAACATGACGAGATTCCAGACAGTTTCCTGGTGGTATTATCTTATGATGACTGAACTCACCTCCCGCGAGCGTGTTTTGCGCGCGCTGCATCACCAGCCGCTGGATTATACCCCTTGTTGCTTCATGAGTTTCACGGCATTGCGGCGCCGCTGCCAGGAAAACTTCTACGAATTGGTTAAGGCCGAGAGGGCGATGGGCCTGGATTCGTTCCTTTTTATTCCCACCTTGCCGCGTCCCCAGCGGCCTGACCATCCGGAGCTACGGGGATTGCCCGTGCGGTTCCATCCCTCGGTGGAGACGCGAGAGTGGCGAGAAGACGTTCCAGGCGGGCACGCCATCTTGCACAAGGAATACTCGACACCGGCGGGCAAGGTGCAGACCCGCGTACGCCTCTCGGATGACTGGCCGCACGGCAACCACATTCCCTTCATCGATGATTACCAGGTACCGCGGGCTATCAAGCCTCTGCTCACGGGCTCCGCAGGGGAGTTGGAAGCCTTGCAATACCTGCTGATGCCGCCCTGCGCTGAGGATATCGCGCAATTCCGAATCGAAGCCGAGCGTGCCCACGCTTTCACCCGTGAGCAGGGAGTGCTGCTGGCGGGCGGTTGGGGTGTGGGTGTAGATATGGCGGACTGGCTATGCGGGTTTGAGAACCTGATGATGCTCGAACACGACCAGCCTGTCTTTGTTGCTGAACTTCTCGAAACGATCCACACCTGGAACCAGCAGCGCATGGCCGTGGTGCTATCGGGGAAAGTGGATCTCTACATTTACCGGGCTTGGTATGAGGGCTGCGATTTTCTCTCGCCCAAGTTTTTCCGGGAGGTGGTCCTTCCCCACCTCAAGAGCGACGCCGCCCTGGCGCATGAACACGGCGCGCAGTTCGGTTATATCTGCTCCAGTGGCATATTGCCTCTGCTCGACGATTATCGGGAAGTGGGAATGGATGTCCTTATCGGGATCGATCCGGTTCAAGGCACTCACACCGACCTGAGGCTCATCAAGAAGAAAACCGCCGGCCGCGTTTGTTTGTGGGGCGGTGTCTCGGGCGCGGTAACGGTGGAGATGGGCGAAGCGGAAGAGATTCGCGCTGCGGTGCGGGACGCCCTTGCCACGCTGGGACCGGAAGGTTTCGTCCTCTCACCGGTCGATAACATCACGGTAGATGCCCCCAAGACGTGGAGGAACCTCCAAGTGTTCATCGACGAATGGCAACTTAACCGCGCTGGGAGGCGCGATTCATTGTAAATCGCTGCTGGCGGGACAGTTGCATTGCCGGCCAAAGATCTTGCCTAAAAAGTCGCCTTTGCGTCCGCTGAGGTCTCCACCCCTTCTGACTCGCCGCACACTATTGCATTTCGTGTCGGCGCCCTCACGCTCGGCACATCCAGGAGAGCGCAGAGATGCCTTGAGACTCCAGAGGACCTGGACGAATCCCCCGCGTTCGAACAGGGCACGCGTTCTCTCGTCTCCAGTGACAGTTCGAACCATGGACACTTTCCTTTCCCCGCCATAAGGCCGAGCGAGTGTCCGCGATCTTCAAGACGAGTACCAAAGTACCGCAAGAAGGTGTAACTGTCGCGTTCTCCCTTTGAGTCCAAGAAAGCCGTAGCGGCGCTGAGTCGAGCGCCCCAAGGAGACGCGACATGAAAGCCCCGCAAGTCCACACCCACTCACGCAAATTCTGGTTCTTCATGCTCACCGCATCACTGGTGATTGCCACCCTCATGGTTATGCAGCCCTTCTCCGCCACCCATGGAGAGACCCCTGTCGCCACCTACACGCAGGGAGTGCTGCACGTGGCCATCCCTTACCGGGCTCCCCGCAGCGGCTCGGGGCAATTGACCCTGGAAGTTCTGGACCCGGAAGACAAAGTTCTGGCGCGCGCCGAACGCGGCGTCGAAGTCGCTGAGGGGATGGGCCGATGGCGGGAGGACTTGAAGCTTGAAAAACCGCTGCCCCTCGAAGACCTGGTCTGGAATCGCCTGCGCTATCGCTTCGAATACCGCGAGAACCAAGGCGCGGCGCTCGAAGGGGCGGAATCCATCTCGCAGATCATCCGCACGCCTGTGGTTCATATCCTGGGGCAGCAATCCTATTTGAGCGGCGGCCAGGCGGCCGTGCGGGTCATCGTGACGGATAGCAAGGACGAGATTATTGCCGGCGCGGGGTCGGTGCGAATCGAACTGGCGGCCGCGAACCAGAAGCCCCGCGTTCTTTTCACGGGACGGCTGAATCGCCGTGGGACCACCGAGGCCCAATTCCGGTTTCCCGCCGGCCTGGTGGGCGGTTATGACTTGCACTACGTCATCGACACCGCGATCGGCTCGACGGAATTCACCCAACCGGTGCGCCTGGAAGACAAGGTCTCAATTCTCCTCACCACCGAGAAACCGATTTACCAGCCGGGACAGACCATTCACGTGCGCGCGTTGGCGCTTGACCGCTCCAACCACCAGGCGGCCGCCAGCCGCAAGCTGACGTTTGAATTGGAAGATTCTCGCGGCAACAAGGTCTTCAAGAAACTGACCGGGACGGACGAGTTTGGAATCGCCTCAACGAAATTTGCGCTCGCTGACGAGGTGAACCTGGGAACTTACCACCTCCGCGCCCTGATGGGTGAGCCCGACGCCGCACCGGCCAACCAGGCCGAGATCGCTCTGAACGTCCAAAAATACGTTCTCCCGAAATTCAAAGTGGCGGTCGACTTTGCGGGAAAAGACAACAAGGCGAAGCGTGGATACCGGCCCGGCGATCACGTGACGGGAACCGTCCACGCCAACTATTTCTTTGGAAAGGCTGTGGAGGATGGTGAGATTACCGTCAAAGCTTCCAGCCTGGATGTCGCGGTGTTTGAGGTGGGCTCCGTGCAAGGTAAGACCGATCGCGACGGGACCTATCACTTCGATCTCCGCCTGCCCAACTACTTTGCCGCACGCCCGCTCAGCCAGGGTGCGGCGCGCGTATTGATTGAAGCCACGGTAAAGGATTCCGCCGGCCACGCCGAAACGCGCGGCGAACCGATCACCGTCAGCGAATCGCCCCTGCTCATCACGGCGGTTCCCGAAGGCGGCACGCTTGTTCCCAATCTGGAGAACCAGGTCTTCGTCCTCACTTCCTATCCTGACGGCACGCCTGCGATCTCCGATTTGAATGTCCGCGCCGCGGGAGGCCCCGGGCAGCACGCGGCCACCGATGATGGCGGAGTTGCTGTGGTTCGCTTCAAGGCCGGAGCAGGCATGGAGACTCTGGTAATTGCAGCGCGGGATAAGGAGGGCAACCTCGCTGCGAGCACCGTGCAGCTCCAAACCCGTGAGGGACTTGACCAGATTCTGCTGCGCACGGAGCGCGCCATCTACCGCCCCGGCGAGAAGATCCAACTGAAAGTTTTCTCCACGCGCCAGCGCGGCACGGCCTATATCGACATTGTCAAAGAAGGGCAGACCGTGCTAACGCGCGACCTGGACATCGAAAACGGCCAGGCGGAGCTTTCCCTCACCGCCACGCCGGCGATGGCGGGAACAGTGGACTTCAACGCCTATCTCTTTAGCCGCAATGCCCAGCCGGTGGGCGACCACCGGCTGGTGTTCGTGCAACCTGCGGATGAGTTAAAGATTGAAGCGGTCGCGGATTCCCCCGTCTACAAACCCGGCGAGGACGCACGCATCCGTTTCCGCGTGACGAACGCGCGGGGCGAAGGCGTGCGTGCCGCGCTGGGACTCCAGGTTGTGGACGAAGCGGTATTCGCTCTGGCGGAAAAGCAGCCGGGGTTTGCCAAGGTGTTTTTCTACCTCGAACAGGAAGTGCTGAAGCCTCGCTATGAGATTCACTCCATCGGCATGCCCGATGTCGTCGAGCCGGTTGAGGCCGCAAAGGTTGAGCAGCGTGACCGTGCCGCGCAGGCTTTGTTTTCGGCCACGGAGATTGTGAGTGCCAACAAGTTTGAGACGGAATTCGGCCGTACCGTGCCCTCGACGAAATACGCTGAGTATGCGAACCGCTACCAGGTCAAGTTCCTCGCCCTGGCGCATCGGCTGGCGGAAACAATCAGCAGCGCCTACGTGCAAAACCCCGGCTCGGGAGACGTCGCACGGATCGCCGACAAGATGGCGCGAGGCGGTGCGCCAGCGATGCGTGACCCCTGGGGCACCGGCCTGCGCGTGGAAGCCGCGGAGTGGGATTCCCGGAAAACGTACTATCGCGTCCGCAGTGCCGGCCCGGATAAGGAATTTGACACTGGAGATGACCTTGAGACCTACCTGGAAGTTCACCGCCGCAAGGTCGTGGGCCGTCCCAATTCGAGTCCCAGCAGCATTGGGATTGCTATCGAACATGACCGAGGGCCCTTTGGCTCGACCGGTGAAATTGTGGGAACTGCCATTGACCAGTGGGGCGGAGCACTGGAAGACGCCACGGTCACAGTGCGCGATCTCTCCACGAGGCATTTGAGGACGGCGAATGTAGATGGCCGGGGTAATTTCGGATTGCGTGCGTTGCCGGCAGGCAATTACGAAGTCGTAGTTTCTACGGGCGAGGAGAGTGTCTCGCGGACCAAGATCACCATCGCGCCACGCGACCGCGCCATCCTCTCCGTCCTTCTACAGGGCAAAGACACGCAAACCGTGGTGGCCGTCAACGAGGCGATGCACACCATGACCAAGTTCAAGGTCGGGGCGGGGGGTGGATTCGGTTGGGGTCGGGGAATGGCGGGCGCCGCCTTGGAAGAGCGTGCGATGCGCAACAAGATGGATATGCGGGAGATGGAAGCCGGCGCCATGATGATGCCCGCGCCGGCTGCCGCGCCACTCAAGGGCGTGCCCGTTCCCGTCAATAGCGCGACGCTTGCCAAGGATGATTCAGCTTCTTCTGCCCCGCGCGTGCGATCGTACTTTCCGGAGGCGCTCTACATCAACCCGGAAATCATCACGGACGCTGACGGCCGCGCCAGCATTGCAATTCCGCTGGCCGATTCCATCACCACCTGGCGGATGGCGATGCTGGCCTCGACGCCGCATGGTGCCTTGGGTAGTGCCACATCCGGACTAAAAGTCTTCCAGGATTTCTTTGTGGACCTCGATCTCCCCGTCACCCTCACGCAAGGCGACCGGGTTTCGATCCCCGTGGCCGTCTACAACTACTCCGGCCAGCGGGGAGACGTCAGCCTGCAGCTTCAGCCCGATGACTGGTACTCGCTGGCGGATGACGTTGCCGGGAAAACCGTGGCCGTGGATTCCGGCCGCGTGGGCGGGTCGCAGTTCACGCTGGAGGCCAAACGCATGGGGAAATTCAAACTGACGCTTTCCGCGCGCATGCAAGGTGGCGCCAGTCGCGCCGACATCGTGGTTCGGGAGATCGAAGTTATTCCCAACGGGCGCGAGCAGAATCTGGTCTTCAACGGTCGCCTGGAATCCTCCGTGCAGCATGAACTGAATTTTCCCGCCGGGACCATCCCCGACGCCACCAAGATCTTTGTCCGCCTTTATCCCGGCCCGTTGAGCCAGGTAATCGAAGGCATGGACAGCATTCTGCGCATGCCGGGCGGGTGCTTTGAGCAGACTTCTTCCAGTACTTACCCCAACGTGCTGGCGCTTGATTACATGAAACGAACCAAGAAGCTGACTCCCGAAGTGCACGCGAAAGCCGAGGGGTACATCGCCAACGGCTATCAACGGCTGCTGACGTTTGAAGTTCCGGGGGGTGGCTTCTCCTGGTTCGGCAATGCACCCGCCAACAAGATCCTGACGGCTTACGGCCTGATGGAGTTCTACGACATGTCGAAGGTCTACGATGTTGGTCCCAAACTAATCCTGCGCACCCAGCAGTGGCTTGCGGAGCAACAGCAGCCGGACGGCAGTTGGAAACCGGATACATCTTTCATCAACGAAGGCGCGACCAATCGCTACAACTCCGATGAGTTGCGGATTACGGCTTATATCGCGTGGTCGCTTGAGAATACGGGTTACCAGGGACCGGCGGTGGAAAGAGCGAAACAGTTCATCGAGAAACATCTGAACGCTAAGTTGGACACCTACACGCTGGCGGTGCTCGCGAACTTCGCCACGGACTTTGGCAAAGACCGCGACTTCATCCGCCAAACGATGCAAATGCTGCTCGATGCCCGCACCGAGAAAGACGAGCAAGCGTGGTGGAACGCGGAGGAAACCGCGGTTTATTCCACCGGCACCAGTGCCAGCGTGGAGACCACGGGATTGGCCGTGCAAGCACTGCTCAAGTGGGGCCAAGCCGCGGGCACGGCGCGCAAGGCGCTTGCGTATATTGCCGCCAAAAAGGACTCTTCCGGCACATGGGGTACGACACAGGCGACGATCATGGCGTTGCGATCCTTGCTGCTCGCCACCGAGAAAGGTTCGGCGGATGTTCGCGGCACGCTGGAGGTTTTGCTCAATGGCAAGCTTGAGGAGAACCTCGTCCTGACGCCGGAGAACAACGACCTGCTCCATCAGTTTGTCTATAGAGGAATCGATTCCCGGGGCGCCAATCGCGTTGAAATCCGCTTTGAGGGGAAGGGCGGCTTGGCCTACCAAGTGGTGGGGAGCTACTTCCTGCCTTGGGACGAGAAGCCGGCGAATGAAGCTCTCTCGATCGATGTGGCATACGACCGCACCCACCTTGCGCAGAATGACATCGCCACGGCCACCGCGACGATCAGGAACAACCTGGCAAAATCCGCGAACATGGTGATGGTTGACTTGGGAATTCCTCCTGGGTTCGACATGTTGAGCGAGGATTTGCAGGCTTATCAGGAAAAGAGTGCGGGGCGCAAGAGCGCGCACCTGGAGAAGTTCAGCCTGACGGCGACGCAGGCTATCCTCTACTTCGATTCTTTTGCGCCGGGCGACACCGTCACTTTACAATTCCGTCTGCGCGCCAAGTATCCCATCCGCGCCCATACATTCCAGTCGCGCGTGTATGAATACTACGATCCGGAAGTCGGCTCGATCGCGCGGCCCGTGCAGCTCGAGGTTCGCGAGCATTAGATCGGCTGCCAAGGCACTCCGATAACCATCAAGGCACAAATGCTAGGAATCGCGTCAAGCATCTCCCGGTCGAGGCCTCGACGGATAATTGCCAGCCGTTTTGTAGGCCAAGGTATTAAAATGAACGTGATCTCCTTCTTAGATGTGTCGGCGCGTCTCATACCGCGGCTCGTCGGCAGAGGTTTCTTGTTCGCCAGAAAGAGGGGTCCAGGGAGTAATCTTACCAATGCCATCCATTGACGACCGCTGGAGCTACCTCTCACATTCAGCCCTCATCCTCGAGAACCGGAATCTTCGGGTGGTGGTTCTGCCGGAACTTGGCGGCAGAATCTGGAACATCGTATACAAGCCGCTTGATCGCGAGGTGCTTTGGCACAACCCCCGTATAAACCCCCAGAAGGTCCCCTTCGGAGCGGGGTTTGACAACGTATGGTGCGGTGGCTGGGAGGAGATGTTTCCAAACGCCGCACCAGGAGAAATCAACGGTGAGCGATTTCCCGACCACGGCGAAATCTGGTCTCTCCCCTGGGCTGTAACGCGGGAGGAGACTGTTGCTTCGGACACTTTGCGTCTGAGCTGCAAGACACCGATCAGCGGGGTTTCCGTCGAGAAATGCTTGTGTCTGGTCGGCGATGAGGCGAAACTGCAGGTGGCGTATACAATTCAGAATCTTACGAGTATCGAACTGCCGTTTATTTTCGCTCTGCATCCGGCACTGGCGGTGTCGGAGGGGTACCGCCTCGACTTTCCGCCGATGTCGGTGGACTTGGAGCCATCCTACCTGGGCACGCTGACCGGCGCCCCAAGATCATTTTCCTGGCCTCTGGCGAATCGTGAGGGCACATCATCGGACCTGCGAACCGTCTGCGCTCCTTCTTCCCGAGAGGTGTATTTCCTCTATGGTCATGGCTACCAAGAGGGCTGGTGCGCCATCACCGACCCTGCCCGTCGTTTCACCGCCGGATTTACCTTCTCTCCCGAAGTCCTCTGCTCCTGCTGGGTTTTCGCCACTTACGGCGGATGGCGTGATTATCATGTGGCACTACTCGAACCCTGCACGTCACGTCCCCAACAAATCGAAGCCGCCGCCGAGCAGGGCCGGGCGGCTCGGCTGCCGCCAGCCGGGACGTGGAGCACGACAGTGACATTCGTCGCGCAGGAAGGACTTCCATTTGTTGGAGGACTCACAAGCGATGGGATGTTTCGGGGGGAGTAATTGACCTTCAGTACGTCCGGAAACCGAAGGCAGGCACTCCGGGAGAATGCTCAACATTGCCTTAGCCCGGATTTCTTACCTCGGGTCTGGGGGGCGGGGCTTCACAGGTTGCGGAAAAACACTTCCCTGCTGGCATTCGGAGCGGAGCTTTGGAGTGCGGCAGCTTGCTGCCGCTTTTCTCCCCGCGAGCTTGCTCGCGGGAATTTCGACCCGGAGCACAACTCCCAGCCAACAAGCTGGCTGGTGCCAAAGCGGCAGCAAGCTGCCGCACTTCAAAGCTTCGCTCCCACGCCCGTAGGCCTCAGAAGGTCAGGCGCCGAGGGACTGCCGATACAGAGGTCCAAGCTGGTCGGGGCGTACCGCCACATATTCCAGCCCCAGTCCTCGGGCGATGTTCGTAGCCATCTCCATGGTGGTCAGCCAGTTCGCTAGGAACACGTGCAGAAAGGCCGGCCGCTGCGGCGGAGTCCACCGCTTAATCTCGTTGATCATGAAATACTCCGCGTCTCGTCGGGCGGAGGGGGTGAAGGTAAAGGGTCCAGGCGGCCGATTAACCGCGCGAAACACGGGTACGTTGTTAACGGTCGTGACCAGATTCTCGAGGGTTGTGACCCGGCTTCTTCCGTAATTGGCAAAAATACCGCTTATGCCGGGCATGCCGGTGATGAGCTTCCACAACTCCGGCCGCATCTCCGAGTAAGTTGAAATGGTGGTTGCATCGAGCTGCTGGCGATAGACATTCGAAAGCCGCAGGTACTCACGCCAAATCTGGTCGCGCTGCTCAGGCGGATAGTTCATCGCGTAGTCTTCTTCGTGGATGTAACCGAGCCCCGTCAGTGCACTCACAAAACAGTCTCCCGGCCGGGCGTGCTTGTAGTAGTAATCCAGCAGGTCGGGCTGACCGTCAAAGGCAGTGGAACCGATCTGCCACCCAATCGGCACGCTGCCATGTTGGGGATCATCAAAAAGCTTCCGGTAGTAATGCCTCTGAAAGTTCCAGCCATCGCCATCCGATCGAACAAAAGCAAAGTACACTTTCTGAGACTGCAATTTTACCGGCGGGATACGTTGTTGCAGCGTGGCTTTGGTTCCGGAATGGACGGAAAGATTTCCGACCGTCGGAGAGTAAGCGTCAAAAGCTGTGCACGGCGTGAATTTCGCGCATCGGCTTGCTAACCGGACGCCAGGGGTTTCGCCAATGCCCGCTTGTTTATCTCCGCTCCCCGGCCAGCCCAGGCAGGGGATGTTCGGCGGCCACTG
>Ga0209039_10002489_pt1 | contig 15565 bp, 15 predicted proteins | sample BogFormECP12_OM1_FD_188238 | JGI IMG/M metagenome (GOLD analysis project Ga0209039, IMG submission 188238) | Bog forest soil microbial communities from Calvert Island, British Columbia, Canada - ECP12_OM1 (SPAdes) (version 2) | ecosystem: Environmental > Aquatic > Freshwater > Wetlands > Bog ... | reverse complement strand
GTCAGCGGGGAGGCGCTTCTTGTGCCTACTCGGGCATGTTGAAAACGCTTGACTCCGCCGAATTTTATTGTTGAGGCCCATTTTTCAGCATCCTGCTAGGCTTCCCGGTTGGGATGTCGAAGCCAAACAGACGGCAGGCGTCACGGTACGGCATCTTCTTGCGGAGGCACACGGCGTAGAAGCCGTCGTCACGGACCCAGGGAATGACCGGATACCATTTTCCATCTTCAGGACTTTCTCCTACGATAGAGCCGCTGAGTAATACCTCTGCCTTGGCGAACGACTCCTCATCGTTACCGTATGCGACACGGATGTATTCCACCCCGGCGTGCTCAAGACGAGCCGACATGGAACCTCCAGTTGTCTGGTATGGGCCCCAGACGGGCTTGGATTTGTGTTCACGATTGGGGTCTCCCCTCGGACGAGAGGAGCAAAAGGTGGGATCCCGGAATGCGGGGGCGAAGGCGGGAGCCCCTTGCTCCCCGGCAGTGAGCCGGGGCTTTCCGGGCTTAAAGGGGATTAACTCTGCAGCCAGCGCAGAATGTGGGCGGTCTGGACGTCCTTGGCGCGCTGGACGTCCACACGAATCTTGCGAATGCTTTCTTGGAACTGCGCTTCGAGAGATGGTGGTGGCAGTCGAGCTGCCCGCTCCATGGCGATTTGGCCGAGCATGTTGGCCAGCTCTCTACGATTCTCCTTTCGGTTTTCACGTGCCATCAAGGCATGTTCGGGCCAATGATCGAAGGGAACGCCTCCAGGTACAGTCGCGCAGAGAATCATTGCCCTTAGCAGCACGCGTTTAATACCATGGCCGGGCCGGAAAAGGCTCAATCAGGGGTCCTCAAAGCGGCACGCGACCAGAGTTTCTTGGGATAAACTGTCAACTGCAGCGAGATGACGCTATCGCCCCGTGCCCCTGTGGCTAGAAAGGGGAACGCCCAGCGCTCATGTTGGGCAAGCACCGAAAGTTCCATCTCCTTTTGGACTAACCAGTCGGCCTTTACCCGCAATGAATTCTGTGACCCTTTAGAAAGCAGAAACTCCTTGCCTACTACCTGCTCGCGCCACCCAATTTGCATGCGTTTTCGGGGTGAAAGCCAATAGGTACTGCTTAAGTCGAAGGTAGACCCATGCCTGCCGACTGTGTTGCCAATCAGGAAGCCCTTGTTCGTATATCCATCCTTGTAGAAAAAGCTGTTATAGGCCTCCTCACGATTGCGTGTATTGGCAAGCTCAAAGCGAAAATCGAACTTCGGGAGGCGTGGAATCTGAGACAGGTAAATACCTGGGTTGTACATGGCCCGTGAAGGGTTAACCAGCGGATCTATATCGTCGGCGCTGAAGTTATCGGTGTAGATTGTCAGCCACTTGCGCAGATGAGGAAGACGGTAAGAGAAATCCAGTCCACCCTGGCGCTTTCCGGGAAAATTTTGCGGATTGGCAACACAGCAGATGTCCGTAACGCTAAAGTAGGTGGCGAACAAGTTGCGGAAAGTAAAAGGAATGCCTTGGCCGAAAGCGATTGTTGTGCGGGAGAACCCAACCTCCAAGTTCGGCGTGGGCTTGAGCAGGATTTTCTCGCCATGGATATAGGGTCCGGGCGGGGATTGGTAGCCCGAGAGCCTGCCAAAAAACACCTGCGCCCGCACGGGCCCCAGATGCCCTAGGAACCCCGGCAGAACAATGGGTTCAACTTGATTGATCTTGAGCATGAGAACCGGGTCGATGTTGTTACTCATCAACATGGAGCCCGTGGTTCCAGGTCCCCACCAAAGGCTTTGCTTTCCGAACGTCACGTCGTAAATCCCCAGGCGCACGCCCACGTAAGTGTCCAGCAGGTCGAACTGGTTAATCGTGCCGATCGCCTGTGAATAAGGGGCCGAGGGTGTTCCATCTAATTGCGCAATGGATGACTGCTCTGCCGGGGTCAAACCGGCGTACGCAGGGGAGTGTTGATACTCCCCTCGGATGGAGGCAAAAAACCGGCCGTCAACTGCTTGCGCGGAAAAACCGGACACATTGTTAAAACCCGTATTAAAGGGCCGACCAAAATCGTTGGCAATGGTTTGGCCAAAGTTAAGGCTGTCCCGCAACGGCGTACCGGAAATTCCCATCGCTCTCGTATAGACGGATTCCACCCTGGCTTGCCGCGTTGAACCCCCGTTGAGAAGGTTGATCTCTTCGCTAAACTCTGGGTTAAGAGCATCGTAGAGTGCCATGGCTTCGCTGTTCTTGCCGTCAGCCTCCGCCAGGTTCTCATCTGCCTCCAACACCAATTGAGCACACTGAATTCTGGTCCATGGCCGCAGGCCCACGAACTGATTGTTGATGACCCCTAAGGCCGCCAACCGATCAAAAGCTGCATACGCCCAGCTATCCAATGGCACGTAAGCGGACCCCAGCGGGGCATCTGCCAACGCCACGACGCTATGAAGCAGAACCAACCCCAAAGCGCAGCCGAGCAACCGCCGGACCGCTGTCCGGTAACTCATCGGGCGCCGCAATACGGCAAGTACCGAGTGTGGCTTTTGGGCGTAAGGATTGATGTTCAAGCTGCCCCAGTACCTTTCATGACCGCAGCGATGGTACCGGCGAGGATTTGCAAATCCAGCCACAGCGACCACTCGTCGATATAACGGATGTCCAACTCCATCCATTTGTCAAATTCGATAGAATTTCTCCCCGAAATCTGCCACAGGCACGTTATCCCGGGTCGTACACTGAATCGGCGCCGCTGCCAATCCTGATCGAATCCTTCATAGTCCCTAACCGGAAGAGGACGGGGCCCCACCAAACTCATCTCACCTCTCAAAACGTTGATCAACTGGGGAAGTTCATCAATGCTGGTTTTCCTCAGAAGCCTGCCGAGGGGGGTAATGCGCGGATCAGCCTGGATTTTGAATACCGGTCCCTGCTGTTCGTTCAGATGCTCCAAGGCTGCTTGTTGCCGTTCCGCATCCGCGACCATCGTCCGGAATTTGTAAATTCGAAACCGGCGCTTGTTCAACCCCAATCGATTCTGCAAGAAGAAGACAGGTCCTTCGGATTCGAGCTTAATCAGCATCGCAACAATAAGAAATAAGGGAGCCAGGAAGAGCAGTCCGAGCGCTGAAAGAATAACGTCCAGGATCCGCTTGAAAACCTCTGGCCCCCCAGCCATTTGGCCCGTTGAAAGCGTAATCATGGGGTCACCGTCGAATTCCTCGGCCCGCGGACGGGCCAGCTTCATATTGAATAGACCGTGAGGGAATCGCACCACGATTCCATGTAATTCGCACAGGGCCGCGATTACCGAAGACTGCTCGTAGTAGGAACGGAGGGGTAGTCCAATAACCACATCATCAACCACGGTTTTCCTAAGGAAAGACGCGAAGTGTTGGAAGTCGCACACCAGGCGGTACGGCCCCTTTTGGAACTCCGCGAGGCCGCCCCAGGGTTCATCGACAAATCCGATGACCCTATAGCCGGATTCAACTTTGGATTCGATTTTCTGGGCAAAGTCTACGGCGCGCGAGTTCGTTCCCACCATCAGGACATAGCGAATATTTCGACCTCGACGGCGAATACCTTCCAGGATGAATCGGAGCGCCAATCGACTGGCCAGTACCGTGACCGTCGTCAGAACCCAAAACACCAGCACGAAAGTTGGGGTCACCATCCGAATTCTGAAGAGGAGCGATAACAAACCCACACAAAGGGTTCCGGAAGATGTGGCTCCGAAAACACGCGCCAACTCCTCTTGCCGGGACACCAATCTTTGCGACTGATAGACCCCCAGGCATACAAAAAGGATGTGCCACACCGCCAGCAAGCCGGCAAAGAGAAAAAAGTTTTCGACCTTGATTCGCATGGAAAGAAACTCCGCGAAAGAGACCACTCCCACCCCATGCGAAACGGGAACGGCAGCCAACAAAAATGCGGCTGACAAAATTAACAAATCGACCACCTTTAAGATTTTCAATAACAGCCATCGGCGTGAAGTAGCCAAATTCGGCCTCCATTAGCTCGGGGAAAGATTTGTTATATCGGAGGAAGGACGAGTTGACTTTAAGTTAGCTGACCAGCGGCTGGCCTGCGTTGAGGAGAGTTATATAAATGACCTTGAATAGTAACTTACAGGAGTCCCTTGCGGATAACCTGCATTGGAGGCCACCATGGGCCCACCGGGTCCATCGCCGCATCCACGCCCACGGCTGGGATTTGACGAAGAGCTAGGGTCGGTTCTTGTCCGCAATAGTTGCCTTGAAAAAGTTCGGATGCTCTCTGGCGATTGCCTTGAAGACCCGCGCGTGCTCTCTGGCGACAGCATCCCAATTGAAGAGCGCCTGAGCGCGGGCTTTGGCTCTTTCTCCAACTTGTTTTACTTCATCCGGATTTCTGGCAAGTCCTTCCAACATCCTGGCGAGGTTTCCCGAGTCCTTGTTGAACACATAGCCGGCTTCCCCGACCACTGCGGTGTTAAAAGATATGTCCAGCACGACGGGCGCGGTTCCCGCGTGCAGGGCACGTAGGAGAGACGGGTTTGTTCCCCCAACCTCGTGTCCATGGATATAGACATACGCCCCAGCATAGAGGGAGTTGAGCTTTGGCTGGTCAGACAGACGCCCCGCGAAAATCACGCGCCGGTCGGCCAGTGCCCTCAGACGGGCCATAAAGTCTGGGTTATAGGGAGAATCACCGACAATGACGAGCGGCCTATTCAGATTTGTTCTTGTGTACTCGCCGATCACCAAGTCCGTGTTGTTTTCCGGCTCCAGCCTGGCGACCACCAACAGATAACCATGGGGTTCGATCCCGAACTCCTTGAAGACGGAATCATCGAGGCCGTAGTGACTTTCGGCTCCATACGGAATATATGCGGAGTCGACGCCATACTCCTGCCTGTAGTAACGCTGCATTACTGGATTGTCGGAGACCAGGGCCGTAGCGCTTCGCGCGCAAACCCATTCCACAAATTTGTAATAACGCCGCGCGAGGCGGCCCCATTTCCGACGCTTCCATCCCAGCCCATCCGTGTGAATGACAACCCGTTTCCCCAGCACCCGCAAGAGTGCGCAGAAGGGGGCATTCGCGGGGTCAAGGAAGTAGACGACATCGGCATGTTGGGTGAGTACGTGCAAGGAAGACAGCAAGGAATGAAGAAGGCTCTCAACCGCTTTGAGGTGGGGGACGGGAATGTATGTGAGTTGAACCCCTTGATAGGACGCCGGCCACGTTTTGTAGTAAGATCTCCGGCAGTACACAAGCACTGATATGTCTTGGGCGCGCACTAATCGGAGCGATAACTCCTCAGCCAGTGTGTCGTACCCGCTGTAACAAGCTGGTATTCCTCGTGCTCCTAAAATGGCTATTTTCACATTTAGTCCTCGTTGGGTTGGGCCTCGTTGATTGGAGGAGCGGAATCTGCCTGCCTTTGATCCGTCGTCGAAGACACCGCCCACTCTTCACGCCGAACCGGCTACCCTTTTGTAGACCTCGATGGTCTGCTCCGCGGTCTTTTTGAAACTAAAACTCGCGCTGCGCACCAAACCGGCCTGACCCAGCCTCACCCTGAAATTCGAATCGCCCAATAGTTTGCCAAGCCCCTTGGCAATCGAATCTTCGCTCAGGGGGTCCACCAGCACTGCCGCGTCTCCCGCGATTTCCTCCAGTGACGACCCAAAGGATGTGAGCACCGGCAATGCGCATGCCATCGCTTCGATCACCGGTAACCCGAACCCTTCGAAGATCGAAGGAAAGACAAATGCCTCCGCCGCGTTATAAAAAGCCGGCAAATCGGATGATGAAACGTAGCCCGCGAAGATGACCGAAGTTGCGAGGCCCAGAGACTCCACCTGTGCATGAATGTCCCTGAACATCCAGTCTTTCTTGCCTACCAGCACAAGCTTTTCATCCACCCCTTCTTTCCTGAGACGGGCATAGGCTGAAAGTAACCGCGGGAGGTTCTTCCTCTCCTGAAGCCGCCCCACGTAGAGAAGGAAAGGAGCTGTCACGCCGTATTTCGCTGCAATTTGTTCCCTGCACTTCTCCTTATCGCTCGGAAAGTACTGATCACCCGCCCCCAGGTAGGTCACCGTGATTTTGCGGGGGTCGATGTCGTAGGTCTTCGCAATATCCATTCTCGAGTAATCGGACAATGTGATGATGTGATCTGCCCGTTCCGCCGACCGCCGAATGAGTCCCTTTAACCACAGAGTCTCGAACCTCGAAAAAGATTCGGGAAAATGCTCGTAGGCGATATCTGGAATGTAGGTCACCGTCTTGCACTTACAGAAGGGCGGAATAAAGTGCTGCGCGTGGAAAATATCGAGTTTTCCTTTTCGGAACTCCAGCGGAAAACCAAGGGGAATCCGCCAGAAGGGAGTCGCCGGCCTAATCCGCTTCCATTGCAGCTTTTCGCTCGACGGGACCCGTTTGGCCCCAGATGAATGGGTGTAATAGACGACATACCGAATCCCGTTCGTCGCAGCCTTTGCCACGTGCTGGATTAACTGCTCGAAGTACGTCTCGTTGCCCGACGAACGGCTGCCGAGCGCGTGAGCGTCAATTCCGATTCGCACCTATCCGTCCCTTCTCATTCACAGGACCGTCCGCCAGCTTTGCGTCCTCTGCCGTCCCATGAATTCCCTCCGGCCGCCTGGATCTGATAACGCGTGCCGGGGCGCCGACGGCGATCGAATACGGGGGTATTTCGCCGCGGACGACTGAACCAGCCCCAATCACGCACCCATGCCCCACGTGAGCACCGTCGAGAAAAGTGGTATTAGCTCCGACCCAGCAGTCGTCTTCGACCACAATCCCCTTGCTGTTCACACCTTGCAAGCGGATCGGGATGTCAGTACGCTCGAAATTGTGGTTCTCCGCGTGAAAGGAGACGTGCTGGCCCATGGCTACGTCCTCGCCGATGAGGATCAATCCTCCGGCTCCAATATATGAATAGGGTCCGCAGGATGAATTCCTGCCGAACCGCAACCCCATCCCGGTGTGGGAGAGCAGACTTGCATGCACGGTCGTGTACGCCCCAATCATCACGTTATCGCCCAGTTCGATGCCCTGAAGCGAGAGGCCGTCGATGATCACTCCGCGTTCCAGCGTTACCGCCTTGCCCAAACGGATCATGACAGCGTTGCGCAAGTTGACCCCAGGCGCCATGAAGACAAAGCGGAGCTTCCGTTGTAACAGGAGGCACTTCAAGATGCCCCGCAACAGCCAGACAAGCCGTCGGCAGGCGACGCCCCCCAAGACGCACAACGGCACGGAACGGTCAATCCGATATCCATGCCCCTTGATACGGCTTAAGGTGTACTCCAGGCTACGGTAAAGGAAATCTCCCATTGGTCGGAGTCCAAGCGCATTTTACTGAACTTAAGGAACTTTCTGAGCCCAGGTCCTGTGAACATCGATGAACCGAGAGAACTTCTCCTCAATTTGTTTGTTTTTCGCCATCCGGCACCAAAATCCGTAGACCAGGATTCGCGCGATGAGGCCCGCACGCAGGACCAGGTTCGCCGCAAATTGCTCAGTGCGGCTGGAAAATTTCTCATGATATCGGCGAAAGCCCGCGTAGAGATATTTCATCCTGCTGACTCCAAAGCCGCCGAAGTGTATGTATTTCGCGTCGACGCATTGAACGGCAGCAAGCCCACGAGCAAGCGTTGCCTTACAGAAATCAACGTCATTACCGTATAGGGGGTTTTGCTCCTCAAAGCCGCCCACCGCCGACCAATTCTCAGCGCTGGTCATGAAGAATGAGCCCTCTACCCAGTCAACCTTGTAGGCGTGAAATTCCTCGGGGCCGTAGCGGCACCGTGGCCTTAGGAAGAGACTTTGAAACAGCCAGAGCCGCCAAGCTCGCGGGAACCGCCCCGCCGAAAAACGCACTTCGAGAGAGGGGCTATACGCCTGCGCCCCCACCACCCCAATATGATCGTTCGACTCCAGTAAGCGTACCGCGGGCGCGACGTCGGTCAACAAGATGGTGTCCACATTAAGTAGGAGGAGGTGCTTGCCCCTTGCACACCTGGCCGCGACGTTGTTGCCCGCATTGAAGCCCAGGTTCTTCTCGCTCCGAATCAATCGTATCCAAGGGTGTTGCCTTACGAATTGCTCACAGATGTTCTCCGTCGATCCGTTGTCGAGAAGAATGACTTCGTACGGACAGGAAACATTTTCCGCAATAGATCCGAGGCATCCATCCAGGAATTTGTTGCTATCGTTATGAGTCAAAATAAGTATCGAAAGCAATGGCTTCGTCGAGGGCAGGTGACCAACGGCAATTTCAGGGGTCCTGACCTGGGCGTAGGAATCTATGCACCGCCGGGCGTTCTCGAGCTCGATGTCCTCCGCCTCCTCTTTAATCAGGGCGCTCCAATCAATCGTTGGCGACAGAGCGTGGCGGTCCAGATGGGTGGCAATCCCAGGAAGGGGAACCCACAACGTCCATTTCCTCCCAAACAGGATTTGTCGCCAAAAATACAGCCAGGACTTAACAATGATTTTAGCGAAAAAGGGTTCTCGAACCAGTTGCCGACTGAAAAAGAACGGATTGAAGACCCGGCTCTTGGTCAAGCTTAGCCACATGCTGCAGCCAATACTTCTTCGTCGATAACTGAGGAAAATGGCCTGTGTTTCCCTCAGCGTCTCCCGCCTGGTCAGAAACGTCAGACAAGTGGAAGCGGCGGTCCTCCAGTGCCGGCCGCCATGGATCCTCAACCACTTGGGCCGCCGGTGCAAATCCGTGGTGTAGCAATCGAGATGGTCGTAAGGAGAGGCAAAATGTGCATCTTCGTTTTCCCGCAGGAAATCTAGCAGGCGATGGAACTGGCCGGGAAGATAAAAGTAATCATCCTCTGCGAAATAAACAAAGTCGCTGTCTTCTTGTCCAAGAAGCACCTCGATTTGTTTTGCAAAGGTCGCTCGATGTCCCACCTGGGGAAGCGGAAGAAGGACCAGATCCTGAGGATCGAAGTATTTTCTGAACAGGTCCACGTATTCATCTGGGCACCCGTCGAGCAGGGCCCAACACTTGACCCGCAACCCCCCCAGCGACTCCCTGAAAGACCTTAGACAAATTTCAGAGAGCCGAAACTTATGGTCGCTGAACGGAAGACCCAACGCACACTCCGCTACCTTCGGGTAGATTCGGTACGCGACCGCGAGGTCATAGTTCGTCATCGCTGAACTTTATAGCTAAGGACTTCACTTCCGCTGTCAGGGACCGGCCTGCACCGTTGCAGACCAGACGGCCACACCGGCGGGAAAGAGAACCAAGACGGGACTGGAAAGCACACGTGAGCAGAGGTGAAAACCATGCTCGCCGCGCGTGCCGCCGCGGCTTTTCCTTTTCAGGTTTCAACTGCGGGCGGGTAAACTTCCTCGGCCGTGTCCGGTGGCAACTCCAGCCGGAATTAGCACCCAGCAAGCAGTAACCAGGCTCTGATGGGCCGGCATAACCGCCATGAATAGGCCGTAACATGCCAGAAGTGCAACAGCGCACGTGCCCAACACGCTCTTGCTCTTCCAGCATTTCAGAGCAAGAGCCGCAAAGAACGAGACGAACAGAAGGCCGGCAAGCCAGCCGTATTGAACCGCCACGGTCAGGAAGCTATTTTCTATGCCAATGGCTTGGCTCGACCGCTCGATCGCGCGCGGCCCGACGGTGCCAGCTCCAGTCCCCATGGGGTGTTTCAGGACAGTCTCGATGTTGCTGCTGATACTTTCGACGTGCCCCTGGAATGAGATTTCATCACCGCTTGTGGCAGTTGCGACGTAATCTATTAGGCCTAACCGAGGAACGGCAACCAGCAGCAAAATCAGGGCAGCGGCGGCGCCGTAAACCAGGGGCCGTTTCTTTCTTTCCCTGATCGCGACGACACCTATTCCCACCAAAGCCGCCAGCCCCGCCGAGCGCGTAACGGATAGCACCAATCCAAGTCCGACCACCGAAACGGCGAAATACCACTTTGGGCTGAGCCTGCTCCGGTACGAGTAGAACAGAACTAAAGCCATAGCACACAGATTGCCAAACTCGGCAGGTCCGGCCAGCGTTGATGCGATACGCGTCCCGCTATAGCCGGCGGCGGTATATTGCGAGGGGACTTCGGAGGCAGCTATCGATAGCATTGCCATCCGCATCTCGAGCGGCACAAATATGAATTCCAACAATCCCAGGCTGGCTACGACTGCTATGACCACCAGACCGCAGCGTACCCATCGCAACTGGTGCGCTTCATCAAGCGGCAGCAGCCTGCCCAGAAGAAACGGTATCACCAGCTCGAAATCGTCCTTGACACCCATCCAACCTCCGCCCAATAGCCCGTGCAGGAACGCAATCGACAACAACCCAAACAAAATCCAGTTAAGAGTGCCCCCCTTCGCCGGTTGGCGACTGCGAATTGCCAGGATAACGGCAGATGCCATCAGGACAACTTCTTTCATAGCCGACGCCGCTTGGACAAACGGAACACCGGTGGCCTGTCCGATCATGGTGGGAAGCGGAAGGAATGGAATCGCGATCAAAACACCTGCGGCCGCGGCGATGGGCCATCTCCAAATGGCCAGCGCTCCCAACGCCAGGGCAAAGAGACCCAAAGCTGCCCATATGAGTAAGGGAGGCAAAAACAAGGCCAGAGTCGCGCACAGAAAGAGGTAGGCCACGGTGACGGCGGTGACGAATCCCTTGAACAGGCCGGTATGCGGAGAGGGAGCGGCGCATATACCCGATGAAACTCTGGACATACTCATTTACGGGATATCAATTCAAAGAATGTAAGAACTCGCCAACCTGTGCGACCCTCGTGTGCCAGGTATTCCGCTCAAGAAACGCGCGGGTCACATCCGGATGGTTCTTGACACGCAGTTTACCGGCCGCCAAATCGTCAACCCATTGAATGAATTCAGAGGTTGTCTTATAGAAGTGTACGAAATCACCAAACCGGTTTATTTCGGGGTAATAAACTGAAATAACTTCTTTTCCCAAGGCAAGATACTCGTATAGTTTTACCGGATCGACAGCTTGAATCAATGGGATAACTTGGAAGGGAACCATGAAAGCATCGAATTGATCGACATAATCCCGCAATGTCTCGTGAGGAATCGCGCCGTGATAGTGCAGCCGATCATGCCTGGGTAGATTCTTCAGCCTGGCGGGACCAATCAGATGGAATTCGACATTCGGTCGGTGCGCCAGACAAGCCAAAAGGATGTCGAAATCGAGCCAATGGGCCACCGTCCCGAAGTAAGCGATCTTGCAGCACCTGCCGGCAATCGGCTTTATTTGGTTCCGCGTTCCAAAACAGCTCGCCAGGAATTGGGCTGAAACGGCATTGCGGACAATGGAGAGCTTTCCGCGCACGTCGCGAGCATAACGGCCGCCAAGAACTTCGCCGAGGTAAGCGCTGGAGCAGAGAATCCTGGTTGAACATTTCACAAGTCTTTGCTCGAGTTGCGCCCATTGCGCCCTCTCGTTCTCGCCGGATGCCATCGCGAGCGCATCATCCATGCAGTCGTAAATGATCGGATATTCCTCTAATCGCCGAGGAATAAAATCCATGACGCTGGGATGCGTCACCCAAATGGTGTCCGGGCGAAATCGGCGGGCCACCATCGAAATCCACTGTCGATGCAACGTGCGAGCCCAGGGCAAAGATCTCCACGGCCACGGTATGGGCAAGAGAGGCGATCGAGCTACAGGCTCCGAGCCTCTTGTCGGGTGATTTGGCTTTCTGCGCGTATACGGGTATAGGACTTGAACGTCGTGCTCCGCGGCCAGCCCCTCTGCGAGGAAGTGCGGCCGTTGTTTTATCCATCGCCAATCCACGTGCATGAGGTACAGAATCCGCCGGCGCCTCGGGGTACAAACGGCGGCATCGGCAGTTTGTACCGGCCATGCTACTACCATGCTGCGGCCCCCACTTCGCAAGCGGCGAAACGCGGCGAATTGGCATACCAGGATTCGAGGACGTTCATGATGGGGATCTCGACATCACCGCTGCCGCGAGGATCAAGGAAGCAAATGAAACAGATTCTCAGGATTCTCGACATAGTTATGTATCGTGGAAAGCTCCCGAAAGAGTGTCGGTTGTTGCCGAGGTCGAGCTCAGCGCAGTTGCAATGCCCGCGTCCGACGCCAGGCTCAGCCTCGCCCGGCAGGACAGACAGTGGACGGATCCATACTCTAGACCCCTCCCCCACCCACAGTAGTAGGAATAGGTTTTTCCAGCGGCAAGAAGGGGAATAGCGAGGCAAGCCGAAAAATCCGCGTTCAGCAATGCCTGTAAGGCGGGACGGACTGACTCCAGGGCGCCCTTGAGAACACTCACTGGAAGCTTGATGAGAAAAGGGATCTTCCCCGAGAACATTCGAAGCAATCGCAAGCCGTAAATGTTGGCCTCACCATTTCCCCTTCCGTAATTGTAGGCTTCCCTCCAATAATCCCGAAGGAACCGAGGGCGCTGCCAATAACAGATCGCCTTGGGCGCATAGGCCACATTCATTCCTGCCCTCAATATCTGGAGTGCGTAGACAGTGTCATCAGCCGAAAAGGTCAAATCCTCGGGATAGCCATCCAACCGCCGCCAGACCTCGCGCCGGTAAGCGATCGCGCGGCTCGAGGGTAAGAAAGGGGGCCCGAAATGCGCCTTGTGCCTCTCTCCGAGATAAAAGTCCGCGCGCGCCGCTGCGGATCTGAGCGAGGCGAGATTGATGGTGTAATGGCCGGCAACGGCGTCCACGTCCTCGCGTTCCTCAAGGGGAAGGCACATTTCCCGAAACCAATCTCGGTCGTACACGACCCCGAAGTCCGCAGAGACGATGCCTTCGTTGCTGGCCGTCCGGATCGCGATGTTCCGTCCTGCGGCTGGGCTACAGCGCTGTCGGATGACCTTTACTCGCCGGTCTTCGGAGACCCATTGGTTCAGGGCTTGGGTTGTGCCATCGTTCGACTCGGCATCAACGATTATGATTTCGTCCGGGGGGCGAGTCTGTACGAGCATGTCCGCCTTCCACCGTTCGACCCCGGCAATCTCGTTTCTACAGGTGGAGACCAGTGAGAAACCCATGATGTTCAACCTTCAACTTTCAGAGAGGCCCCACTCTAGCATGTGCGGGACAACAAGCTCAGGACCCGTACCGCCCATCATCTTGAACTACATCCGGGGATGGCCATTTCGCGTTGTGTATGGCATAGATAATTTGAAGAGGCTCCTGGACAACGTAGCGATTCCTCAAGAGCAGGCCCAGTAGCCATCGAATTCGCTGCACGCGAGTAAGGCCCCAACCACCGCATGGGCAAGCAGCGATAGCCGTCTCTATTCTTGATGCCTTTCCTGTCTTGACCAAGTCATCGAAAGCATTTCGGTAGAACGTGGCAACGTGAAAACATTGACCTCCCTTGGGGCTTAACAAGTTCCCCTTCCTCAGTTCACCAAAAGGCGTCAGAGCGAAGAGGACCTTACAATGAGAAAGTAACTGGTCAGCGATCTCTAGAAATTCCTCGAAGTGCTCCAAGACATTGGAACAGTACATTACGTCCCAGAATCCATCCAATTCCTCGAAACTGGCTCGGAAGAAGCGTGCTATTTCACCGTGGTATTCCTCGCATCGACGAGCAGCAATTTCGGCGACGTCGCAACCGTATAACTTTGCACGGGGATATTCTCGGTGCCACACGGGTAAAGCATCTCCCAAGGCACAACCTACGTCGAGCATAGAGAACTCCGACCAGGGTAAACGAACGTAGCGATGAAAACACTCAGCAAATTGCCTGGTCTGCCTTCGACCTTGATTCTGGTCCCACTGCCCCCCCTCCAAAAAAGCAGACTCTGAGTGCTCCCTTGTGTTTGGGTTCAACGGCGACAGCTTCAAGCTGAGGTGACCCATAGGACTACTACTCCATTGCCACGAAAAAGCAGCTACGGTCAACGGGGGTGCCAATTGTGGCCGTAACGACGCCTCTTGCTTGATGAAGAACCCCAAGCTAGCGGAAGGCCAGTGCGCACGCGAGGACGCAGACTAGTCCGATCCCGGCGAATGTTCGCGCCAGCATTCCCTTCGGCAAATCCGCCCGCTGATAGATATATGTCCAAGCGGTGAGGAAGATATAGGAAACAAGCATCGCCAGAGCTACGCCTTTTGCTCCGTAGTTCACCAGGAAGAAAGTGGTGGCGATGAAGACCCCACCCCAGGAAGCGTTCATGACAAAACAGATCCACATTCTGCCGGAAGCCTCTAAGGCCGTGCCTGCTGGGTAGCCAATACAAGATATGGCAGTTGCCGCGAGGGTGTAAATTAGGACATTCCTACCACCGACAAAGGCATGGCCATAGAAGCCCATCAGGAGCGATGATGACACCATCATGATGATGGTCAGAGGCAGGATGACAAGAAATGTTAAGTGATGAGCCGCATTCAGCACTAGTTGAAACTCTTCCTTCTTTTCTCGGGCTTGGCTCGCCAGGATGGGTAGCAGGGCCGGGGTCATCACCGCCACAAAATAGGTCAGGATATTTCGGCATTGGGCGGCGGCGCTCAGGAATCCCATCTCCGCGTAGCCATTGGGCCGATTCACCAGCATGGCGCTGCAAACCCAGGTTGCGGGTGAGACCATCACCCCGGCCAAGAGAGCCGGTAGACTGAACTGCCACAGCACCCGCCTCTCCTTCCAGCAACCACGAAACGTCGTCGGTACACTGTTCCTGGCCGCTTCCCGTCTCAGTGCCCAGTGGTTCAACAGCCAGTTCAGACCCATACTTGCCGCCAAACCACCCACCGCCCCGGAGACCCCCCAATAGATTGCCCCCGCGACCGCCAAAGGGAACGCCGCAAGCCCCGACCACAAGCTCGTGCGCGCAATAGTCGCAAATGCTTCGAAACCTGAAAGCGCCCCTACCTCCGCTCCGTTTATGGCCCCAAAAAACAGAAGGATGATCCCCAGCCGTAGCGGCGTTGCGAGTTGCGGAGCTGCCAGACTCCGCCCCGCAAGCAACGGAGACAGGAGATAAAGCACCACGCTGATGACACTGGCTGACGCTAGGGCCGCAACGTGGGAAAGTGCCATAACCCCACCGGCCCTTGCCGGGTCCGACCCGCGCAACTCGGCCACATGCTTGCTTGAGGTCAATCCCAGCCCAAACCCCGCCAGTACCCCGAACATCCCGAGAGTGTTTTGGACAATCCCGAGCTCTCCAAAACTGTTCTTTCCGATAATCCGCGCAATATATACCGAGGCGACAAAACTTAGCCCTCTGGCAACTACGCTGCCTGCAAACGACCAAAAAGCGCCCTTCGCCAACCGATGCGCCAAGGATGAGCCGGCGATGCGGTTGATCCACTCATAAAACCTGTCCGGGATGCTTCTGGGGACTGCGTCCAGTGCGATAACCCTGTCTGTATTCATGGTGTTCCCAGACGACCGGATTCAGGCGGCCAAAAGAGACTCATGACCTGAAAAGCGAGTGTAAGCTATTGCCCTGAGTTAGAAGTTCGTTTAAGAATTCAGCCCGCGTAGCGGGCGCCATAATGTAGCCCACGGCGTAAGCCGTGGGTCAGCGAACCCTCCCTCACCCCC
>Ga0209039_10002488_pt1 | contig 15566 bp, 11 predicted proteins | sample BogFormECP12_OM1_FD_188238 | JGI IMG/M metagenome (GOLD analysis project Ga0209039, IMG submission 188238) | Bog forest soil microbial communities from Calvert Island, British Columbia, Canada - ECP12_OM1 (SPAdes) (version 2) | ecosystem: Environmental > Aquatic > Freshwater > Wetlands > Bog ... | reverse complement strand
CTCACCCCCGGACTCACTGCCCTCGATCTCCAGTTGCCCGAGACCCTTGCTCAACGCAGTCCCCTCGCGATGGCGTGGCGCAACCTGGACCGCGTCTTCAATCGCTTTCTCGCAGACGCACTCGTCGCAGCCTAGGATTTGATCGAATTGTGAACTTCAGAGCGATCAAGGTGGCCTAGCGGACTGAACCATTTCATGATGGACCGCTGAGAGGAGTAACTGCCGGTGGCGGGCCCACCGCGAACAGCGGAGGCATCAGGAAACTCACCAATGGCGGAGTAGCAGGGCCTGGTGAGCGATCGTTGGAGGCCGCGCAAACGGAATCTCTCAGGGAGCGCCTCCGCGACGAAGAGCGAGCGGATCAAAGGCAATACCGCGCTGCAACGCAGCGAACGCCTGGCTTGACCTCCCGAGATGGTCCTCCAACCCTCAGGGGCAGCGTCGGCGCGCCTCCTCCTCCCGTCTGCATCCTATCGCGCAGGCGCTTTTGAGTCGCGTGCGCGACAGGATGCGCAGCCGCGCGCGTAGACCCGATTTTTTGAGCATTCCGCCCGACGCGTTGCGTGCTGCGCTGCAGAGACGGGGAGGGGCCTCCGCGGCTGCGTGGATGGGACCCGCTCGAGGTCTTGACCGACTGCCAGGCTGGCTTGGAGCCTCCCTGCGCGCTTTTGACGCGCTCGTACGCTCTTCGCGGGCGTCCGCCGGGAAGTCTCGCCCGATAGGGCGGGAAGGGTTGGCCGCGGTTGTGTTCACGGCGGAGCCGCGTGAGCTCGCGCTCGAGCGCGGCGTCGAACAGCCGCGAGAGGTTCGACGGCTCGAGGCCGTTCGTGCCGAGGGCGAGGACTGCGGAACGCGCCGCTTGGAGGAGGCGCTTTCTCGCCTGGCGGAAAACGCTCCGTTCTCGCCAGGGTTTGAGGCGAAGGCAGCCCCGCCGGGTGTTCGCTAGGAAGGCGAGGCGGCCTCAGGCTGCGCGATCTCCTGAACGGATGAACCATCCGCGGGAGACCTTTTTTGCCACCTCGTCGGCCATGAGCTTGCGCACGGTCGACCTCGCGACGCGAAGGCTTCGCGCGAGTTCGGAAACCGAGGAACCTGACCGGAGGCCTTGCGCGAGAGCCGCGAGGTTTACCTCGGCTCGAGGTCGCCCGATCCTGGCCCCTCGTCGCCTAGCCGCGCGCATCCCCGCCGCCGTGCGCTCGCGAATCAGGTCGCGCTCAAACTCTGCAATGCTGCCTAGAACGTGAAAGAGGAGCCGGCCCGCGGGTGTGCTCGTGTCGATCGATTGATCGAGCACCACGAGGTCGATACCGAGCGCTACGCCCGATGGTCCGATCAAGCCCTCGTCGCCGTAATGCGTCCGAGAGGCAAGAGCAAGCGCCAGCCCGATCGCTGAATCTCACTCCGCGAAGCTCCCCGCTACCGATTCAACAGCCCCCTTGAGCGCACGTTTTGCCGCTGGGTTGCCGCTGGCGCCTCTGGCCCTTTTTTGGCTCGCGAAAAAGTTAGACCATTCGGACGGTTAGCAGGGTGGCCTATGTAGGTGTTAACCTGCTCCGCCTCATGGCCCAGGACATTACCCGCATCCGGAATATCGGGATTAGTGCCCACATCGACTCGGGGAAGACCACCCTCACCGAGCGCATCCTCTATTACACGAAGCGAATCCATCGCATCCACGAGGTGAAGGGGAAGGACAACGTCGGCGCCACGATGGACTTCATGGAGCTCGAGAAGGAGCGCGGCATCACGATCACCTCCGCCGCGACCTACTGCACCTGGAAAGACCATCAGATCAACATCATCGATACCCCCGGCCACGTGGACTTCACGATCGAGGTCGAGCGCTCGCTGCGCGTCCTCGATGGGGCGATTCTCGTGCTCTGCGGTGTGGCGGGGGTTCAGTCCCAGTCGATGACCGTCGACCGGCAGATGCGCCGCTACAAGGTCCCCCGCCTGGCCTTCATCAACAAGCTCGACCGCTCGGGTGCGAACCCGTTCAAGGTCGTGGACCAGCTTCGGGAGAAGTTGAAGCTAAACGCCGTCATGATGCAGCTCCCGATCGGGCTCGAGGGCGAGCACCAGGGCATTCTCGACCTCGTGACCATGAAGGCCGTCTACTTTGACGGCGATAACGGTGAGCACGTGCGCGAGGAGGAGATCCCGGCACAGCTCCTCGACGAGGCGAACGCGGCCCGGGAGAACATGCTGGATGCGGTTTCCATGTTCTCGGATGAGCTCACCGAAGCCATCCTCGAGGGCAAGGTGACCGAAGAGCTGATCCACGCCGCGGTGCGCAAGGGCACGATCTCCCTCTCGCTCTGCCCCGTCTTTCTCGGATCGGCCTACAAGAATAAGGGCGTCCAGAAGCTGCTCGACGCCGTGACCCTCTACCTCCCGTGCCCGACGGACGTCGAAAATACCGGCGTGGACCTCTCGAACCGGGAGGCGCCGATCGTGCTCTCGAGCGACCCCCAGAAGCCGCTCGTGTCCCTCGCCTTCAAGCTCGACGAAGGCCGCTACGGGCAGCTCACCTACCTGCGGGTCTACCAGGGCACCATCGCCAAGGGCTCGAGCATCATCAACAGCCGCACCAAACGGCGCCACAAGGTGGGGCGGCTCGTGCGCATGCACGCCGACTCGATGGAGGACATCACGGAGTCCTTGGCCGGCGATATCGTGGCGCTCTTCGGCATCGACTGCGCCTCGGGCGACACCTTTACCGACGAGTCCGTGCAGATCGCCATGAGCTCGATGCACGTACCCGCGCCGGTGATCTCGCTCTCGATTAAGCCCAAGGACTCCTCCTCCAGCGACAACATGGGGAAGGCCTTGGGCCGCTTTACCCGCGAGGACCCGACTTTTCACGCCGGTGTGGACGACGAGAGCGGGGAGACGGTGATCTCCGGCATGGGAGAACTCCACCTCGATGTCTACATCGAGCGCATGAAGCGCGAGTATGGGGTCGAGGTAGCGACCGGTGCACCGCAGGTGGCGTATCGGGAGACCATCTCGCAGCACGCGGACTTTCTCTACACCCACAAGAAGCAGACCGGAGGCTCCGGTCAGTACGCAAAGGTGGGGGGCTACGTCGAGCCGATGCCTGAAGGCGGGGACTTCGAGTTTGTGAACGAGGTGAGAGGCGGTGCCATCCCGACGGAGTTCATCCCCTCGGTCGAGAAGGGCTTCCGCGCCGCCATCGCGAAGGGGCGACTCATCGGCTTCCCCGTGATCGGTGTCCGCGCCGTCGTGAACGACGGCCAGTCCCACGCCGTAGACTCCTCAGACATGGCCTTCCAGATCTGCGCCCGAAGCGCCTTCCGGGAAGTCTACCCCCGTGCCAAACCCATCATTCTTGAGCCCGTCATGAAGGTCGCGATCGAGGGCCCGACCGAGTTTCAGGGCCAGTATCTGAAGACTGTGCTCCAGCGCCGGGGTATGGTGGTAGGGACGACCGAGGAGGACGGGTTCTGCCGTGTGGAGGCCGAAGTCCCCCTCGCGGAGATGTTTGGCTATGCGACGGATCTGCGCTCCGTCTCCCAAGGCAAGGCGGAGTTCACCATGGAGTTTGCGCGCTACGTGCCGGCTCCCGCCGAGGTCACGAAAGCGCTCATCGAAAAGTATGGCTCCAAGCTGAAAACCGACGAAGACTAGGCCTGCGCACGCCGCCGGCTGCGCTCGGCAGGGAAGGGCGATGTATCGGAAGTTCGTGAATGCGCGGAGCCCGCTCCGCCTGCTCGAGAAGGGACTTCACGGCGGCCTAGGCTCAGGGAATCTCGGCGTGGTGCTGGCCGGCCACGGCGTCGGAAAGACCTCGTTTCTCGTGTGCGTCGCCCTCGACGACCTCCTGCGCGGAAATCACGTCCTCCACGTCTCGCTCCGCCACGGGGTTCCGCACGTACGGGCCTACTACGACACGGTGTTCGACGACCTCGCGGCCACGACCCACCTCGAGAACGCCGCGGCGACGCGGGCGGAGATCAATCGCCGTCGCAGCATCCGCTCGTACCCCGCGAATGCCTTTAACGCCGCGAAGCTCCGCGAGGCGATTAAGATCGAAAGCGAGGCCGGCGGGAAGCCCTCCCTTGTGATCGTGGAGGGCTATGAGCTCAGCGCGGTGGAGCCCGCCGAGGTCCGCGAGCTCAAGGTCTTGGCGCGGGAGCTCGTGGCCGAGATCTGGCTCTCCGTCGCTTGCGCGGAAGACCGCGTTCCCTCGATTCCGCCTTCGCTCGAGCGGGTGGGCGACGCCGTCAGCGTCGTCCTGGCACTCGAGCCGGCCCAGGGGGCGGTGGCGCTCCGGGCGCTAAAGGACCACGAGAGTCGGGATGTCTCCGCGCTTCACGTGTCGCTTGACCCGCGCACCCTGCTCCTCATCCGGAGCTGAGCCTCTAGCCCCTCGCGAGCCGGCTCGCCATGAGCTCGCGCAGGACACTCGTGTAGACGACCCCCTCGGTGCTCCCGGCGTGCTCGACCTTCGTCTTTCGCGGGGCGGTCGCCCGCGCCGCGGGCTTTGCCTTCGCCTTGGCCTTCCCGGGTCGGGTCGTTGCCTTCTTCTTTGTCGCCATGCCTATCTCCCTCGCGCGCAGAGCGCGCCCTTCGCCCAGTGCTCCTAGGCGGAGTAGCTTCTTAGCATGTCATCGTCCGATGCGAATCCCACTCCGCCGCGCGGCGTAAAAATCGTCTGCACCCTCGGACCCGCCAGCTCGAGCGCGGAGGCAATCGGGGCCCTCGTGCGGGCGGGAATGAACGTTGCCCGGCTCAACTTCTCCCATGGCCGTTTCGAAGAGCACGCCGAACGCGCGCGCCTCGTGCGCGCAGCGGCGCAGGCCGAAGGGCGCCCCGTCGCCCTCCTTCAGGACCTGCGTGGCCCGAAGGTGCGGATCGGAGCGGTCGAGCCCGGAACGCTCCTTGTGACAGACGCGGACTTTGCCCTCCTTCCCGGCGTTGGCGCTGGCAACCCAAGCCGGGCGTATGTCGACGACGCGCTCTTCTTCGAAGAGGTCCGGGCGGGTGATCGCCTCCTTCTCGCCGACGGCGCGATACAGCTCGAGGTCCTCTCAGTCGGACCCGACGGCGCTCGCTGTCGGGTGGCGGGTGGGGGGCCCCTTTCCTCGGGGAAGGGCGTCAACGTGCCGCGGGGCCTCCTGCGCCGCCCCGTCCTCGCCGAGGGAGATATCGAGGCCATAGGTTTCGGGGCACGGATTGGCGTCGATCTCGTGGGCGTCTCTTACGTACGCAGCCCCGAGGATTTGAAGACGGTGCGAAGGGCCCTGCGCGAGGTGGACGCCTCGACACCGCTCGTCGCAAAGATCGAGACCGCGGCTGCGATCGCGAATCTCGATGCCATTCTCGAAGCGACCGACGCTGTTCTCGTCGCGCGCGGCGATCTCTCCCTCGAGACCCCGTTCGAGCGGGTCCCGATGGAGCAAAAGCGCATCATCGAGGCGGCGCGTCGCCGCGGGCGCCCAGTCATCACCGCGACCCAGATGCTGATGTCGATGGTGCGCGAGCCGTTTCCAACCCGCGCCGAGGTGAACGATGTTGCAAACGCCGTCCTCGACGGGACCGACGCCGTAATGCTTTCCGAGGAGACTGCCATTGGCGCGCATCCTGCGCGGGCGGTCGAGATCATGGCCCGCATCGTGGCCTACACCGAAGAGAGCAGGACCCCTCCCTTGCGTGGTGCGGAGGGTCTCTCTGCGGATCTCCGCGAGCTCGGGGTCGGGGCCGAGGCGGCGGCGCGCACGGCGCGGGAGCTCCGGGCGCGGGCGGTCATCGCCTGGTCGCGCGGCGGCCTTGCGGCGCGGCTCCTCTCTCGGGCGAGCCCTGGGATTCCGATCGTGGCCCCGACACCGAGTGCTGCGACCGCACGCATGCTGACACTGGTGCGCGACGTGACGCCGATCGAGGTGGCGGGCGCCCTCGTCGATCCCGCGGCCGTGCGCCGCGTCCTGGGAGCGGAGCCGCACGATGAGGGCAACGTCGTGGTCTTCGGCCACGAGCTCGACGGTTCGGGCCGGCGCATGGCGTGGATGCGCGTCGCCAGGCTGGATGAACCCTCGGGCTGGGTGCGCGACCCGAAGATCTAGCTCGTCTTAGGCGCTCTTGGCCTTGAGTTCCGAGAGTTTATCGCGCCAGGCGCTGCGCTCGGCGATCACCTCCTCCCGCGCGAAGCCGATCTCCTCGCCAATCGCCACGATCTCCGCGCTCTCGGCGGCGGAGATTGTGCCGTCGGCGGCCGCCACGGCAAAAAGGCAGCGCAGGAGGCGGAGCCGCTCGTCGCGCGTCGAGATGCGGTGAAACTCGCGCGTGACGACATAGTTCTCGGTCCCGCCGAGAAGCCTGGCCTGTGACTTTGCGATCTCGACCGCGAGCGCGGCCTCGGGGGGCGGGAGGTGCCCGACCTCCGCCACGATCCGCTCCATCTCCGCCGTTTCGCTCTCGGGAACCTCGAGATCAGCCACTGCGACACGCGCAAGGACGTAGGCAAAGGCCGCGAGAAAGCGGGCCTGCTCGGGAGGGAGGGCCTCGAGCCTGGCCGCGATTCTGCGCACCGTGGCGGTGTCCCCCGCGCCTTCGTGGGACCGCCCCTCATGTCCTAGAAAACGCAGGAACGACACGCGCGCAGGATTGCAAAGCCCGGGCCCGGGTCAACCCGCGGCTTCACGTCGCCAAGGCGGCGCGGTTAGGGTCGCCTCGTGAAAGCGCACGTTCCTCCTCGCGTGATCCGCTGGGAGAGCCTCACGCAGAGAGCCTTTGACGAGCTCGAGAGGTCGCGCTGCGTTGTGATAGCGACCGGCTCGCCCCTCGAAGTGCACGGACCGCATCTTCCGCTCGGGGCCGATTTTCGGACCAGCCCCGCGAGGATTGCGTCATTGTCGATGCAACGCTGCACCCGAACCTTCGCAAATGATGTTCCTCCACGGAATGTCCGGCACCATCCCCGTTCAAACGGCGCCATCCGGCGCCCGCTTCGTCCAGCTCGATCTCGATCCGCATCAGTTTGTGATCCTCGCCTAACGGCCCATCGTAGGACCACAGACGGGGTGATTTGCGCGACGCCGCCCCTGTCTTCACCGCGTAAAGCGGAGCCAGTGCTGAAAGAGCGCCTTCACGAGCGGGGTGAGGCGCGTTCGGTTGTAGAGATCTCCGATCTGCCGGATCGCCTCTGCTTGCGTTGGGTAGGGGTGGATCACGTTCGCGAGGCGCGAGAGCCCAAGCTTTCCGGCCATGGCGACGCTCACCTCTGAAATCATGTCGCCGGCATGCTGCGCGACGATCGTCGCCCCCAAGATCTGGTCGCTGCCGCCCTTGCGAATGTGGATCTTCACAAATCCGTCCTCTTCCCCATCGCAGAGCGCGCGGTCGACCTCGGAAAAGGGGCGCAGGAAGGTGGTGATGCCAATGCCTCGGGCGGCCGCCTCGTGCTCGTAAAGACCTACGTGTGCAATCTCGGGTTCGGTGTAGGTGCACCAGGGCATGTGGAGCGCGGAGAGCTTTCGGCCGCCGGAGAAGGACGGGAAGAGTGCGTTCTGTATCACGATCCGGGCGGCGAAGTCTGCGGCGTGCGTGAACTTCCAGGCCATGCACACGTCGCCCGCGGCAAAAATCGTGGGATTGGTGGTGCGCAGCCGATCGTCGACCCGAATGCCGCCCTTCGGGTCGTAGGCGACGCCCACGCGCTCGAGCTCCAGACCCTCGACATTGGGTTGTCTGCCGGCACCGACCAAGATCTCGTCCACCACGCAGTCGGAAAGACCGCTTCCCACCCGGTAGCGCAGCACCTTCTCCTCGCCCTTCTCGCCCTTGCGCTCGACGCGCTCAATCGCGGCGTTTAGGACGAGGCTCACTCCGTCCCGAAGGAGCGCCCGCTGAACGATCGCAGCCGCGTCGGGATCCTCGCGCTCGAGAAGATGTACCCTGTCGTGGAAGAGCGTCACTTCGCAGCCGAGGCGCTGGAAGGCCTGGGCGAGCTCCGAGCCGATGGGTCCGCCCCCGATTACGGCGAGACGCCGGGGACGCGAGACCAGCGAAAAGACCGTCTCGTTGGTGAGGAAGCCCGCCTCCGAAAGTCCGGAGACGGGGGGCTCCGCCGCCCGCGCCCCGGTGGTAATGACCGCGCGCCGGTACTTAAGGTGCGCGCCATCGACCTCGACGGCGTCGGCGCCGGTAAAGCGGCCTTCTCCCAGGAAGACATCGACCCCGAGCTCCTTCGTGAAGCGCTCGACCGAATCGTGGTGGCTGATCCGCGCGCGGATGGCGCGCATCCGCTCCATCGCCTTCGCAAAATCGATCTGGGTACCCGGCGGGACGTCCACCCCGAACGCCCCCGCGCCCTTAACCTCGGCCGCCGCGCGCGAGGAGCGAATCACTGCCTTCGAAGGCACGCATCCGACGTTGAGGCAGTCTCCGCCCATGAGATTTTTTTCGACGAGCGCTACGCGCGCGCCAAGACCCGCGGCGCCCGCTGCGGTCACGAGACCGGCTGTACCCGCGCCAATCACGACCAGGTTGTAGCGAGGAGCGGGCGTCGGGTTTCGGTAGGTAGCGGGGTGAACATTCTCGGTGAGCGTACGGTTGTGCGCATCCTGCGGCAGGACCTGCGGGATCTCGCGCATCCAGTCTCCTTCGGCGCGATGGGGCCGACCGGGTTCGATGTCTCGTCGGTCCTGGCGTCACGCTCCCGGCACCGGGCAGGATCCAGCGCGTGCGTGCGCCGCATCTTCGATGCAGCGCACGACAAGCGCGGTCCAGCCGGTCTGGTGGCTTGCGCCGAGCCCGCGGCCCGTATCGCCGTGAAAGAACTCGTAGAAAAGATGCTGCCCTTGCCAGAGCGGATCGTTGCGGAAGCGCCAGTCGACGCCGCACGAGGGGCGTACCCCATGCTCATCGGGGAGGAAGATTTGGGAGAGGCGCCGCGAGAGCTCGTGCGCCACTTCGCCCAGGTTCTTTCGGACGCCGGAGCCGGCGGGACACTCGACCTTGAAGTCCTCGCCATAGAAATGGTGATAGCGTTCAAGCGCCTCGATCAAGAGATAGTTGAGCGGAAACCAGACGGGACCGCGCCAGTTCGAGTTCCCGCCGAAAAAACCTGTTCTCGACTCGCCAGGCGCGTACTCAACCTGCAGCTCGTGACCGCCGGCCCGAAAGACATAGGGCTTCTCTTCATGCACCCGGGAGAGCGAGCGGATGCCGTAAGGCGAGAGGAACTCGCTCTCATCGAGCAGGTAGCCAAGCATGCGCTCAAGGCGCACCCGCGAGGGAATGGCGAGGAGGCGATGCGAGGCACTCCCCCCGTCGTGGGTGTGCATCTCGAGGTAGGAGAGCGTGCGAGCAAGGTCGGGGCGGTTCTCGAGGAACCACTGCATGCGGCGGTAGAAGCCTGGCATGCTTTCAAGCGCCTCGTCTTCCAGCACCGAGACGGCGATCAGCGGTACGAGCCCCACCATCGAGCGGACGCGCAGCTGCACGGGGTCGCCCGCGTCCACCACGAGGTGGTCGTAGTAGAACCCGTCCTCCTCATTCCAAAGGCCCGTCCCGCCAAGGTGATTCATCGCATCGCAAATCCGTACGAAGTGCTCGAAGAACTTTGAAGCCAGATCCTCGTAGGCAGGATTGTCGTTCGAGAGCTCAATCGCCATCGCCATCATGGTGATGCAGTAGAAGGCCATCCACGCCGTGCCATCGGCCTGTTCAAGGACAACCCCAGACGGGAGGGGTTGCGAGCGGTCAAACACGCCGATGTTGTCCAGGCCGAGAAAGCCGCCTGCGAAGAGGCCGTGGCCGCGGGGATCCTTGCGGTTCACCCACCAGGTGAAGTTGAGGAGCAGCTTCTGGAAGACGCGCGCGAGGAAGATGCGGTCCCGCTTGCCCCGCGCTCCCGTGATCTTGTAGACCCGCCACGCCGCCCAGGCATGGACGGGGGGGTTCACGTCGGAGAAGGTGAACTCGTAGGCGGGAATCTGGCCATTGGGATGCATGTACCACTCGCGGAGCAGGAGCACGAGCTGCTCCTTCGCGAACTCGGGATCGATGCGCGCAAAGGGGATCATGTGAAAGGCAAGATCCCACGCGGCGTACCAGGGATACTCCCACTTGTCCGGCATTGAGATCACGTCTCGGTTGTAAAGGTTGTCCCAGTCCGTGTTGCGCAGCTGCCGGCGCTCGGGAGCGGGGGCTGGCTGGTTCGGGTCGCCTGCCAGCCAGGCCTTCACGTCGTAGTAGTAAAACTGCTTCGTCCACAAGAGGCCTGCATAGGCTTGCCGCGAGATGGTGCGCTCTTCGGGCGAGAGTTCGGAGGAAATGCGCGCAGCGTAGAAGGCATCCGCCTCGCGGATGCGCTCGTCGAAAAGGGCGTCGAAGGCGCTCGAAAGGCTTGGCGCGAGCGACCGAGACGCGGCATGGAGCCGCAGCTTCACGACCTTACTCGCGCCGGGTTCGAGCTCGAGCACATAGTGCGCCGCCGCTTTCGTTCCCACCGACCCGGGGTTTACGGCGTCCTTGCGGCCGCCCACCACGTATTCATGAAACGCGTCTTTCACATAGGGAGTGGAGTTTGCGGTTTTGAAGAGGCGCGCCGTGTTGGTCTCGTTCTCGGTGAAAAGAAGCGTGGGCGGCGGGGAACCCACCACCGGCTGGAGCTGGAGCCGGAACGTTCCGAGCGAGGCGTGCTCTGCCAAGACCACGCGATCGGTTGCGCGAGACAGCCTGGGCTTCGGCCAGTAGCCCTCGCCGGTGCGCCCCCACGACCAGGTGTTGCGGAACCAGAGTGTGGGAAGAAGGTGCAGCGTCGCCGTTTCGGGTCCGCGGTTCGTGACCGTGATCCGAATCGAGATATCGTCCGGGTCGGACTTCGCGTATTCCGCGACTACGTCGAAGAAGCGGCCACCGTCAAGAACGCCCGTATCCTCGAGCTCGTACTCGGGACCGTCCTTCCCGCGGCGCGCGTTCTCAGCGACGAGCTCCGCGTAGGGATAGGCCGCCTGCGGGTAGCGGTAGAGGCCCTTGAGATAGGCATGGGTGGGCGTTGCGTCGAGGTAAAACCAGATCTCTTTCGCGTCTTCCCCGTGGTTCCCCTCGCTATTCGTGAGCCCGAAGATGCGCTCCTTTAGAATGGGATCGCGGCCGTTCCAAAGGGCGAGAGCGAAGCAAAGGCGTCCCTCGCGGTCGCAAATGCCGAGGAGTCCGTCTTCGCCCCAGCGATAGGCGCGGCTTCGCGCATGATCATGCGGGAAATATTCCCAGCAGCGGCCGTCCGGGGAATAGTCCTCGCGCACCGTTCCCCACTGACGCTCTGCAAGGTAAGGACCCCAGCGCTTCCAGTTCTTCTCGCGCCTTGCGTCTTCCAGTAGGCGCTGGGACTCACGATCCGGCTCATTCCCCACAGCCCTCGCGCTCTCCTTCCCTCACACGCCCCACATCTTGACTTCTGTCTCTCGTACTGTGACACGTCGGCCGGTCATGAGACTCGCTCGCTACGGGCCATTCCCCAACACCTGCAGCTTGAGGCGGAGGAGCTCGCTCAAGGACCACGCCTGAAACGGACAGCCACCGGGGGTGTGCGGGGCGTCGCCGTCGGTCACTTCGGAGATGTGCCCCAATCCAGCTTCAGAAAGATGCTGCTCAAGGGCGGGCAGGAAGCGCGCAGCGGCTTTTCGTTTGGCTTCGGGCGTACCGCCCCGCACGCGAACCCAGGCCTCGACAAAGGGGCCGAGAAGCCAGGGCCAGGCCGTGCCCTGGTGGTAGGCGGCATCCCGCTCGCGCGGTCCGCCCTGGTAGCGGGGCACATAGCCGGGCTCACTCGGTGCGAGGCTGCGGAGGCCAAGCGGCGTCCAAAGCTCCGCTTCGACCACATCCACCACGCTCCGCGCACGCGGGCCGCTGAGCGCGGCGAAAGGGAGGCCTCCCACGGCAAGGATCTGATTCGGGCGCAGCGTCGGATCGGCGGCACCGGCCTTGTGCTCGGGATCGACGACGTCATAAAGGCAGCCGCGCGCTTCATTCCAGAAACGCACCTCGAAGGCGCTCCGTGCCCGGGCGTAGAGCTCGCGCCAGCGCGGCTCGAGCTCACTGGCGATGCGAAGCGCGTTTAGCCACAGCGCCTGCACCTCGACGGGTTTCCCGATCCTGGGCGTCACCACCCAGCTCCCGACCTTTGCGTCCATCCACGTGAGCTGGACGCCCGGCTCCCCGGCCGTCAAGAGTCCGTCATCGTCGCAGCGGATGCCGTGTCGGGTGCCTTTGGAATAGCCGTCCAGAATCGCGAGCACGGCAGCGTGGAGCTTCGTGCGGTCGCGTCCTTCGAGCGGGCCCCGCCTTGCAGCGAGCGCAGCCAAGGTTTCATAGACGGCCACCACAAACCAGAGCGACGCGTCTACGGCGTTGAACTCGGGCGCAGAGCCCGGGTCGGGAAAGCGGTTCGGGAGCATGCCGTCGGAGACCGCCCCGGCCCATTCGAGCAGGATGTCCCCTGCGCTGTCGAGTCGCCCGGTCGCAAGGCAGAGTCCTCGGAGCGCGATGAAGGTGTCGCGCCCCCAGTCCGTGAACCATGGATAACCGGCGACGATCGTCGAGCCCGCTCCCCGCCGCACGAGGTAGGCGTCCGCAGCGCGCTCCCGAGCCGAGGAAAAGCGGCGCCGGCGGCGCTTCTCGCTCGCACGCAGGAGCTCGAGGGCCTGTGGCGCGGTGGCTCCGCGTCCGAGGACCGCCTCGTCGTGTCCTTCGGCCGCGAAGATGAGGACCGCCTCGCCGCTTGTCAGATCGAAGTGGAAAACGCCCGGGGCCGCGAGGTCCTCGAGGTAGTCCAGGCCCCGCGCACGCTCCTGCGTGTAGAGGAAGTTTCGCCACCAGTCGGGGGCGTGCTCGTAGCGGCCACTGGCGCAAGCCACAACGCTGGGAACGCCGGGGTAGGTATGAAAAGTCGCGCGCTCGCCCCGCAGCTCGGGTGCAAAGTGGAAAACGCCGTTCTCGTGCTGGAGGGAGTGGTAGTCGCGCCCAGAGAAGAAGGGTCGGACGCGCAGCGACGCGGCTTGGCTTCGCCCGCCCGTACGTCTCCAGGAGAGCGCGACGGCCGACGCACCGTGCGGGACGAAGAGCTCGTGTTCGATGCGCGTTCCGTCGGGCAGCAAAAAGGCCCAGCGCGGCCAGGGCTCGTAGTCGAACTCGGCGATGTGGCTTGCGCCATCGGGAGCCACGATGTCTCCCGCGTAACGCTGGGAGCTAAGAGGAAAGCTCCCGCCCTCGGTGTCGAGAAAGGCATCGAAGCCGCCGACCAGTGCCATGCGGCCGGTGGGAGGGCGCGTCGCGGTCAAAAGAAGGGCGTGGTAGCGCCTCGTGCGCATGCCGGAGGCGGTGCCCGATGCAAAGCCGCCGAGGCCATCGGCTTCAAGCCACTCGGAGCTTGCATCAAGCTTCATGAGTTTCTCCCGTGCCTCAGGCGTTCTCCCCCGTCGCCTCCGCCAGCGCGCGGCGCGCGATGCGCGTGACGAGGGTCGTCACGACGATCGTAGCCGCGAGACCAAGACCGAGGACTGCATAATCCCCGGCACCCTTCTCGTGGGCGGCACCGCCGGCGAGGGCGGCAGCCAGACCCAAGACGTGCCCGTAGTAGACGTAGAGGAGCGTCCCCGGCAGCATGCCCACGGACGCTACGAGGTAGTCACCGAATCGCACGCGCGTTAAGCCAAGCGCATAGTTGAGGAGGGAGAAAGGGAAAACCGGCGAGAGGCGGAGAAGGAAGACGATGCGGCGCCCCTCTTTCTCGATCGCGCGATCGATCGCCACAAAACGCGGATTGCCCGCGATGCGTCGCTCGATCGGAGCGCGCACGAGATGGCGCGAGACGAGGAAGGCAAGCGAGGCACCGAGAGTCGCCGCGATGAAGACGAAGACCACGCCCTTCGCGAGGCCGAAGATCGCGCCGCCAAAAAGGGACGGCAGGGAGCCGGGTACAAACGCCACCACCGCGCAAGCGTAGCCAATCACGAATACAAGAGGCCCCAAGCTACCGAGGGAGTCGACCCATGCGGCAAAGCGCGGCACGTAGCTGCCCACGGTCTTGCCAAGCACGAAGAGCAAGGCCAGCGCGGCGATCCCGACCACAATACGGGCCCAGGGGATGCGCCGGCCCTCGGGCTGCGGCGTGGCGTCGAGCGCGAGCTTTCCCTCAGGCATCCCGACCTCTTTCTCTCTTTCCTTGGACGCCGGCTCCGCGTCGGCGTCACGGCTTACACAAGGGCTCCGCCACAGCTTGAGCCCGCGCCCGCGGTGCAGCCGAGGCAGTGCAAGGCCGTTGCGATCGGTGCCTCGGCGAGCGCCTCGAGCTCGTCCCCGTCCCAGACCGTGCGCGAGCCGGCGCCGAGCGGAATCTCGAGCATCTGGTTGAAGTCGCAGTCGGAAAGGCGCCCATCATATCCGACCGAGACGAGGCTTCGGCACATGACTCCCGGCACCGTTGCGGGATTGAAGTGGTTCACCAGGAGAGACAAGTACTCCGCCTCTCGACCTTGCCGAGCGAGATCTGCGGCAAAGCGGGCGATCGGCATGTTGGTAAGCGTCAGGAGCCGGTGAAAGGAAATCCCGAACTGATGGCCGAGCTCGTCGCGGTAGCGCGCCTCGAGCTCTCCTTGGGGAGGGGGCAGTGCCGGGCCCACGGGATTGTAGACGAGGTCGAGGGTGAGCTCCGATCCCGGGAGCCCGTAGCCCAAGCCATTTAACAGCTGAAGCGCGGCAATGCTCTTCTCGAAGACGCCGCGCCCGCGCTGGCGTTCCACGTTCTCGGGTCCGTAGCAGGGGAGCGACGCCACGATGGCGGCCTTCTCTTCGGCGAGGAATCGCGCGGTGTCCTCCTGTCCGCGCTCGAAAAGGACGGTCAGGTTGCAGCGGTCGATTACCTTGCGGCCTAGCGCCCGCGCGCCCGACACCAGCATGCGGAAGTGAGGGCAGAGTTCGGGCGCGCCGCCCGTCACATCGAGGAGCTCGATCCCGGGATTCCGCTCGAGGAGCGCAAGGACGCGCTCCGCGGTACGCAGGTCCATCTGTTCCCTGCGCATGGGACCCGCATCGACGTGGCAGTGATGACAGGCCTGGTTGCAACGCTTCCCGACGTTCACCTGGAGCGTCGTGAGCCGGCTGCGCCGCAAGGGCGCTGTGCCGTGGTGCGCGAGAAGTTCGTCGAAGCCGAGGGGATCCATCAGGGCCTTGGGACCGAGTCTACTCGGCCCAAGGGCGAAAGCGGAATTCGGCTCCGAGGGGGACCGCCGCCTCGTCCCGCCGTGAGACCCGCGAGCCGGCGTCGCGCGGTCGCGGGGGGACAGTCCACTTCTCGTGTGCGATCCTACGATCGACCGGCGGCTTGCGGCTTGCGCTCGTTTGCTTGTGGGGTGCACGGCCTCGCGGATGGCACCGACCGCGTCGCCCACCGCCGGACGGAAGGGAGTCCCCATGGCTGAATCTCCGTCTGCTTCGAGCTCTCCCGGGCCCCGGCGACGTGCCCTCGTGACAGGAGCCTCCGCCGGAATCGGCGAAGCCTTCTCTGAGCGCCTCGCCCGGGAGCAGTACGACCTCATCCT
>Ga0209039_10002487_pt1 | contig 15567 bp, 13 predicted proteins | sample BogFormECP12_OM1_FD_188238 | JGI IMG/M metagenome (GOLD analysis project Ga0209039, IMG submission 188238) | Bog forest soil microbial communities from Calvert Island, British Columbia, Canada - ECP12_OM1 (SPAdes) (version 2) | ecosystem: Environmental > Aquatic > Freshwater > Wetlands > Bog ... | reverse complement strand
GTGGGCGGCGGGGCGACGCAGGAGCAGATCGAGCACGCCTTCGAAATTCTGCTGGCCGACGCCAACGTGAAGGCCATCTTCATCAACATCTTCGGCGGCATTCTGCGTGTGGACCGGCTGGCTACGGGCGTGGTGGCGGCGACGCGCAACTTGAAGGTGAAGGTTCCCATCGTGCTGCGCCTCGAAGGCACCAATGTCGAGGAGGGCCGCAGGATTCTGAAGGAGTCGGGGTTGAATTTCCAGGTGGGCGAAACGATGAAGGAGGCTGCGGAGTTAGTAGTTGCCGCGGCTGCGAGCCGCTAGCTGTTAGCTTTTAGCTATTAGCTTTTAGCTTGCGCACGACCCGGACGTACTGGGAACAGAAAGGAAAAAATGCCGCAAGACTTTCATGATTTGACAGTTTGGCAACGAGCTATCGATCTAACTGTGTGCATCTACAAGTTGACTCAAATGTTTCCTAAAGAAGAAACCTATGGGCTCACCGCGCAGTTGCGCCGCGCAAGCGTTTCGGTAGCTAGCAATATCGCCGAGGGGAGAGGCCGGCTTAATCCAGCGGAATTCAGGCAGTTTCTCGGAATTGCATTAGGATCGGCATTTGAAATCCAAACACAACTTCTGGTTGCCCGGAAACTTGGAATGGGAAATGAAAAGGCAATTCACGAAGCAGCGGCGCTAAGCGATGAGATTACGAAGATGCTTACTGCATTCATCCATAAACTGAGCTCAAAGCCAAAAGCTAAGAGCTAACAGCTAAGAGCTAGGAGCTAGGAGCTGTCTTTCATGGCCGTTTTGGTAGATAAGAACACTCGACTGATTGTGCAGGGACTAACCGGCAAGGAAGGCACCTTCCACGCCATGAGCTGCGCGGAGTATGGCACAAAGGTTGTAGGCGGGGTGACTCCCGGCAAGGGCGGGACGATGCACGAGGGCTGGCCGGTCTTCAACACAGTGGCCGAGGCCGTCGGCAAGACCGGCGCAAACGCGACTATGATTTTTGTGCCGCCGCCGTTTGCCGCCGACGCCATTCTCGAAGCCGAGGATGCGGGGATTCCGCTCATCGTCTGCATCACCGAGGGCATTCCCACGCTGGACATGGTGAAGGTGTGGGCAAAACTCAAGGACTCGAAGTCGCGGCTTATCGGGCCCAACTGCCCCGGCGTCATCTCGCCGGGCAAGGCGAAGATCGGCATTATGCCGGGGCGGATTCACAAAGAGGGAAATGTCGGCATTGTCTCCCGCTCGGGAACGCTGACCTATGAGGCGGTGTATCAGTTGACGCAGAGGGGCATCGGCCAATCCACAGCGATTGGAATCGGTGGCGACCCGATTATCGGCACCACGCACATCGACGCGCTGCGCCTGTTCAACGGCGATCCGGAGACCGAGGCGATTATCATGATCGGCGAGATTGGCGGAACGGCGGAAGAGGCTGCGGCGGAGTTTGTGAAAAAGCACGTGAAGAAGCCGGTGGTGGGATTCATTGCCGGGCAGACCGCGCCTCCGGGCCGGCGCATGGGCCACGCGGGCGCCATCATTAGTGGCGGGCAGGGAACGGCTGCCGAAAAGATGAAGGCCATGACCGCGGCGGGGATTCACGTAGTGGTGTCGCCGGCGGAGATTGGGGCCACGCTGGCAAAGGTGATTGGAAAAGGCTAAAGAACAGCTATTAGCTGTTAGCTATTAGCTTTTAGCTGACACGATGGCCCGCTATTTCAGCGGGCCATCGTGCATCAGAGGCATTTCATTGCAACCAGAAATCTGCCGTTCTATAGATTCACATTTCTATTTACATCTTGCCGAACTCGGAATAGCATCGAGTCGGCTTCCTGTGCGCCGCTACGGAGCAACAGATTTCAAGATCAGCTACGGAAAGGATGCGCTATGCGCAAATGGGGCATCATCATCACGTCGTTTTACGCGCTGATTGTTTTGGGACTTCTTTTACCGGCTTACGTGTACTTTGCTGGAGATGCAAGGCTCTTTTCGTCGGAATTTTATAATTCCGTGAAAAACGGTTGCGAAGACTGGTTTCCGTGGATCTTTTTTACATCTGTTGTGTCCGGTCAGGCTATCCTGCTTTTCTTATCTGTCGATACCTCTTTTAAACACCTCAAGCCCAGAGCGCATATTGCCATTTCGTGCATCGCCGCATCCATGTTGTTCGCTCTTCTCACCTTTGCTGTCATATGTTCCCTGGATGCCGCAACTAAAGGCGCCTTCTTGGATAAGTATTTATCCAGCACAACACAGTCAATCAGTATTTGTGGAATTCTCTGGCTGCTCTGGGGGATTCTCTTTTTCTTGTATTTCCGAAATTCCATCGATGTAACCACGCGCTTAGTTTCATGGCTGCTGAAAGGCAGCGTGCTGGAGCTTCTGATCGCGGTCCCCTGTCATATCATTGTTCGGCGCCGTGGTGATTGTTGTGCGACCATCCTGACCAGTTTCGGCATTGTTACGGGCATGGCGGTCATGTTGCTTTGTTTTGGTCCGAGCGTACTGTTGCTTTACAAAAAGCGCATGGACGCGTACGGCGCTCGCGATTCGAAATAAAGGCCATCGTTGAACACAAAGGCCCGCCGGAATGGCGGGCCATCGTGCTTTAATGAGTACGATGAAAGAGCTATGGACTGGGCAATTTGAGCTTCTTACTCCGCCATCCGAAACTGGAGACACCGGCTGTTTCACAAACATTGTTGCTTGGGCAGATGATGCCGAAGATTTTCAGGCGAAAGTCTCGCGAATTCTAGCGCGTGACTTCTGGTTCGTGGTCAGTGTCGAAAATTGCTTACCCATCAACAAATGCGAAAATGTGCCAGACGTGCTGGCAGCACAGATTGAGACAGCAAAGACGCATCCCGACGATTGCATCTTCGGGACGCTCCATTACTTTCCTTCGAAGCCCGCATAACCTCGGGAAAGAGCTAACAGCTAGCAGCTAAAAGCTAGAAGCTAGTAGCTAGAAGCTGTTTCTCACCACACCCGGCACGGCTTGGGATTCACCATGGCCGCCGTCTTCCTGCAACTGAAGCTCTTGGCGAACTCCGGCAGATCCTGGAGCACAGTGTTGGTGCGGTACTCGTCGGGGGCGTGGGGATTGCTCTGCGCCTGGGTGCGCAATTGCTCGGGACGGGTCTGCGTGCACCACTGCTGCGCATAGGCGATCCAGAAACGCTGGTCGGGCGTATAGCCGTCCATGGTGGAGGTCATGTCAACATGCGCGGCCTGCGCCTTGTCGAGCCAGGCCAACCAGGCAAGCCATAGACCGCCCAGATCGGCCAGGTTTTCGCCCAGCGTGAGCTTGCCGTTGAGGTGAACGCCGGGAACGGCCTCGATGGCGTCGTACTGCTTGACCATGCAATCGGCGCGATCCTTAAACTTGGATTCGTCTTCCTTGGTCCACCAGTTGCTCAGGTTGCCTTCCATGTCGAACTGGCGTCCCTCGTCGTCGAAGCCATGGGTCAGCTCGTGGCCGATGGTGGAACCCATGTCGCCGTAGTTGGCCGCGTCGTCCTCCTTGCCGCTGAAGAAGGGAGCTTGCAGGTAGCCGGCGGGGAAGTTCACGTTGTTCATCTGCGGGTCATAGTAGGCGTTCACGGTGGGCGGGGTCATCTGCCACTCGCCCTTGTCCACCGGTTTGCCGATCTTTGCCAGGTCGCGCGCAAACTCGAACTGATAAGCGCGCATCTGGTTGCCCAGGGCGTCGCCGCGCACGATCGTGAGCGTGGAGTAGTCGCGCCACTTGTCGGGGTAGCCGATCTTGTTCATTACGCCGTGCAGCTTTTCCTTGGCGCGGATTTTGGTGGCGGCGCTCATCCAGTCGAGACTGTCGAGGTCTTTGTCCATGGCGCGCTCGATGGCCAGAGTCATGTCGAGGGTGCGCTGCTTTTCTTCGGGCGGGAAGTAGCGCGCCACGTAGACCTGGCCCAGCGCCTCGCCCAGTTCCTGGTCAACGCGCCGGGTGCAGCGCTTCCAGCGCTCCTGTTGCTTCTCTGCGCCGTTGAGAATGTGCGCGTAGAAGTTCCAGTTCTCCAAGTCAAAGCTCTCGGGCAGGCTGGTGCCGGCGAAGGCGTGGAGCAGGTGCCAGCGCAGATAGGTTCGAATCTGCGCGACGGGCGTATCGGCGACGAGAGCATTGAACTCGGCAAAGAACTTCGGCTCCATGTCATTGGCCTTGCCTGTAGCGGGGGCGTGCGCGGCGGCAACGTAATCGGCGAGCGAGAAGTTCGTCAGCTCTTTTGAAAAGCTGAGAACGTCGGTGGGGTGATTGAGGTTTTGCGGGTCGCGCTGTTCGGTCATGGTGAGCGAGGCCTTGGCCAGGCGCGTCTCGATGGCCAGCACAACTTCAGCGTCTTTGGCGGCCTTCGCCTCTGGCTCACCGGCCAGCATGAAGATCTTCTTCACGTGGGCGACGTACTGCTGGCGCTGCTCGACTGATTTGGCGTCGGTGCGGGTGTAGTAGTCGCGCTCAGGCAGGCCGAGGCCGCCGGCGCCATAGAAGCTGATGACAGAGGTTGAGTCGGCGAAATCCTGATTAGAGCCCATGCCGAAAAAGGCGCGTACGCCGATGGAATGCAGGTGGGCCAAAAGCGCGGGCAACTGTTTTCGCGTCTTGAGAAGGGCGATGCGGTCCAGCTCCGGCTGAAGGGGCGCGAGGCCCAGCTTGTTCACCGTGGCCGTGTCCATGCAACTGGAGTACTCGTCGCCGATTTTTTGCTCGTTAGGGCTGCGTGTGGCTACGGGCGCGGAGGTTTCCTCGAGGATCTGCTTCAGGTGGAGTCGATTCAGCTCGGCCAGCTCGGTAAAGCGGCCATAGGAGGCCTGGTCGGGGGGCAACGGATTGCGCTTGAACCAGCCGTTGCAACTGAAACGGTAAAAGTTGTCACAGGGGTCGATGGTCTTGTCGATGAGTGACGGGTCGAAGACGCGCAACTCGGGCGCTGCCGCAGGGGCGGAGGCGGTGGTTTGGCAAGGGGCGGGTGCAGCCATCAACGCGGCGGCGATGACGGCGGTCAAGACGATCATAGAGCGATAGGGTGAAACGGCGAAGCTGAACATGCGGAAACTTTATCAGATTCGGCGCCTTGCAGGCAGCAGCCCTTTGCATCTCGGCGCAGATTACAATGAGATGACAGACAAAATTCCCCGCAGGAGAAGGTATTCAGTGGCGCAACGCACACTCAGCATCGTCAAGCCGGACGCGGTCCGCAAAGGTTTTACCGGAGCCATTCTGGCCGAGATTGAAAAGGCCGGCTTTCAGATCGTGGCCATCAAGAAGCAATCGATTTCGAAGGAGCAGGCCAAGGGATTCTATGCCGTGCATGTGGGCAAGCCGTTCTTCGAGGGGCTCTGCGAGTACATGTCCTCGGGGCCGCTGGTTCTGATGGTTTTGGAGAAGCAGAACGCCATCGCCGACCTGCGCAAGCTGATGGGCGCGACCAATCCGGCCAACGCCGAAGCGGGGACCATCCGCAAGAAGTATGCTGCCTCGATTCAGGAGAATGCCATTCACGGATCGGACGGCGAGGAGACGGCGGCATTTGAGATTGGCTACTGGTTTGCGGGGTATGAGCTGATATAGCGATTTCGCCGATGAAAACAAAAGCCCCGCTCAGACTCAGCCTGAACGGGGCTTTTTCTGCGCAATGAGAATTCTTACCGCTTGCCCTGGATAGTTTTTGGGTTGATGCCCGCCTTTTTGGCGGCGCGTCGGGCGGAGATCTCGTGCATCTCCTTGCCGATGCTGGACTGATTGATGCCCAACTGAATGGCCAGGCTGATGATGTTCATAGTGCACCAGTAGAGTGCCAGGCCGGAGGCGAAATGCAGCATGGTGAAGCCGAAGATGGCGGGCATCATGATGGCCATCATCTTGCGCTGCGTGGGGTCCATGCCCGGTGAGGGGGTGATGAGCTGGACTATGAACATGGTGACGATGATGAGGATGGGCAGGATGTATTTGGGATCGGGCGTGGAGAGGTCGGTGAGCCAGAACCACGGGGCCTGGCGCAGCTCGACGGCATTGAGCAGGACGCGATAGTAGGCGAAGAACAAGGGCATCTGGATGAGCATGGGCAGGCAACTGCCGTACATGTTGACGCCCTCGGCTTTGTAGAGGGCCATCATCTCGGTGTTCATCTCAGCGCGCTTGGGGTCTGTGGGCTTGAGGTGCTTATAGCGCTGCTTAATGGCCTCGACCTTGGGCTGGATGCGCATCATCTTGAGCGAGGACTTCATCATCATGAAGCGCGTAGGCAGCATGAGGAGGTTGAAGATGACGGTGACGATGATGATGGCCCAGCCCCAGTTGTAGGCGCCAGGGCCCATCCAGATGCGCAGGTAACGCAGGGCCAGGTAAAGAGGCTTGGCGATGATGGTGAGCCAGCCGAACTGGATGAGCGGCTCAAGCGTGGGGCCGGTGGGCTTGCCATCGGAGCCGGTCGAATGGATGGCCTTGAGGAGATCGGTTTCTTTGGGTCCGGCAAAGAGGCGCACGCGGGTCGAGCCGCTGATGTCACCCACTGCCAGTCCCAGCACGTCGGCGGGCTTCTTCTGGCTGTTAGGGTCGCTCGGGTCGGTGGGCAGTTCAATCTGATTGTGCAGCGTGACCACGGTGGTCCGCGCGGGCGCGTCGGGCAGGAAGGCGGCGGCAAAATAGAGATCACTGACAGCCGCGTAGTCATAGGGCTGGGTGAGCGTGGCGCCGCCGCTGACCCCTGGAGACGACCAGAACAAGAAACCTGATGGGTTGGGGGTGAGCGAGTCGTCCTTACCGTCCAATGACCAGACAAACTTTCCGTAGGAGAAATGCATGGCTTCGGTCTGGTCGCCGAGACCGCCGGGCCAGGCCAGCAGAGCGCGGACCGGTACGCCATCGCGGTGAACCTCGACCTCGGCCGTCACCACGTAGCTCGCATCGAAGCGGAAGGTCTTCACCACGTCCAGCCCGTTGGCGGCGTAGTGGAAGGTGATGGAGGCAGGGGCCTGCAAGGCGCCGTCGGCGCCGATCATGCCATTGGTGGTGACCTGATAAAGCGCTGCCTCGTTCAACTGTTTGGTCAGCTCCGGCTCATAGGTGAAGAGCGAGAGCGGCAGACCTAAGGCAGCGGTCCTGGAATTGACCAGGTCAAGCTGCTGTCCACCGGGATCGGGGTGGTCCTTGTATTGCTTACCCTTCAGAATCCAGTGTTCGACCTGCGCGCCCCGGTTGGTGAAGACGATCTTCAGGTTCTCGTTCTCCACCGTTGTCTTCTCAACGGCGGAGGCTGCGATCACGTTAGTGGAAACCGGATGCGCCGGCGCTCGCCTGGCGGCTGGCTGCGGTTGGGCAGGCTGAGCCTGTGTGGCGGCCGGTTGCGCGGGCTGCGGCTGCGTCTGCGCCGGTGTTTGGGCGGCGGGCGCCGGGGTGGTCTGCTTAGGCTTGGTGAGGAACTGGAAAGCGAGAAGGACGACCAGAGCCAGGAGAGTCATGGTCATCAGGCCGCGCATATCGCCGCCGCTGCCGCCGCCGCTTCCGCCCGATGCCGGAAGATTGGGATTATTGAATTCTGCCAAAGTATACTTCCTGTTCGTAAAAGAAGCGCGCCGTCAGGCTGCCGCTCTTCCTATGGTAATGGTTTATGGGGAAAGTGGCGTGAAATCGGCGCCGGTGGCACGGGGTCAAGTCCGCCGCGTGTAAAGGGATGGCAGCGCAGCAGCCGCCAGAAAGCCAGGCCCGTGCCGCGCAAGGGTCCGTGGGTGGCGATGGCGAGGGAGGCGTACTCCGAGCAGGTGGGCAGAAACTTGCAGCCGTTGCCGGGCGAGAGCGAATGGATCGCCGGGGAGATCCAGCGGCGATAGAAGGCGAGGAGCGCGATCAGTACGCGACTCATGTAGCCGCCCGTCATGGGGCCACCTGTGTTGGCGCAGGCGAGATGGAATTCTGCTTCAAGCGGGTTGCCTCGGTTGTAGCCTGCTGAAGGATACGCACGATCTCTGCCTCGAGTTTCTTGAATTCCATGGTGAGCACCGTGCGGCGCGGATGGAGGATGAGGTCGCAGCCCGAAGGCAGCAGGTCGAGGTGACGGCGCAGGGCCTCTTTCATGCGGCGCTTGATGCGATTGCGCTCGTGAGCTTTGCCCAGCACTTTGCCGGCGGTGAGTCCTACGCGCGGGCCTGCTGGGGTCCCCGGCGCCAGAAACCAGCTCATGGAGGCGGACTGGCGCTTGCGACCGGCCGCATAGGCGCGCAGATAGTCGGCGTGCTTCGACAGGCGCACTCCGGTGAAAGACTGACGCTGCACAGGCTTGAGAGTAGTGGTCATGGCGAAGCCGAAAGGCGTTTCAGCCGGAAAAGTGCCGAACTGCGGCAGATTCCGGCCAGAACAGAGCGGCAGGCGAGAGCTAGTCGCGGAATCCGGCGCTGACGGACACGCGCTTGCGTCCGGCGGCGCGGCGGCGGCTGAGCACGGCAGCGCCGGCCTTGGTTTTCATGCGAGCGCGGAAGCCGTGGGTTTTCACGCGTTTGCGTCGATTTGGTTGAAATGTGCGCTTGGGCATGAAAATGCGCTCCTGTTTTCTGAATGAAATCTGTGCCTTACCGGCAAGTACTTAGTGTATCGCAGGTTAGGCCTGGAATCCAGCAGGGAGCGGGACGAACTGCATTCTTGCGCGCGCCAGCCCTGCTCACAAAAACCTGAGACGCGTTGAAGATGGGGAGCCTACGAGGCTGCATTCCCTGAGAAATTATTTTCGAATAGCAACGGAAATCACGCCGGCGACACGCTTTCAGCAGAAACTCTGGTAATCTGGCCGTCAAGTTTCACCAACAATAGTGCAAAGCATGTAGACGAAAAAAAACTTTTGTGAAAGATTGATTAAGAGACGCCCAAGTGTGCTACTCTTGGGACCGTTCGAGAAAGATTCCCAATACTTCACTGAACCAGTTTCACACCGGCCCGAATTTTATACTGGCCCCAAATCGAAGTCAGGGGCCAACCAGCAATGATTTGACGCAATGCCCCAGGCGTTGCGTCGTGAGGAAGCTATTGCGCAAGCAAGCAGGATAAACAGGCCTGGCAACGAACAGGCAGTCGAGCAAGGATCAGCACGATGGCATACGCAATATCGCAGGCGAATCCCCCCAACCCCTGGAACCAGATTCTCGCAGCCCTGGAGATGAAGGTAAATCGCCAGTCTTTCGAGACCTGGCTCAAGCCCACCCGATACAGCCACGTAGCCAACCGAACGCTGTATGTGCGCGTGCCCTCGTTGCAGTTTCAAAATCTGGGAGACCTGTATGGCGACCTGATCCAGGAAGCTATCGAGCAGCAGGGACTGGAACTGGACGATGTGAGTTTTGTGACCACCGAGGATGACCCCTCGATTCCGCCGGTGCGCAAGGACGGCGGCTTCGGGCCGCTTTCGGCGCGCACGCCCACGACTCCTGCGCAGCGCACCCCGGAGCAGGCGCGCTTCGACTGGTCAACCGCGGCGCAACTGAACCCGCGCTATACCTTCGACGCGTTCGTCATCGGCAACGGCAACCAGTTTGCCCGAGCCGCGGCGCTGGCCGTGGCCGAACGGCCTTCGAAGGCTTACAATCCGCTGTTCCTGTATGGCGGCGTGGGCATGGGCAAGACCCACCTGATGCACGCCATCGGCCACGAGGTGAAGCGCCTCTATCCCTCGGTCAACATCTGCTACGTCTCGGCGGAGAAGTTCACCAACGAGATGATTACCTCTCTGCGCAACGACCGCATGACCAGCTTCCGTGACCGCTTCCGCTCGGTGGACGTGCTGCTGATCGACGACATCCAGTTCATCGCGCAGAAGGAGCGCACCCAGGAGGAGTTTTTCCATACCTTCAACGCGCTGCACGAAAACATGAAGCAGATCGTGATCGCCTCGGACCGCCCGCCCAAGGAGCTGGCGGAGATTGAGGATCGGCTGCGCTCGCGCTTCGAAATGGGACTGATTGCCGACATCCAGCCGCCCGACCTGGAGACCAAGGTCGCCATTCTGCAGAAGAAGGCGGAAAGCGAGCAGGTGACGCTGCCCGCCGACGTGGCGCTGTTCGTGGCCTCCAACGTGCGCACCAATGTGCGCGAACTGGAAGGCGCCATGACGCGGCTGATCGCATGGTGCCAGCTCAACCACATGGAGATCACGCTGGCCTCGACCCAGCAGTGCCTCAAGCAGTTCATCGACATGCAGGTGCGCAAGATTACCATCGAGGCCATTCAGCGCGTGGTCGCCGAGAACTTCGGCATGAGGCCCGCCGACCTGAAGCAGAAGAACAACTCCCGCAACGTGGTGGTGCCGCGGCAGATTGCCATGTACCTGGCCAAGCAGATGACCGAGGCCAGCCTGCCGGAGATTGGCCGCCAGTTCGGCAACAAACACCACACCACTGTGATGCACTCCATCGCCAAGATCGAAGATCAGCGCCGCGAAGACAAGGATCTGCAACGCACTCTGAACAAGCTGCAGGAGCAGTTGAACTCTTAACCACCTGTGGTAGGGCCAGCGGCCTTCGGCTCGTCCCGCGCCAGTGAAAAGGCGCGGGACTGACGATTTTCCTGGTCTTTCAGTTCGAGATAGAAAATCGTCGAGATTTAATTATTTCTTATGCTATACTCAATCGATTTTTCATGTGAGAATCAATTCCCTTTCTAGATTCTTGCGTGACAAGATGGAGCACGTGGATGAGTCTTCATACAATAATTCCTTCGGCCAGATTTGCGGCTTTTTGCATCCTTGTACTAGCGATACCGCTCGAGGGCTGTAACTCGATCATATTTTCCAATGTGCCGCATTCGCCCCCGCCAAATAATGCTGACCCCGACCGGCGCGCGGATCTTCTGATTGCTCAGATGACTCAGGATGAGAAGCTTCAGCTCGTGCATGGCAACATTTCTCTTACCTCAGGCGCAGGCCCGCGAAATGCGGCCGGCTGGGTTCCTGGAATACCCAGCCTGGGGATTCCGGACCTTCTCTATGCCGACGGACCGGCGGGGGTCGGAGATCAGGTAGGAGCGGCGACCGCGCTTCCCTCGCCGCTTGCCAATGCCGCAAGCTGGGATCTCAATGAAGCCTATAAGTACGGCCAGGTGATCGGCCAGGAGGAGAGCGCCTATGGCATCAATGTGAATCTCGGAGGCAACATCAACCTGATCGGCCGCGAGCCGCGCGACGGGCGAACCTTTGAGACAGCGGGAGAAGACCCCTACCTGGCTGGAATGATCACCGCCCAGCATCTTCTTGGCGTGCAGGATCAGTATGTGATTGCCGGCGTTAAGCACTACGCATTCAACGATCAGGAGACCGCGCGCACCCAGGCGAACGTGGTTATCGATGAACGCTCCGCGCGGGAGAGCGACCTGCTGGCATTTGAAGTTGCCCTGAATAACTCCCACGCGCAGATGGTTATGTGCGCTTATAACCTCGTGAATGGAAGCTATAACTGCCAGAACAATCACCTATTGAACGATGTTTTGAAGGGAGATATGGGCTTCAACGGCTTCGTTCTCTCCGACTGGTACGCCACGCAAAGCTCGGTGGCTTCGGCTCTGGGCGGATTGGATCAGGAGCAGCCGTACGGGTATTTCTTCGACGGAATCTGGGTGCCGGAGAGCCTGGAACAGGCGTTGGCAAACGGAGATATGCCGGTTTCGCGCTTGAATAACATGGTGCATCGCATTCTTCGCGGAATGTACGCGGCCGGCGTCTTCGATCATCCTGTCACTGTCCATCCCATCAATGCCACAGCGGATGCGGCCATCGCGCAGGAGATAGAAGAGCAGGGCGCGGTGCTGCTGAAGAACGCGGGCGGCCTGCTGCCGCTGAATCCCACCGCGGTTCAGTCGATCGCCGTCATCGGATCGCATGCCGACGTTGGGGTGTTATCGGGGGGCGGATCGGCGCAGGTAACTCCGGTTGGCGGCGCGGCGCTGACTCTGCCGCCGGCGTGTCCACCTTACATTCCGTCTCCGGGTGGCCTGGCCTGCACCGTCGCATCGCAGATATACGATCCCTCCTCGCCGCTGGCTGCGATCAAGGCCATAGCTCCCAGCGCCACAGTTACTTTCAACGACGGAACTGACCCCGCCGCCGCGGCCGCGCTGGCGGCGTCTTCAAATGTTGCCATTGTCTTCGAGAGCGACTGGGAGAGCGAGGGAATGGACCGCGTTGACCTCAGTTTTCCCAGCGCGCAGGATGCTCTTGTCGCCGCCGTTGCGGCGGCCAATCCACACACCGTCGTGGTGCTGGAGAATGGCGGGGCGCACGTCATGCCCTGGCTGGCAAACGTGAGCGCAGTCCTGGAAGCTTGGTATCCCGGCCAGAAGGGCGGCACGGCGATTGCCAACCTTCTGTTTGGCGCCGTCAATCCATCCGGCAAGCTACCCATTACTTTTCCCGCCAGCGTAAGTCAGTTGCCGCGGCCAGTTATACCCGTTCCATCCAGCGCCACGAACGCTTTCGATGTCGATTACACGATTGAAGGTTTTGATGTTGGTTACAAGTGGTATCAAGCGAAGAATCTTCAGCCGTTCTTCGCCTTTGGTTTCGGACTTTCCTATACAACTTTCTCGATCACGAATCCACAGCTAACTCCAGACTCGACGCCATCCAACGGCTTTCAGGTGAGCTTTAACGTGAAGAATACCGGAACGCTGGCGGGCGCTGAGGTCGCGCAGGTTTATCTGGGATTACCCTCCGGGATCGGCGAGCCTCCGTTGCGTCTGGTAGGTTGGAGCAAACTCTCTCTTCAGCCCGGCGCGCAGCAAACGGGAACAGTAACAGTGAACGCGGCCAGCTCGTCCCATCCTATGTCTTACTGGAACACGAGCACAAATGGCTGGGCCGTCGCGCCCGGGGATTACACCGTATATGTCGGCAACTCATCGGATCATCTTCAAACGGCAGGAACGTTCCTCGTCGGTCCGTAGAAGTTTGTTCCAGGGCGGGTCGCGCAGGTCCCATCCATAAATTCGGGTGACCCAGGTTCGGGGTTCCTAGCGAGCGATTGTTGCTCGCTGGGGTGAAAGGACATGTCTTCGTCCGTGGGGTAGAGGTCCGGTTTCTAGGACCGGGAAGCCATGAACCCCATGCGCGAAGCGCGTCTGCCTGGACGGCCAGTCCTTTGCAGATTATTTCCCCGTCTCGGCGCATAATTAAAGCATGAACAAGGTCCAGAAGACGGGCATTTCCTGTCCACTGACCACTGACCCCTGGAAAGAGGTACCCCCCTACCCCCCCCTAATATTTTCTTTGACCCTAAAAACCTTGCAGATTATTTCTAAACTCAATGGAATCAATGCCTGTGGAAAAATATCTGCCACACAATATCCCACATCGTGAGATTCGACCTCCGGAAATCACCGGGGAAAAACCCGTTTTTGCCGGAAAACCCGCGGATTCAGCGAGCCTGGATTTCACATCCGCTGCGTGATCTCCTTACGGTTTTCCGGTCATCAGCTCCATGAACATCTTCTGGAAACGTTCCTGGTCGAGGTTCATCTGCGATCAACCGCGTCCTAAGTTAATCATTATTCATTGAGGACAGATTGCCACCTTCGATGGCGAGAACTATGATTCTTACAATCCGCCATTGCGGACGAAGGAGATTTCCCCCATGGCTCTACATGACTTAGTAACCCCGAGAGTAAAGAAAACCGGCCTGGTGAACGCCGCCAAGGACGTCGCCCAAAGCTTGCAGGACTTCGAGCTTCCTGACCTGCAACAGTTTACGCGGGAGGGAGTGTACTCGAACACCGCCAGCAAGGACTTTCATCTCTTCTATGTTGGCCGCGACAACGTGCACGAGATTTTGAAGTTCGTGCTGTCGCGGGTCCGGGTTTCCCTGTACCTGAATATGTTCGGCTTTGACGACGATGAGTTGAATGCCATCCTGATGGCCAAGGTGGTGGACCCGACCGTGACCATGCTGATTACCCTGGATCAGAGCCAGGCCGGCGGAGTTCACGAGAAGGCGCTGATTGCGGCCGACCAGAAAAGCAATCTTGCGGCCTTCAATACGCATTTCGTGATTGGCCAGTCGCTGACCGGCCAGATCAGCCACACCAAGGGCTTTGTGGCCGATGGCAAGGTGGGAGCGGAAGGCTCGACGAACTGGTCGGGATCCGGCGAAGGAATCTTTGTGAACGGGACCTGGAATGTTACCGGGCCGAAAGCGCCGGCGGGACCGGTAAATCCGGGCAAGGGTTACAAGGCGCAAAACAACACCCAGTCCATCTTCACCGATCAGGATACGATCAACCGCTTCCAGACCGAACTGATTGCGGAACACCTGATCGCCACCAAAGCGGCACAGAAACCGGCTCCGGCGGCTCCGGCGCCTGCTGCACCAAAGCCGACGCCTGCTGCACCAAAAAAGAAGTAAGCCGGGTGTCGAGCGTTTAGATCTCGATTCTTAGAACGGGGAGTTCACAGCGGATTCTGCGCTAACGACGAAAGCGCCCGCGATCTCCGGAGCTTCGTCCGCGATCGCCAAAGCTACGTGGCTTGAGGGGCGGGGCGACGGGCAGGTGGGTTTTGCCCGCCGGATAGACGGCGAGGAAGCGCTCCATGCCCTCGCCGGAGCTGGCCGTCTCCACGCCTTCGATGCCGCGGAAGGCCATGTGCAGCAGGCGGCGCTCGCGGCTATTCATGTGCGGAAAGGCGTAAGGGATGCCGGAGCGGAGGACCTTTTCCGCGGTAGTTTCGGCAGTCAGACGCAACTCCGCCGCGCGCAGAGCCTTGAAATTGGCGGCGTCGAAGCTGACCAGATCGCCCTCACGCGGGTCAAGGCGCAGAATCTGCACGGCGATAGTCTCCAGGGCCAGCAGCAACTCGCCATTATGCTGGGTGACCATAGTCACGTCCAGCCCGCCCAGCTCGACGCAGAGGGCGGGAGACAGGCTCGCGGCCTCCTGCGCGCCCTCGCCGGCCCCACTGCCGGCGCTGATACGGTACTTGAGGCGCAGGCCGCCGAGCTTGTTCAGGGTGGCGAGGAATCCGGCAATCTTCTGGGCTGCCTGTTGCAGGTCGTCGATGGGCATAACAAAACAGTATCGCAGAGCCGGGCGGCGGATGGGAGAGGATTGTGACATGCACTTCTGTGTTATAGCTCTGGCCCGTGATTCAGGAACGGGATGCGTGTTCCGCCCGTATCGATCATTAACTCACAATGAGTTACATTTAACTACGGAAAGGCCCCGTCTTCATGAACGCTGAGTCTCCGCGTCAGTCAAGTTTTCTGTGCGCCCCGTGGAGCCGAATCCCCATCGCTCCCTGGCTCTTCTCGCTGCTGTTGCTGGCGCTGCTGGCCGCCATGCGGTTCTACGCTGTCTTTGGCCCGCCGCAGGCCCGCATCCTCTTCCTGATTCATTTTCTGGCGATGTGGGCCTTGCCGTTCATTGTCCTCAGCGCGCATGGGCGGCGGGAGATCGGCCTGCGCAGGCAGGGCAACACCGCCTCCAATTTGGTTCTCTGCGCCCTGGCTGGAGCCTGCGCGGGGTTTGCGGTCTACGCCGCCGGGATGGCGCTCTACGGCGCCTCGCCCGACAACTGGTGCGTCAACATCCAC
>Ga0209039_10002485_pt1 | contig 15577 bp, 13 predicted proteins | sample BogFormECP12_OM1_FD_188238 | JGI IMG/M metagenome (GOLD analysis project Ga0209039, IMG submission 188238) | Bog forest soil microbial communities from Calvert Island, British Columbia, Canada - ECP12_OM1 (SPAdes) (version 2) | ecosystem: Environmental > Aquatic > Freshwater > Wetlands > Bog ... | reverse complement strand
CCAACCTCTGCATCGGTTCACCTCCCGGACCATTCTAGGCCCGAGAGGGTCGGGAATTCAATTTTATTATGCGGCATTACTTATGACGCCGCGTTTAGCTATCAGCTCTCAGCCATCAGCACTCAGCAACAGAAGCTTTCCTTGCTGAGTGCTGATAACTGACGGCTGATGGCTTAACTGGGGAGATTGGCTCCTCGGCCAGGACTCGAACCTGGAACCCTTCGGTTAACAGCCGAATGCTCTACCATTGAGCTACCGAGGAGTAACGAACCAAGATATGAGGCGGAAGCCCGCTTTGATTCCACGCCTGACATTAGCCAGATGGAGAAATTCAACACCGAGGCGCAGAGATACAGAGGAAAAGGGAAAATCAGAATCAGACCTTCTTCACGTCTTCGCTTTTCTTCTCTGGTTCGCCCGCGATTCCGCCCTTGAGGGCTTCCTTGAACTCACGAATTCCCTTGCCTAAGCCCTTGCCCAACTCCGGCAGCTTGCCGGGTCCGAAGATGATCAGCACGATCACCAAAATAAAGACGATGTGCATTGGGCTCAGTAAACCTTCCATAAGAACCTCCCGGCCCGGGCCAACCCGCCGTGCCGCTAATCAGACTTCATTATAGCCTAAACTCCGAAAGTCGAACAGTGAAACCCGAAACTCGCCACCATCCTAAATTCTCCACCATGTCATTCTGAGCGTAGCGAAGAATCTCTCTTTCCATTTGAGACGAAGAGGAAGAGGGATTCCTCGCTACGCTCAGAATGACGTGGTGGCTAGATTACGACACTACCCGCGATTGCCCATCGTCAATTCCCAGCGCTGGTCTTTACGGGCTTCTCGAACACCATGTTCCCCGGCTTGATCCGCCGCTCCCGGCACTTCGAGAGGTAAAGCGCGGCGTAACTCCGGCTGATGTAGTCGGTACGATTGTAGCCGAGTTGCTTCGCCACGCGGTCAATCCAGCGCTTCGGACCCTCGAGTTCGATGTAGTCGCCGATCGGGGTTTCATCGTACACCAACTCCGCCTTCAGCTTCGAGCCGGATGGTACGGCGGGCGCGAGGATGGTCCGATACTTCTCGTAGCGAAAAGACTCGCGCAGCCCCAGGTGCTCGAAGATCTGTCGCATTCGATCTCCGTCGGCCACCGCGGTCTCGATCTCCGGCCTCACCTTGTACCTGCCGGCGCGGATGGGCGCGCCCTTGAACGTCACCACGCCCTGCCCCTGGGCGGCGCGAAGGCGCAGCAGGCAACGGGACTTGCGAATGTGCGCTCCCCGAAAGTCAAAGAGCGCATTGCTTTCGAAGTGCCGCGCTTTGACCACGCGGAATCCCAGTTGGCGCAAGCGGCGCTTGAGCGCCCTGGGATCGTGCACCTCCAGCTTGATCTCGATTTCCGTGTGCGGCGTCGTCATTCCTGAGGGTCTCGCCCGCTCTTTAATTTAGAAGTGACTAGTGGTTAGTGGCGAGTGGCTAGCAAGAACGCTCTGTCTTTCTTTCTGGCAACTCGCCACTAGCAACTAGCCACTGCTCTTCTCAACTCTCGCGCTCGATCACGAACTCGGCGAGCGCGCCGAGAGCCTGCTTATAAGGAGAATCAGGAAAACCCTCCAGGCACTGCTTGGCCCGCTCGGAGAAATGGCGCGCCCTCTCGCGCGCCGCCCGCAACGTCCCGTTGCGTCCCACCAGTTCCAGGATTTCAGCGAAAGGCACGGAGTGGAACCCACGCTCATCGAGCACTCGCGACACCTTGGCCGTTTCCTCCGGCCCGCAACGGCTGAGCAGGTAAATGAGCGGCAGGGTCACTTTGCCTTCGCGCAAGTCGTTGCCGACCGGCTTGCCCAGCTTCTCTTCCGAGGAGGTGAAGTCCAGCAAATCATCAACAAGCTGGAACGCGAGGCCCAGGTTGGTGCCGAAGGCGCCGAGCCTCATCTCTTCATGTTCGCTCTTGCCGCCCAGCGTCGCGCCCAGACGCATGCACGCCGAGAACAGGCTGGCGGTCTTGCGGTCGGCGAGTTCCAGGTAGAGGTCCTCGGTGACGTCGATCCGGTGTTGGGAAACGAGTTGCATCAGTTCGCCTTCCACCATCACCTGGGTGAGCCCGATCAGAATGTCCAGCACCTTGAAATTGCGCTCGGCCAGGGCGACGCTGAAAGCCTGCATGTAAATCCAATCGCCCGCCAGCACGCTCATGTGGTTGCCCCAGCGGGTGTTGGTGGACGGTCGTCCGCGGCGCCGATCGGCCTCGTCGATAATGTCGTCGTGAATGAGCGTGGCGGAGTGGATCATCTCCACCACCGCGCCCAGCTTGATCGCCGACGGCCCCTCGTAGCCGCAGAACTTCGCCGCTAGCAGCAGCAGTGCCGGCCGCAGCCGCTTGCCGCCGCTCACCTGGAGGTACTCGCTGATCTCGGTGATGGGCCGGACGTTCGAGACGGATTGGCGGCGGAACTCTTCCTCAACCTTCTCGAGGTCGGGCCGCACGAGGTCGAGAATCTCCCGAGTTGTCAGATTCTTAACGGGCGGCAACTAGCGTTCTCCACTGGTTCGAGCAAGAATGATCCCATGAATAGTGAGAAGAAGTCGAGAGTCGAAAGTCGAAAGTCGAAAGTGAAGACACCTTTCGACTCACGACTTCTTCTCGCAGTGCAGCATTGAGACCTTACGAAACTGGCACCGGGCTTACTTCTTTCACTTTCGACTTTCAACTCTCGACTCTCGACTCTCGACTTCTCTAATTATCCATCAGTCTTCACTGCTACCATAGGGTTGGCTCCGGAATCGAGATGTAACCAGGAATCTCGCTTCTCTTCTTACCGTACTGTTCCCAAACCAGTTTCACTGTCGCACGAAACTCAAGGGGCCTCAAACGACACGGTGCTGGCGCTGGAGACGAGCTGTTCGAGTTCTTGCCGGTCCGCCGCAAAAAACTCCAGCATCAACAGATAGCCATCCGCTACTGTTTGAAGGCGCGACATGCACAGATGCTGGCCGTTGCCGGTGCTTTCGTAGTCGGCGCGGAAGAGCTTCTGATCGCCGGCCGTGTAGGGCTCCGGCCCCCGGACTAGGCTGATGCCAGGAGGCTGCATTTTCTCGGAGCTGCTCTTCACAGAGTCGAGGGTCAGATCCGGACCATTCCAGGTCGTCGCGCTGATGCGGACGCAAGGCAGCGACAGGCGTTGGCCGTCGCCTTGGCCCCTTTGCGAGGCATAGAAGATATTCTTCGGAACCGCAATCCGGGGCGAGCCGCCCGACTCGGGGTGCTGTTGCAACGCCATCGCTTTGGCGGAAGCCTCGTTTTTTTCGTTGGCCGCATGAAGTGTCTCGGGCTGTGCGGCCACCCAGCCGGTCGGGAATTGATACGAGAAACGCAGGAACTGATTCCGGTAAACATTGCCGGAAACAGCGCCGCTTTCCTCGTCGGACGTGCCCGCCGAGGAGTCTGTCTCCGTCGCCCTTTCCAATTTTGGCCCTTCCGCCGTCGGCGTCGGTTGCATTCCGGCAGTAGCCCCTGAATCCGTAGGAGTCGGAGTTGCCGACTCGGGGACGGCGGCAGCAGAGGCGGCGGGCGACTGCGAAGGTCTTTTGAGGGCCTTGCCGATGGCTTCTTCCAGTTCCTCCTCGCTCAGTCCCGCCATAAGGCCGGATTGCCGGAACCGGATGACGCCGTCCCGATCGAGGACGATAAGAGTAGGATAGGAGTCAACAGTGAAAGCCCGCCGGACCTCCCCGGAGAGATCAATATACTCCGGCCAATCCATACGGTGCGACGCGATGAAGTTCTTCCATGCTTGCTGGTCGTCGTCGGAGCTGATTCCCACCATTTGAAAGGGCCGATCGAGGTACTTCTTGCGGATATCCACCAGCATGGGAACCGATTCGCGGCAAGGCCCGCACCACGTGCCCCAAAAGTCAAGAAGCACAACTTTGCCGCGAAGCACGGCATTGGAGACCGTCTCGCCCTCCAGAGAGGTAAAGGCGAAGTCGGGAGCGAAAGGCTCGCGTGCCCGGATGGGGTCGGCGATCACGCGGCGCGCCTCCTTCAGGGTCCTGGGATCGGCGCCGGGCGCGGCGATGTAGTTCTTCAGTTCCAAGATGCCGTCGTTGTCGCGCTCTTGCCGGATCAGGACTTCACCCAGGTTAAAGTGCGCCACCGCCTGGTTCGGGTCGAGCGCCAGAGCCTGGCGGAGTTCATCCTCAGCTTCCCTGAGCTTCTTATCGGTGGGCTTGCCGGCCATTTGGGTGAGCAAGACGCCGCGCGCCATGTGAGCCCGCGCCGCCGCGGCCTTGTCGTCACCGGCAGCCTTTACTGCCCGCTTGGCATCGTCGAGAGCGGCGCCCAGGTCGCCTGCCTGGCGGTCCGCCCGCGCCATTCGGAGGAAGCATTCGGGGCAGGTATGATGCGAGAGCTTGTCCGCCTTGAGGTAGGCCTCGCGCGCCTTTGCGAAGTTATGGTGGGAGAGAAAGGCGTCGCCCTGGGCCAGCGCTTGGGTCACGTCGGTGCTTTCCGGTGCTTGGCCGCGTTGCGCCAAAGGCAGAATGAGGCAGAGAGAGAGAAGAAAGACGACGCTCTTGATGCTCCTACTCATGGCAAGCCTCCGATCACCACGATTCAATGGGCGGGCGCGGCGCGCAGCCACACTCTGTCGAACGAACAACCGAAGCCGACTACCCGTCGCTCCGCGGCCGACTTTCAGGCGTCGGCTGCCCGAGGTACTATACAGGCACGTAAAGTTCGTGACGGAATGGTACCACAAAACGGGCGTGCCTCACGGCGTCTTGAACTGTACGTCGATCTCCACCTGATAGCCGCTGGCCAGCCGGTTCGTCTCGTTGGCCATGCCGACCACGGCCATCAACTCGACGAACATGGCGTCGGTCATGCCGGCCTTGCGCGCGCTGGCCGTGTGCGACGCGATGCAGTAGGGGCACTGATTGGTTGAACTGACCGCCACGTAGATCATTTCTTTGGTGAGGGCGTCGAGAGCGCCCGGCGCCATGATCTGCTTGGCGCTTTCCCAGGTGCGCCGCAGCGTTGCCGGATCGTGCGCGATCGCCTTCCAAAAGTTGTTGATCCAATCGGTCTTGCGAGTGGCCATGATGTCGTCATAGACGGCGCGCACTTCCGGGCTGGCGTCGCGGTATTCGATGAGTCCCAAGGTCGCCATGCTGCCCTCCTTTGCCTGCGAGAAGAGAATAGAGAGACTTACCACAACGTTCGCCGACCCCACAAGCGAAGTCGGGTCGACGTGCCTGAAACCTATGAGCAGTTTTTCCATCCAATGGAGGGTGAAAACGGCCTGGAGATTGATCTCGGCACGGTCATGAACTCATCAGGAGGTTTGAACATGTCAGGCAGTCGAAAATCCACTTCACGGTCTATTATCTTCTTGTTTCTGGTTGTTCTCTTCACCGCTGCGGCCTGCTCCGCCGGCGCGGGGCCCGTGCCGGAGTTTGCCGCCAAGTCGCAATACCCGACACCGACCGGCGCACAGACGGCGGTCCTTGCGGGAGGATGCTTCTGGGGCGTGGACGGGGTCTTCAAGCATGTCAAGGGCGTCATCAGCGTAGTGTCCGGTTTCTCCGGAGGAAGCGCCGCCACCGCGCACTACGAGACGGTGAGTACCGGCACGACGGGACACGCTGAGTCCGTCAAGATCACCTACGATCCATCGCAGGTTTCTTACGCCGACTTGCTCCGGGTCTTCTTCTCCGTCGCCACCGATCCCACTGAGTTGAATCGCCAAGGTCCGGACGAAGGCACTCAGTATCGCTCCGTGATCTTCTATGCCAACGAGGAGCAGAAGCAGATCGCCCAGGCGTATATCGCTCAACTCGACCAGGCCCGTGTCTTTCACAAACCGATCGTGACCCAGGTAGTTCCCTTCCAAGGTTTCTATCCGGCCGAGGCCTATCACCAGAACTTCCTCGAGCTTCATCCTAGTTATCCCTACATCGTCTACAACGATCTGCCCAAGGTGCGGGCACTGAAGAAGGAGTTTCCTGACCTCTATAAGGGCAAGGACTAGGGAAGGATTGACGATTGACGATTTTCGATTGACGATTGGAAGAGACGAGCGTCCGTTGTGATTTGGCCTAACCACTGGCTGTCGGCTCTGGCAGTAATGGACAACGGGCCAAGGACAAGGGGCGTCCTTCTCTCCAATCGTCAATCGTCGATCTGCAATCTGCAATCTGCAATTTTCCTGATGCGCCCGCAGGCCACAAAAGATTAGAATGACGCCACAATGGGAATGAAGCGTAATGTCTTCATCACCGGTGGCACGGGTTATATGGGCCGCGGCCTGATTGCCGAACTGCTGAAGCGCGGGCATCAAGTGCGGGCGCTGGTTCGGCCAGGCTCTGAGAAGAAGCTGCCCGCCGGCTGCATAGCTGTTGTCGGAGACGCGCTGAAGGCCGAGTCGTACGCCGCTCAAGTACCGCCCGCCGATACCTTTGTGCAACTGGTGGGTATTCCCAGCCCCAACCCGAGCAAGGCGCAACTGTTCCGTGAAGTGGACCTGGCGTCGGGCCTCGCTGGCATTGCGGCCGCCAAGCAAGCCGGCGTTAAGCATTTTGTCTACGTCAGCGTGGCGCAGCCGGCGCCGATCATGCAGGCCTATATCCAGGCGCGGGCGGAGTGTGAGGAAGCGCTTCGCCGGAGCGGCATGGGCGCCACGATCTTGCGGCCGTGGTACGTGCTGGGGCCGGGTCATCGTTGGCCGTGCCTCCTGCTGCCGATGTACGCGGTGGCCAGCCTGCTTCCTGGATCGCGAGACACGGCGCGGCGACTGGGCCTGGTGACGCTGCGCCAAATGATCGCCGCGCTGGCCGGTGCGGTGGAGAGTCCGGTGCGGGATGTTCGGGTGCTCGAAGTGCCGGCGATCCGAGATGGTCGATTGCCGATTGTCGATTGAAGATTGAGCAGCGAAAGTCGAAAATCGAAATTCGAAACGGGAAACTCGAAACTTGCCTCCGCGTGATCTGCACCAAGAAGGACGAATTTCGAGTTTCGAATTTCGAGTTTCCAGTTTCCAGTTTCGAAATGAAGGGAGACCCCGTGGAACTCAACGCAATCCAGAAAGAGCTGCAAGCTGCCGGCCTTGACGGCTGGCTCTTCTACGATCACCATCGCCGCGATCCCATTGCTTATCGCGTGCTCGGAGTCAACCCGGTGATGGTGACGCGCCGCTGGTACTACCTGATTCCGGCGATGGGCGAGCCGGCCAAGCTGCTGCACCGGATCGAGAAGGGTAGCCTGGACGGAGCGCCGGGCGTGGTGCACGAATACTCGTCGTGGACCGAGCAGCGCGAGAAGCTGGGGCAACTCCTGCAAGGCAAGAAGCGCGTGGCGATGGAATACTCGGCCCTCAACGACATTCCTTACGTCGGCCTGGTGGATGCCGGCACCATCGAGCTGGTAAAGAGCCTGGGCGTGGAAGTGGTCTCCTCGGCGGAGCTGGTGCAGTTGTTTGAGGCGCGCTGGTCGCCCGAGGCGCTGGCTTCGCACCTGGAAGCTGGCAAGGTGGTCCATGCGGCCATCCGGCAAGGGTTCGCGATGATTCGCGATGCCGTCAAGCGCGGCCAGACCCTGCGCGAATACGACGTGCAGCAGGAGATTCTGCGGGTCTTCCAGGCGGGCGGCGTCGAGGCGGACGATCCGCCTGATGTGGCGGCGAATGCCAACAGCTCGAACCCGCACTACTCTGCCACGCAGGCAAGTTCGAGCCTCATCTCCCGTGGTGACTGGGTGCTGCTCGACGTCTGGGCGAAGCAGCGGAAGCCCGGCGCGGTTTATTTTGACATCACCTGGACTGGGTTTGTAGGCGAGGAAGTGCCCGCCCGTTATGCCGCGATCTTCGCGATCGTGAAGGAGGCGCGCGACGCCGCCATTGACCTGGTGAAGAGCGCGGTCGAGGCCGGGCGCACCCTGCGCGGCTACGAAGTGGACGATGCGGCGCGCGCCGTCATCACGCACCATGGTTACGGGCAGTACTTCTTCCACCGCACGGGGCACTCGATCGGCGAGGAGGTCCACGGCAACGGCGCCAACATGGATAACTTGGAGACGCACGACACCCGTCCCATCATTCCGAGAACCTGCTTCTCCGTGGAGCCGGGCATCTACCTGCCGGAGTTCGGAGTCCGAACCGAAGTGAACGTTTACGTCGACGAGAAGGAAGCCCGGGTGACAGGCGGGATCCAGCAGGAGGTGGTTCCCATTTTGGCAGAATGATGCAAGATGGATCATGAGTGCCGGATGATGAATGAGCGACGATAGGGAAACGGAGTTGTAGTATCGTTTAGGGGAGCAGTTCACGGGAGGTGGCTGCTGGTGAAGATCAAGGTTGTGATCCACGAGGCGCTGAGGTGCCGGCCATTCCGGGCTGTGCCACGCAAGGCGAAACCGTTGAGGAGCCTTTGAAGAACCTCCACGAGGCCGTGGAGGGCTGCCTTTCGGTGAACGTCGAGGCCGCCAAGAAAACTCCTACGGACCGAGTGCTGAAAATCCCCGTATGAAATCGGTTTCGGGCAGAGAATTGGCGCGCGTGCCTGAACGCCACGGGTGGTAATTGCTGAGGATTCACGGCAGTCATCATATCTACGGAAAGACCGGCAGCGAGGTTCACCTTTCAGTCCCCATTCACGGCAATAAGCCCCTGAGAATAGGCCTGCTGAGGTACTTGATGAAGATGGCGGGACTCCAAGAGAGCGATCTCGAGTGACGCAAGCGCGACATGAAATTGCTGTGGTCTGCATGGACCGACTTCCGTTCATCCTTCATCATTCATAATTCAACATTCATCATTGCTCTTCCGGCGCCCTTCAGCATAAGATAGACAATCGACTTGGGGAACCGCGCGGAGGCCACGAGGTAGGACCAACCCGGACTTATGGCGAAGAGAGCCGTCGTCGAAGAAACCAAACCCAAAGCGAAGGTTGAGAGTGCACCCAGGCAGCCGCCGCTGGGGCGACTCATCTGGCTTTGGGTAGCGGCGTGGGCGGTGCCGGGACTGGGTCACTATCTGTTGCGACGCAAGTGGCGGGCGCTGATCCTGTTCGTTTGTATCGTTTCCATGTTCGTGTTTGGCCTGGCCATGAAGGGCCAGTTCTTCGCCACTGGCACCGAATCTTATCTCGAATCGCTGGGATATTTCGGCGAGATGTGCGTGGGCCTGGCGATGCCGGTGGCCAAGTTCTTCGGATACTCCGGCGGCGATCCGTTCTTCGTCAGCGCCGACTACGGGACCGCGTTTCTGGTGGCCGCCGGCATGCTCAACGTGCTGGCGATCCTCGACGTTCACGACATCGCGCTGGGACGAAAGCCCTGAAGACATTGCGCGATTGAGTGATCGGGAGATTGCGTGATTATCCTTAAACCGCTCTTTCAAATCGCTCAATCGCCCGATCGCGCAATCACCCGATAAGAAGATGGCAATTCCACACTTCATCGCGATGTTGCTGTTTTCCTTCCTGGTCTCCGTGGCGTTCGCGGTGCTCAGCAAGGACACTCCCCGCGACCAGTTCATCTACGGCGCCAAAGTCTTCGGCGCCTTTGTCGGGGTCGCCTTGGTCCTCGGCTGGCTGATGTACTTCCTGCCGCACAGATGATCACTGCCTTCTGCCTTCTGCCTTCTGCCTTCTACCTTCTACCTTCTGCCTTCTACCCTTCAACCGCCACCCTTAGCCACGATTCACTCGTACCGCAAAGCGGTCGTCGGGTCCACCCGGGAGGCGCGATGCGCGGGCAGGGTCCCGGCCAGAACTGCGACCGCCAGCAGGATCAGCGTCGCCGCAACAATGCTGAGGGGATCGTTGGAACTCAAGCCGTAGAGCCGGCTGGAGACGAAGCGCGACACGGCGAGCGCCACCGGCAGGCCCACGGCCACGCCTACCGCGACCATCAGCATGGTCTCGCGCAGTACCATCCCCACCACGTCGAGCCGGCGCGCGCCCAGCGCCATGCGGATGCCGATCTCGCTGGTGCGGCGCGCCACCGCGTAGGACATCACCCCATACAGACCTATCGAGGCTAGCAGAAGAGCCAGGGTGCCAAGAAAGGCGGAGAGAGTGGCGATGAGCCGGTCGCGGACCACGGAGTCGTCTACCAGTTCACCCATGGTATGGATGCCGTTGATGGCGATGGCCCGGTCCACCGACTGGATCTCGCGGCGGATGCTGCCGGCCACGGCGGAAGGGTCGGCGAAAGTGCGCACCATGAAGTTGGCCTGGCCCACCGGCTCGATGGGGTGGAAGAAGGGGGAGTAGAAGCGGCGCGGGGTCTTTTCACGCAGGTTGTTGTATTTGGCGTCGCCCACCACGCCCACCACCTGAAAGCTCACGCGACTGTCCGGATATTCGTCGGTGACGATGCGGCCGATGGGACTCTCGTCGCCGAAGTAGTAGCGCGCCATGGTCTGATTGATCAGGCACACGCGCGGCGCGTTGCCCGAATCCTGCGGGCCCATGTCACGGCCAAGCAACACGGGGATGCCCACAGTGGTGGCGTAGTTGGGGCCCACCTCGTCCCATCGCGCGTTCATGTCCTGACCCTTCTTCGGCGTGTAGCCGGCAATGGAGATCTCGTCGCCCGATTCGGAGTGGCTGAAGAGCCCGTTCTTGGAGAGGGTGGCGGCGCGCACTCCCGGCACTGCCCGGATGCGGTCGAGCAGCGTCTGGTAGAGTTGGGCGGTGGCGGCGTCATGGTATCCGGCGGGGACAGGATCGATCCGCACCAGCACCAGCTTGTCCGGATTGTAGCCCAAGTTGACGGTGAGGAGTTTGCGCAGGCTACGGACGAACAGGCCGGCGCCGATGAGCAGCAGCAGCGACATGGCCACCTGCGCCGACACCAGCCCCTTGCCCAGCCATCCCGCGGTGCGGCCGCCAGTGGTGCCGCGGGCGCTTGCCTTCAGGGTGGGAGCGAGGTCGAGCCGGGTGGCGCGGAAGGCGGGAACAATCCCGAACAGGATTCCCGTGAGCAGCGCCACGGCGAGGGTGAAGCCGAGGATGCCCAGGTCAGGATGAAGGTCGAGCGGGATCAGCTGATCGCGGCGTGCCACCAGCCGCATGAGGAGCTGATCGCCCCAATGGGCCAGTGCCAGGCCCAGCGCGCCGCCGAGCGTCGCGAGCAATACGCTCTCGGTGAGAAGTTGTTGGACCAGCCGCCGGCGTCCCGCGCCCAACGCCAGGCGCACGCCGATCTCCTTCTGCCGGGCGGTGGCGCGCGCCAGTAGCAGGTTGGCGACGTTGGTGCAGGCGATCAGCAGCACCATCCCCACCAGCGCCATCAACACCAGCAGCGGCTGGGAGAACTCGTCGCGCAGACCGGAGGTTCCTTTGCTGCCGCCGGAAAGCTCGATCTTCTGGTCGAACCCCTGGCGCCGTTGCTGCTCCGTCAGGCTGGAGCCTGCCTGGGCGGTCAGCAATTGCTGGAAGTCAACGTTGATGCTGGCCGCGGCTTGCTTTTCGGTGATGCCGAGCTTCAGCCGCCCGATCACTTGCAGCCATTCGATCTTGTTGTAGACCGCCTTGTCGGGAGAAATCCAGTCGCGGCCGGGCATCACCTGGCGCTGCATCGAGAGCGGCATCCAGAGGTCTGGCGCGACGCCTACTTCTTCGCCAAAGAAGCCCTGCGGTGCGACGCCGATGATGTTGAAACTATTGCCATGCACCTGCACGGTCTTGCCCAGCACCGAGGGATCGAGCGCGAAGCGGCGCTTCCAGTAGGCATAACTGATCACGGCCAGGGGATTCGCTCCCGGCGTCCGATCCATCTCGGCGGTGAACGTGCGTCCCAGCAGGGCGGCTACGCCCAGGACCTTGAAGTAATCGCCGCTGACGAGCTTGCTGCGGACCTCTTCCGTTTGATCTCCTGCGCCATTCATGCTTACTTGCAGCCGATCGGCGTTGCTCTGGACGGCGAGAAGGCCCGAGAACACCTGGTTGTGGTCGCGAAAGTACTCAAACTCAGGGTAGGAGAAGAGCGACCGCGTACCGCCCTGCGAGCCGATGGAGACGCCTTCCGAGGAAGGGTCGGAAAGCACCACCAGATGCTGCGGGTCGTTCACGGGCAACTGCTTCAACATGACCACGTCGATCAGGCTGAAGATCGCGGTGTTGGCGCCGATCCCCAGCGCCAGCGATAGCACCGCCACTGCTGCAAACCCCGGATTCCGGCCCAGGATGCGAAGTCCGTACCGCACGTCCTCGAAAAAAGTTCCCATTTCTCGCCTCCGTTAAGAAGTGGCTAGTGGTTAGTGGCTAGTGGCTAGCCAAAGCAGTCGAAAAGTCGAAGGCTGAAGGTCGAAAGCTAAGACCGAGCGGTTCTGGCTTTCGACTTTTAACTTTCGACTTTCGACTTCTTTTTGGTCTTCAATCCAAAATCCAAAATCCAAAATCCAAAATAAGACCTTCGGGTTGCTTCACCCTTAAGACGCGCCACCGATGGTTTCGGTTAGGCAAGGTCAGCCCATGACCTCCTCGGCACACTGATTCAATATCTCCGCAATACGTTCCACCCAGGCCCGGTGCTCCGGTTTCATCAGGACCGAGCGCAGGCACAGGACCGTATCCTGATCGGCGCCCCAATCGGACCCCCGACTGGACTCATCGGCAGGCTCGGCCGAAGCAAAAAAGCGGACGGGCAGGCGGATGAGCGCCAGGTGCAGGTCGTGGCGCGCCGCGGCGTCGAAGATCCGTTGCGACAGCTCCGACGTCCGGCGAGCCGAGGGACTACGCGGCGCCCAGACCACGATGTCGAGCTCGGGAGCAAACGGCACCCGCCACCGCGGATCGGCTGCAAGCCTGCGGTACAGCGCCAGTGCCGCCTCGCGCGAGCTTTCCAGCATGGCCGCAAACTCGCCGCCTCGCACCAGCGGCAGCAGTCGCTGAGTAGCCCACAAGGCTACGGCCGAGGCGCCCGGCCGCGAGCACTCGAGGCTGATTTCGCCCAGGTGCAGGTCCGAGGAGGTGAAGTAGGTGTAAGGCGACTCGTGCTTGTAGAAGGCGCCGACTCCCGGGTCGCGGAACAGCACGCAACCACACCCGTAAGGCTGAAGGCCGTGCTTGTGGGGATCGATCACGATGGAGTCCGCCTGCCCAACCAGGTCGTAGACGGCGCGCGCTTCGCGATCGAGGTTGGCAGCGAGCGTGTAATAGCCGCCGTAGGCCGCGTCCACGTGCAGGCGAAAGCCGTAGCGCCGGCGCAGGAGCAGAAGCTCAGGCAAGGGATCGAGCGAGCCGGCCCCGGTAGTGCCCACCGTCGCCACCACGCAGCCGACATCGCCCGCTTCCAGGATCTTCTCGAGGGCGCCCGCATCCATGCGACCCCGCGTATCGGACGGCGCCTCGGCGAAGGGTAGTCGCAGGACGCTGGTGATGCGGTGGTGCGTATAGTGCGCCTGCTCGGAGGCGACGATCATCTTTCCGGGACGGAGTTGCCCAGCCACCCATAGAGCCTCGAGGTTGGCCATGGTGCCGCCGCCGCAGAGGTGCCCGAGGTGCCCTTGGTCATCATTCCAGCCGAACATCGCGGCGATTTCGGCTACCGCTTCCCGTTCCATCACTGAGCTGGCGCGACCTCCGTCCAGGGCGTGGTTGTTGGGATTGATCCAGGTGGCAAGGGCGTAGGCGGCGCGGGCGATGGGGTGCGGCGGCTTCAGCATCTGGCCGGCGTAAAGTGGATGGAAATAGGGATAGTTGTTGCGCAAACGGAAGGCTACTTCGCTCATCACCTCAGGCATCGCCACCCGGCCCGCAAGGGACACCTCAGCTTCCGGGAGAGAGGCAAACCCCTCCTCCAAGTTCGCCAGCGATTCAGCCAGAAGCCTCAGGGTCTTGGTTTCAAATTGCATGGGCCACATCCGAAAAAGTCAGAAGACGGGAGTCAATCGGTCGCGAAAAACCTCTATTTTTCTGCCATATTCTGCCACGTTTTGGCAGAAAATGGCGGAATTTGGCGCGATTGTGCACAAAAACGAGGCTTCAAGACGGGCTCATCTTCAAATAAGCCCTTGAGTCCCGGCGGAAAAAGCTTTGGCAAGTCCTTTAGATTCAGCAACGCTTCCCTCTTCTTCCTCGGCAGATTCGCCGGCAACCCTCGCATAATCAACAGATCGGCCTCAACACGTTTCGGTGGCCCGACATGACCCGAAGAGGGCGCCCACGAGTTCGAGGGGAGTCCGGGCTAGGAAGTCCTTTAGATTCAGCATGGCCTATCGCGCTTTCCTCAGCAAACTCACCAGCAACCCTCGCGTAATCAACAGATCGGCTACACCACATCTCGCTGCTCCGGCAAAGCGCGAAAAGGGCTCCGACCGCTCGATGGAGTCCCGGTTTAGCAAGTCCTTTAGATTCAGCAGTGCCTATCGCACTTTCCTCAGCAAATTCACCAGCAACCCAAGCGTAATCAACAGATCGACTACACCACCTCTCACTGGTCCGGCAAAGCGCGAAAGGGTCTCCGACCGCGTCGACGAGTCCCGGTTAGCAAGTCCTTTAGATTGAGTAAGCCTTCGCACAATCTCCTGGGCAAGCCTGCCAGCAACCACTGCGAAATCAATAGATTGCCCTCGCCATGTTTCGGTTCCTCAGCCCCGTCAGGGGCGAACGGTAGTAGCCCAAGGCGCGAGCCTCATGAGGGTTACCTCGGACCTATTCCGAAGCCGCGGAGCGGCGACATCCTGTGGCCCACGGCGAGCCAGCCGTGGGTGAACGCGCTCCGGAAAACGCATCTCCGGCTCCGTTAGGAGCGAAATCAGGTCAAACGGGTCGCCCGATGTCGCCCCTCCGGGGCTCAAACTCTTACTTTCCCTACCGTTCCCACGGCTGGCGCGCCGTGGGCCAAATGACAACGCCAGCTACGCTGGCTTTCGTGCCACTCATACCCTTAGGTTAACGCCTTATGGGGCGTGAGCCTTGGGCGACGGAGCCCCCACCCGGCTTCGTCGCTCTTCGCTGGCGCTTCGGAAGAAGGCTCGATTGCAGCTTGACACGAGCAACCGGACTTGACACTTTTTAATAAAAGCAGTCGCGAAGACCCCCCTTTAATTGACCCTTAATTACCCGTTTGCGCGCCTTCCGTGCATGTTTTTGGTAAAAAATTGTAAAATTTGGCACGATTTTGTACCCTCAATAATGCCCGGAAACGGACACTGCTGCCAATAACCCATTTATTTGCAATACCGGCTTCCGCACCCAGGTGGGGACCGGGTGGGGGAAATTGGACATTAATTCCCATATTAATTTTCCGACATTTACCATATCGGTAACCATGCACGGCCCATGCTCGCCCTCGAATTTGGCCGATTCTGTGTAATCGTTGTGCCGTGGCACCCTGGCCGTGGGCCGGACGGTGGCTGGATCATACGAAGGCTTCATGTAATCACTGAGGAGTTGAGGTCTTTCTTAGAGATCAAGGTTCGACAACTCGTGACACGGGTCAGCCGTCAGGCATCAGCCCTCAGCCCCTGCCCCCAAATTTACCGTTTCCCCGCTCCCCTCCTTCCGGCAACTCTACTAGCTTAACCGGCAAAGTAAGTATAAGGGAGGGTACTAGACTTGTCAAAAAGGAAAAATGGC
>Ga0209039_10002483_pt1 | contig 15583 bp, 13 predicted proteins | sample BogFormECP12_OM1_FD_188238 | JGI IMG/M metagenome (GOLD analysis project Ga0209039, IMG submission 188238) | Bog forest soil microbial communities from Calvert Island, British Columbia, Canada - ECP12_OM1 (SPAdes) (version 2) | ecosystem: Environmental > Aquatic > Freshwater > Wetlands > Bog ... | reverse complement strand
GTCGCGAACGTAGTCCTCGAGGATGAGTTCCTTCTGGTCGATGCCTTCCAGCAACTGCCGGCGCAGTCCGTAAACCGCCTGGCGCTGCTTGTTCATCACGTCGTCGTACTCGAGCAGATGTTTGCGGGCCTCGAAGTTCTGGGCTTCAACCGCTTTCTGCGCGGCCTCGATGCGCCGCGTGATCATCCCCGACTCGATGGGAACGCCCTCTTCCATGCCTAGCCGTTGCAGCAGGTTCGACACCCACTCCTTGGCGAAGATGCGCATCAGGTCGTCTTCCAGCGATAGATAGAACCGCGACGCACCGGGATCTCCCTGACGGCCGGCGCGGCCACGCAACTGGTTGTCAATGCGTCGCGCCTCGTGGCGTTCGGTACCGAGGATGAACAACCCACCAAGAGCGATAACCTCGTTGTGCTCGGCGTCCGTGGCTTCTTTGTAGCGCGCGTTGATTTCGTTCCACTGAGAGGTCGGCACCTGGTACTCGTTGCCGCCATAGTAGAAGTACGAAAGGTTGGGATCGTCGGGCTTGGCCGTGACTTCCCCCGCAACCACCTTCAACTGCTGCGCCAGACCCTTCTTGATGCACTCCTGTTTGGCCATGAATTCCGAATTGCCGCCCAGCAGAATGTCGGTGCCGCGACCGGCCATGTTGGTGGCAATCGTAATTGCGCCTTTGCGCCCGGCTTGGGCGACAATTTCGGCTTCCTTCTCGTGATACTTGGCGTTCAGCACCACATGCTTCACGCCCTTCTTCTTCAGCAGATCAGAAAGGCGCTCGGATTTTTCCACCGACGTGGTACCCACCAACACCGGCTGGCCGTGTTCGCCCAATTTCTGGATCTCGTCCGCGGCGGCGAAGTATTTTTCCTTCTCGGTCCGGTACACCACATCGGAATTTTCGATGCGCAGCAATTGCCGGTTGGTCGGGATAACGACGACTTCCAGCTTGTAGATCTTGTCGAACTCAGCCGCTTCCGTCTCCGCCGTACCGGTCATGCCGGCCAGTTTTTTGTACATGCGGAAGTAATTCTGGAAGGTGACGGTTGCCAGCGTCTGGTTCTCGCGCTCGATCTTCACGCCTTCCTTGGCTTCGACCGCCTGGTGCAATCCATCAGACCAGCGGCGGCCTGGCATCAGACGGCCAGTGAACTCATCCACGATGAGCACTTCGCCGTCTTTCACCACGTACTCGACATCACGCCGGTAGAGCGCGTGGGCTTTGATGGCGGTGTCAACATGATGCTTCAGGTCCCAGTTCTCCGGGTCGGCGACATTGCCGATGCCCAGCAGGCGCTCCACTTTCTCCCAGCCAACGTCTGTGACGGTGATGGTTCGATGTTTCTCGTCCACTACATAGTCGCCGGTGAGAATCTTGTTTTCACCCGCGCCAGGATCGATCTCTTCGCCCAGCTCCAGTTGCGGAATGATGCGGTTGACGCGGTAATACTTGTCCGTAGATTCCTCACTGGCACCGCTGATGATGAGCGGGGTACGCGCTTCATCGATGAGGATCGAGTCCACTTCGTCCACGATGGAATAGTTGTGGCCGCGCTGCACGCAGTCGCGCAGGTCGAACTTCATGTTGTCGCGCAGGTAGTCGAAGCCGAACTCGTTGTTGGTGCCGTAGGTAACGTCCGAGCCGTAGGCTTCGCGCCGCTGGTTGTCGTCGAGGTCGTGCACGATGACGCCAACCGTCAGGCCGAGGAAGGTGTAGAGCTTGCCCATCCACTCCGAATCGCGCTTGGCGAGATAGTCATTTACGGTGATGACGTGAACGCCGCGCCCGGAGAGCGCGTTGAGATACACCGGCAACGTGGCAACCAGCGTTTTGCCTTCACCGGTCTTCATCTCGGCGATTTTGCCTTGATGCAGCACGACGCCGCCGATGAGCTGCACGTCGAAGTGCCGCATCTTCAAGACGCGCCAGCCGGCCTCGCGCACCACCGCGAAGGCTTCCGGCAGAATTTCGTCCAGCACCCCCGCCAGCTCACGATCTTTCTCGTCCGGATCTTCCACGGCATCCACGCGCTCGCGGATGCGCTGGCGAAGTTCTTCCGTCTTGGCCCGGAGCTGCTCGTCGCTGAGCTGCTTCATCTCGGGCTCGAGCGCATTAATGCTCTCCACCAGCGGCATAATGCGCTTGAGTTCGCGCTCATTGGCGGTGCCAAAAATCTTGGCGATGGCCTTATTGATCAAATCTGTGGTCCTTGCGGGAGCACCTGCTAAATCAGGGGATTACGCGAGCGAAATACGCTCAACGCTCACACTGCACCCTTGAGAAAGGCTAACACATTGGATGTCGAGCGGACTGAGCCGTCGCAAGGTTTGGATACCATGCATACGGGTTTATTCATAATGCGTCCACATACGAAGCACCTTGACGATGCGCTGCTCTTCTAAAACCTGATAGACAAGTCGGTGCTGAATATTGATACGGCGAGAATAGGCTCCTTTCAGGTCCCCTAGGAGCTTCTCCAAAGGTGGAGGCTTCTGAAACGGATTGTTTGCGATGAGGGCCAATAGCTGCTCGGCTTTCGGGTGCAGACCAGCAGACGCCAGACGACGAGCATCTTTCTGGGCCTGCTTGGTAAAAACAACCTGCCAAGGAGTCACCAGCCCGGTTCTTTCTCACATTCGTCAACGGGAGTTGCAAGTCCTTCCCGAATGGATTCACGCATGCCGGGTATCGACAAAAGGTAAAGAGTCTCCTGGATCGCGTTCCAATCTTCTTCCCCGACGAGAACCGCATTAGAGCGCGGGCCCGTTATAAGCATCGGCTCGTGGGCGGCGGCCGTCTCATCGAGGAGCCGATACAGCTTCTCGCGGGCCTCACTGGCATTCATGGTCTGCATAAGGTAAGCGTACGCATTTTCGTACGCCTTGGCAAGCCCCGAATATGGGACTGGCTACGTGCCAAGTGCTAACGGCTAATTGCTAATTTCTGCTCTTCGCATGTGGATGCGTGCGGTCGTACACCTCCATCACATGCTTCACCGTGAGCTGCGTATAGCGCTGCGTGGTGGCCAGGCGCTCGTGGCCCAGCATCTCCTGGATGGCGCGCAGGTCAGCGCCCTCCTCCAGCATGTGCGTACCGAAGGCGTGGCGCAGTGTGTGAGGATGGACATCGGGCGAGAGTCCGCGGCTGACCGCGATGTGTTTCACGATGCGGCCCACGCTGCGAGTAGTCAGGCGACTCCCGCGCAAATTGATGAGTAACGCTCGCTCCGTCGTCCTCCGGGTTTCTCCCAGCACGCGCTGGCGTGCCGGCAGGTAATTCTGCAGCGCCGCCTTCGCGGAGTCGCCAAAGGGAACGTACCTCTCCTTCTTCCCTTTGCCTCGAACCAGAAGAATTTCCTGTGACCAGTGGATGTCGTCGAGGTTGATGCCGATAAGCTCGGAGTTGCGAATTCCGCAGCCATAAAGCAGTTCGAGGATCACTTGATCGCGCTCGGCAAAAGCAGAGGAGTCCGGCATGGCGGAGTCCAGAACGGTGTTGACTTCCTCGATGGTCGGCACCCGCGGCAGCTTCTTGGGCAATCTCGGCGTGGCGACCAGCGCCGCAGGATTCTGCTCAACTTCGCCTTCCTGCGCCAGCCACCGGTAGAGCGACCGCAACGCCGCCAGCGAACGCGCGACCGAGGTCTTGCTCAGGCCGCGCTCGTAGAGACTCGACAAGTAGCCGCGAATCAGCACATGGTCAATGTCGCGCCAAGGCTGCGGGCCAACGTACTCCGCAAACTGCGCCAGATCGTTGCTGTAGGCCTTAATGGTGTGCGGTGAAGCGTTGCGCTCCTGGAGGGAGCGGACGAATTCACCGACGGCTTTCACTACGACTGTGGCACGTTTCTTCATCGAAGTCTTATTGAATTGTCATCACGAGCGGACCTGTCCGCGAGGGATCTGCTTTTGGGTGTAGTTGCGGGAAAAGCAGATTCCTCGCGCCAAAATCAGGCGCTCGTAATGACAACTCACTACGTATTCCCACAAAGTTGGCTGCTCGATTCACTTCTTCTCCTCAGGTAGCCGCACCTTGCTGCGCGGGTGGTGCTGCTTGTACACGCGGTTCAATCGGTCGAGTGCGAGGTGCGTGTACACCTGCGTCGTCGAGATGTCGGCGTGCCCGAGGATGGTCTGCACCGTGCGCAGGTCGGCGCCGTTCTCCACCATGTGCGTTGCGCAACTGTGGCGCAGCATGTGCGGGCTGGCATGGCGGGCCGATTGCGCCGAGGCGTCATTCACCACCTGCCACACTCGTTGCCGTGTAATGTCTCGCGCACCGCGCGCGATGAACAGGAACGGCGACGCCCTCCCCGCCGCCAGCACCGGACGCGCCTCGCGCAAGTATTGCTGCACAATCTCCTGCGCCGCACGGCCGAGCGGAACGATGCGCTCCTTGTCGCCCTTGCCGTGCACCAGCACGTATCCCAACTCCAGCTTCAGGTCTTCGAGCTTCAGGCTGATAATCTCGGAGACACGCAGCGCCCCGGCATAGAAAACCTCCAGCATCGCGCGATCGCGGCAGGTAAGCGCCTGCGACAGGCGATCATCTTTGGCGCGCGGCGGCCCTTGCAACAGGGCCTCAACTTCATCAGCCGCAAGCGATTTCGGCAGCACCTTCCACTGCCGCGGTGTATCGATGTTCAACGTGGGATCGGTTGCGATGTAACGGTCCAGCAGCAGGTATTTGTAGAAGTGCCGCAAGGCCGACAGCTTGCGTGCCACGCTGCTCCCATCAATTCCGTTTGACAGACGTTCGTTGAGAAAGTCGCGCACGTCCTGCCGCCGCGCCTCGCGCAACCCGCGCTTTCGCTTCAGCAGAAATTGCGAGTACTGCTCCAGATCGGAGCCGTAGGCCACAACGCTCAACGGCGCGAGCCCTTTCTCGACCTTCAGGTAGTCGAGAAACGAGTTCAGCAGCCGCAGATTGGGATCGGCACTCTGCACGAGATGAGTATGAGCGGGAGACGGCTGTGCAGCAATAACGAGGTGGATTCGGCCTTCATAAACGAAGCGGCTACGCCCTGCGCCGTGCTTCAGGGCAAGGGAGAACAGCTACGGCCTGGCCTTCTCCACTTCCAATTCCAGGCCATCGATCTTGCGGACCACGACCTGCTCGCCGATGCCCACCCGCGACGGCGCGTGCGCGTTCCATATCTCACCCTGGACGAAGACCTTGCCTTCCGGGTCGATATCGGTGCGGGCTTCGCCCACTGCACCAATCATCCCTTGCTGGCCGGTAACCACTTTGTTGCGCCGCGCGCGCAGCGCAATGGTCATGAGGAAGACGGTGATCGCACCGAGCGGCACGCTGATGGCCAGCGAGGTCAGCAGGTGCACGCGCATCTGCGGAATAGGACCATCCACCAGCAGCAGGCCGCCCAGCGTGAGCAGCGCGATCCCGCCGATTCCGAGGACACCGTGGGTGGCGAACTTGGCCTCCAGCGCGAACAAGACAAAGGCCCCCATGATGAGGGTGAAGGCAGCGTAACGAGTAGGCAGCAGGTTGAGCGCAAACAACGCCAGCAGAATGAAAACAATGCCTACCACTCCCGGTACAACCGCTCCGGGATGGTTGAATTCCATGTAGAGCGCCAGCGCGCCGATCGCCAGAACCAGAAAGGCGATGTTGGGATCGAGCAGGAAATCAAGGATCCTCTGGCGCAGGGTCATGTCCAGTTCGTCCACCGAATCCGCAGAGAGATTCAATTTGACCTGCTTGCCGTCAAAGCGCTTGACGGTGCGGCCTTCGAGCTGATGAAACAGATCGCTCTGGTCCTTCGCGACTATATCAATCAGGTGTTGCTGCAAGGCTTCCTGGTCGGTCCACGATTTCGATTCGCGCACTCCAGTCTCCGCCAGCGCAACGTTGCGTCCACGGGGGCCGACGAACGATCGCATGAAGGCGGCAGAGTCATTCTCCACCTTGGCCTTCATGGTGTCGTCCATCTTTCCGCCGCCAAGTTCGACGGGGTGTGCCGCGCCAGTATTGGTTCCCGGAGCCATTGCCGCAACGTCGGCCGACTCCAGAATGAAGAAGCCCGCCGAGGCAGCACGCGCGCCGGTTGGTGCGACGTAAACGATGACGGGCACGGGCGAAGCAAGAATCTTCTCGATGATCGCCCGGGTGGAATCGAGCAGGCCTCCCGGCGTGCTCAACTCGATCAGCACAGCGTCAGCGTTGGTCTGGCGCGCTCGCTCAATGGCGCGATCGATGTACTCGGCAGCGATGGGCTGGATGGTGTCGTCGATGCGAATCTTGACAACGCTGTTGGCCGAAGCCAGGCTCGTGCCCAGCAGTGCCAGCAATATGCAACACAGGAGAGAACGTGTTCGAGACATGGCTGCCTCCTTCTGGAGGACCCTGTGCTAATTCTATTTCGAAACCGCTTGCTGTGCAGCGATTTCGCGCTTCAGCGCCAGCGCCGTCGCATTGGCAGGCTCCAACGCCAGCGCGCGATCTACATCGCCCGCAGCCGACTGAAACAGGTTCTTCTTCAAGTCAATCCGGGCGAGCACGAGCAAGGCATCGACATTGGGTTGCAACTGCACGGAAGTCTGCGCCTCCGACAATGCGTTTGCCGTATCGCCTTTCTTCTCCAGCAAAATGGCCAGTTGAGCGTGCGCCGCAGCATTTCCAAAGTCCGTCTTGATGGCGTCACGAAACTCTGATTCCGCCTGCTGCGGCTGGTTCTGTGCCAGCAGTTCCTTGCCGCGCTCCAGGTGATAGGCGGAGTGCGTGTGACGGTCAGTTTTGGCAAGCCTGGCCTCGGTCAGGTTTTGGATTTCCATCTCAAGCTGCCGGTAGGATGCCTCGTCGTAGTTGCGCTTGATGCGCTCCAGCGGGATGTGTGGTTGGGTCGCCGGCAGCAAGGCGTTTCCAGCCGACGCTATCGTAGGCGGGTTTGCCGGAGGCGGTGTCACGCCACGATTGATCATATCGAGCAGCGATTTAGCTTCCCCATCGCTCGGCCGCTGCTGTAGTTCCTCCCGCAATTGGCGCGCGGCCCCAGTGCTGTCGCCGTTCTTGAACAGCGCGATCCCCAGGTTGAAGTGGTAATCAGCATCGTTCGGGTCGGCGTTGACTGCCTTGGAAAAATATTCCACCGCGTTTGTACGGCGTCCGCGGCGCGCTTCGGCCACGCCCATGTTGTTGTAAACTTCGGTCAACGGCAGCCGGTTGGACAGAAAACTAAACGCGCTGAACGCCTTGTCGAAGCTGCCGCGATAATATTCCGACATCCCCAGCAGGAAGTTGGCCTCGCCGGCCGCCGGATCGTCTTTGGGTACTCGACTAAACCACAACGCAGCCGATTCGTACTCGTGACTGTCATAGTAGGCTTTGCCCAATTGCATCATGGCCAGCGTGTAATTCGGATTCAGCTTCAGCGCAGCACGTAAATAGTGGACCTTCTGCTGTTGGTCCGTGGCCGTAACCCCACGAATGTAGTTCTCGAATGCATCGATTCGGATGGGCGCCGAAGCGTTCAGAAATTGCTCGCGAGTCATCACTGGAGGCACGGGCATTTGTTCCAGCAGCTCCCAAGCCAGAACGGTTTGCACGTCGATGAGGTTCGCGAGAGGACCGCTACTCTGCATCGCTGGGTACAGGTGCAGCTTTTTCATGTCGAGCAACTGGGCGGACGCGCTGATTCGTCCGCCGTCGGCGCTGTAGCTGCCAAGAACTACGTAGTCGGCGTCCATCTGCTCGGCAACCCGGTAGATAGTTGCGCGCGAAGGACGCACCGTTCCGGGGATGCCGGTGTGATCGAAAGCATAGACCCGATCGTCGCGGCTGACGGGACGCAAGCGAGATGACGCCACGCGTTGGGACATGACTTCGGGAAACGCTTCGCCGACCCATTCCAGGCTCGCAGAGGTCGACTGGCTCTCGAACGGCATCACCATGATGGTCTGCGTGCCCGGCACAGCCTGCCCGGCTGCGATCGCACATAGCGCACACAGAGCAGCAAACGACAAGAGAAAACGATAAAGGGACTGCATCAGAGAGTGTCGCAACTTACCTCGATTATAGCTGGGCGATTCACCTCGCGCCGCAATCGCCTGCAATATCAAAAGCCACCAGCGCCTGCACTGGTGGCCAATTCTGGAACTTCTCTGTCTGCTACTTGGAAACCGCGGCGAACAGGTCTGACTTCAACAGCGCCTGAAAACGCTGATCGTCCGTCTTGTAATGCATCTGTAGCATATCGTGCGAGTTGTCCACAGTGATATTTTCCAGCGCCACCTTCTCCGTCGGCGAGGCATTCATCTTGCGATACAGCACTCCCGCCTTCAACAGAGTGGCCATGGTTGCGGCACTCATGGTGTCGGAAGTCTTCACATTCAGGTCGAAGCTCACGCCATTGGAAAAGTCCATCACGTAATCCGACGCCAGCAGCCGCTTCTTCACCACGTCGTAGTCGCCCACCGATGACGCTTGCCCGAGTGCCGACTTAAGCATGTTCTGTGTGCCGGTCTGGTCGAGCACACTCCACAGAGGCGAGTTGTCCACGTCGCCGATCAGGCCGTTAATGATGTTGTTTGCTTCCAGCGATTCGGCCCCGTTGTCGCGCACATCGATTGCGCCTCTAATCGCAGCATTGTCGCCAAACAGGATGGTCGACGGATCAAGGAATACCAACTGCATACCTGTGCCCATGGGATACAGATAGGCAAGCGCATATTTCTCCGGACGAACTTTCTTCGCCTTCATCTTCTGCAGGAATTCCGCCTTCTTGAACGCGCCCTGCGCGATGCCGATGCTGTGGGGCCCCTTCGGCGATCGATAGATGACCAGCGTGAGTTGTTCGACATCCTTGTCAGGATCGATGCCCGTTGCCTTCAGCGCGGTCTCGAATTCCTTGAGGGCGTCAGGGAGGACGCGGTCTTTGAGCGCGCGTGCCGCTGGCGAATCGCGCAGCGCCCGGTAGTCTACCGAGATCATTTGTTGCACCGCCGACGGAACTACCGTGCGGGCGTTGCTGCTCAGGGGGGCGGCGAACCCAGACAAGGTCAGCGCGCCGGTCAGGAAAAGGCAGGTCAGGAACTGCTTCATGCTCATAATTCTACCCTGAGTAGGACGGCGGGAACCGGCAATCGTGAGCCGTTCTTGGGGTGGCCTTACTTTGAAATCAGCTCCAAGAATTCCACAAGGCCTGCCATCTCACTACTCTTCACCAGACTTCGTCCTGTGGTGAGCATTATAGTAACCTGACGCTTACCGCTGAGGAACCTGACATGAGCGTGGTTGAAGACGTCCGGAATGCGCTGCAAGATTTTCTGACTCCGGAGTTGCGCGAACTCAAAGCCAGGGTCGATGCGGTAGAGCAGCAGGTGCAGAAACTCGACGGTGCGATGCATGAGCAGTTCCAACGGGCGGAGCACCGCGCGGACGATCGCTTTGACTTCATCCAGGGACAGTTCCAGGAGGCCGAACGCCGGGCCGAGAGACGTCACGACGAGATGAGCTTCCTCATTCGCTAGGACTCGAGTTCAGGAATCTCGCCGAGCGCATTGCCGCCATCGAAGAGAAGCTGCGCGCAACTCACTGACCGCTGGCTATTTTCGCAACCCTTTTCCTCACATCCGCCACAAACGCCTCATCCTTAAGGTCACCCAGATTAATTTCGACATTGGCCAGCGCGCCTTCGATCGCCGCGTTCGCCAGCGCCACGGCAACCGTCAAGTCCGATGCCATCTTTGGATTAGTGATCGGCCGCAGCGACTCCACAATCTGCCGTACTTCTCTTGCTCGCTCGGCAACGGACAGCGGAACCAGCGTCGCCTTCTTGGTGGCGGCTTCTACTTCGGCCTGCGCTTCAGGATGATCCTTGGCCTTCTTGAAAGCCGCCATCACTTCGTTGAAGGATTCGGCATCGGCGTCAATGGACGCCTTGAACTGCTCGCGCAACTCGGCCAGACGCGCCAAGGCATCGCTCAGTTCGCGCTCATACTGCACGTAGGCCTTCTTCCCGCGCGACATTCCGGCCACCATGCCGCCCAGCGCCGCGGCCATCGCTCCGCTGGCAGCCGAGGCGCATCCTCCGCCGGGCGCGGCTGTCGGTGCCGCGATCTGCTCGATAAACGGCTCCACCCCGGCGCGAATTCCGCCCACCGCCAGTTTGCCGCTCATCACCGCTGCCAGCCGGTTCTCCAGGATCAGCGATGAATCGAAGTTCTCAATCTGAAGAAACCATTCCGCGGCATCTTCCAGCGCTTTCTTCGGAATTAGCCCCACGATCTCGCTCGACTGCGGCATCACGCCGTAGCGCGCTGCCTCGCGCTTCACGTATTCGAAGACGCGCGCGATTGGCGTCTGGTCCGTGTCCGTCAAGTTCATCGAGACCTGCGCCAGGCCGCGCACCGGCACGCCCATGCCCTTCACATAGCGCAGCCCACCGTTGGAGAAGCGAGCGGCCTTCGCAACCTTCTTGGCAATCTCGACGTCCGGCGTGTTGAGATATACGTTGTACGCCACCAGAAACTTGCGCGCGCCCACGATGGTCGCGCCTGCCGTGGGGTGCAGTTCGGCGTTGCCGAAGTCCGGCTTGCGAGCCGGGTTCGTCTTCACCTCTTCGCGGATGCCCTCAAACTGACCACGCCGCACGTTCTCCAAGTTCTGGCGCTCCGGCGTTTGCGCAGCCGCTTCGTACAGGTAAACCGGGACCTTGTAGCGCTTCCAGATTTCTTCGCCTACGCGGCGGGCCGTCGCCACGCAGTCTTCCAGGGTCACGCCTTCGATGGGAATGAACGGAATTACATCGGCAGCGCCCAGGCGAGGATGCGCTCCCGTGTGCCGGGTAAGATCAATGAGCTCGGCGGCCTTGCCCACGCCGCGAATGGCAGCCTCGGCAACCTTGACCGGATCGCCAACCAGGGTGATGACGCAGCGGTTATGGTCGGCGTCCATCTCGCGATCGAGCAGATAGACGCCGTCCAACTTCATGGCTTCGAGGATGGCGTCGACGCGTGACTTGTCGCGCCCTTCCGAAAAGTTCGGTACACATTCTACGAGTGCTGGCATAAGATCGCTGTTCGCCCTTCGCTCTTCGCTTTTCGCCAGAATTGCCAGAAACGCTGTTCGCTCTTCGTTTTTCGCAGAACCCCTTTGGGAGCGGTTTATTCAGGAAATCCCTGCCTTTCCTAGTCCGGAGCGAAAGACGAATAGCGAAGAGCGAAGAGCGGACTTAGTGCCACGTATATCCCACCATGAACTGCACCGCGCCGTTGATACCCGGGTTTTTGTTCCCCAGCGAGGCATTCGACAGGTGATAGACCTTCGTCGAGAAATCGATGGAGTTACGGTCGCGATGAAACCACTGCAAACCAAGTTCGGCCCCGCTGGTGAAGTTGACTTGCGACGTGTCGCCGGGAGGCAGGTTCTTCGAGCTGAAAACAATGCCGCCAACGGCAGCAACGTACGGCGACCACTTACAGCCGCTGGTGAAATTCCACTTGGCAATGAAGGGATTGATGGCGCCGGCATACTGCGCCCCGTTAATCCAGAATTCGTTCAGCGGGATGATGTCCACCGCCATCTCGAAGCTGCCGCGCAAGGCGTTGTCGCCCAGTTCGTGGGTCAGCACCCGCCCAATGCGCCCCCCGATGAGGAAGCTCTGCGCGCTGGGAGTGTTGGCGAACGACTGGCTGCCACCGACGAACAGGCCCCAGTTCCATCCCGGGCTGCGAAGCGCGTCCACTGGACTGTCGGTCGGTACCTGGGCGCACACCGGGACGGAGGCTAGAAGGCTGCAGATGATAAAGAAGCGAATGGCAATCTTCATGGGCTTGTCAGGGTAAACGCAAAACTTATCAGGTTGCGCGCCTGGTAGCAAATTCAGCAGCCTTGGGAACTACTCACTTCTTTACCAGCTCCATGATCCAGGGCCCACCCGGGTTCAAACGAAACCTGCCCGTGGCTCCTGGCGGGAGTTGTTGCACTTCGTGCGCGTTGCCATTAACGAGGTCTTAAAGGCCCGCACTACCCGATAGCCCGCGGAGGCAACGGGCGGTCGCTAATTGCTGATAGCTACTTCCCAATCACCTTCAGCAGATGAAAATACCGCCTCGCCTTATGCACGTCACGGGCGATCTGCTCGCGCAGTGCATCGACAGAAGGAAACTTGATTTCCGGCCGCAAGCGCTTCAGGAAGGTCAGCTCCAGATCGGTCTGCGCCAGTACATCGATGGGATGGAAGTTGAGCAGGTGACTCTCGATGGCAAACGAATCTGCGCCAAATGTTGGGCGATTGCCGACGTTAGTCACTGCGTCGAAGCACTCGTCTCCGACGCGCAGCCACGTGATGTAAACGCCATCGGCGGGAACGAGTTCGTCGTAGCGCGAGAGGTTGATGGTCGGAACCGTGTACTTGTGGCCGTAACCCCGACCGCGGCCTGGATTGGAGAAGATGCTGAATGGACGTCCCAGCAGCGCTCGCGCCTTCCCTACTTCGCCGTTCGCGATGAGCTTGCGAATCTCGCTGCTGGAAACGTGATGTCCGCGCAGAGTGTGCTCGGGATAGACAACTGCCGCGAAGCCCATCTCCTTGCCGAGCGCGTCGAGGGTATTTACATTTCCCTGCGCCTTGTGGCCGAAGTGGAAGTTGTAACCCTCGTGAACTTCGCGGGCGTGCAATGTTCCCGCGAGCACTTCGCGCGCGAAGTCGGGCGCTGTCATGAGGGAAAGATCGCGAGTGAAAGGCAATACCAGCAAGGCTTCCACGCCAGCCTGCTCCAGCAGTCGCAACTTGACGGGTAAAGGCGTCAGCAGCTTGGGCGCAACGTCAGGCCGCAGAATGCGCAGCGGGTGCGGCTCGAAAGTCACCACAACCGGCTTACCGCCGAGCGCCTGCGCGCTGTCCGCCATGCGCCGCACAACTTCCAGATGCGCGAGATGCACGCCGTCAAAGTTGCCCACGCTCACAACGGTGGGACCGAACTGTGGCGGAACATCCTCAAGTTTGTGGAAGACTTGCATTCGGTGGCGTCCTAGAGGTCGAACTCGAGTTTGAGGCCATCGTGCGCCAGGCGAACGTTCGCTGGCAGTGTGGCATTGGTCTCTTCGTGCGGCAGGTCGTGGGCAATGTGCGTGAAGTAAGCGCGCTTCGGTTTCAGCTGCCCCACCAGATTTAGAGAGTTCTCGACCGTGGAATGCGTCGGATGTGGATGGCGACGCAGCGCATCCAGAAACAGAATGTCAAGGTCCTGCAACTGAGCAAGCGACTCTTCCGGCACGCTGCTGAAATCAGTGAGATAGGCCGCCGAACCGAAGCGATAGCCTTCGATGGGCGCATCGCCATGATGCACCACCAGCGGAGTAAACGTCGCCCCAAACAGCTGCAGCGGCCCATTCACAGGGCGTATCTCAACCTGCGCGAGGCTGCCGTATTTGTAATCTGCCTCGAAGATGTAGCGAAAGACACTGCGCAACACCTGCGCGGTTGTGTCGCTGGCGAAGAGCGGGATCTTGCCGCCTCCCGTGGTGCGCGGGAAGCTGAGCGGCCGAACATCATCCAGCCCGAGAATGTGGTCAGCGTGACCGTGCGTGTAGAGTATCGCGTCGATCTTCCTGATGCGCTCGCGAATGGCCTGCTCGCGGAAGTCAGGCGTGGTGTCGATGAGCACCGTGTGACCGTCCCACTGCACCATCACCGAAGGACGCGTGCGGCGATCGTGCGGGTCCTCCGACGTGCATACGCGGCAGTCGCAGCCGATGGTGGGTACTCCCATCGAAGTGCCGCTTCCCAGCACGGTGAGCGTTGCCTTCATCCGGTCTTGACATCAGCGCCCGGACCGCCTTGCGGCGGACGCGCGATCAGGTTGGTGACTTCGAGATACGCCATGCGCAGCTCGTACAGGCAGTTCTGCAGCATGTTCTGCTCGGCTGGAATGAGGTTGCCTTTGGTCTTCTCCTGCAGAATGGCGAGCGTGTCGATGGTCTGCCGAGCGCCAATCAAGTCCACCACGGGCTTTTCTCCTGGTGGCGCAGCGAGTCCAAGTTGCATCAGGGCGCTCATGTAGATCGAGGCGACGAACTTCTCGAACGTCATCTCGAAGTCTTTCGCGCTATGCGCCTGTCCTTGCTTGCGCATCTCGCGGTCGATCTGGTCGTCGATGTGCCGCGTCGATTCTTTGTACGCGTTAACCGAGGCTTGCTGTTCGGCAGCGCTGGGCGCTTCCGGCTCCGCTGCTTCCGATGGCGGAGCGATCGACTGGCCTGACGATTGTGCTGGATGTTTGTGCGCGGCACGTTCGTCATTGACGCGCTGCTGGGCTTCGCGCTTCTCGCGCTCCCGTTCGGCGCGGCGCTCCTCATCTTCCACCACGTCCTGGCGCAGCTCGCCATCGGTGCTAAACAGCCGTCGATCGGTAACTACAAAGTCGGGTTTCTTGTTTTCTTTGTCTGGCATAAACTCGCTTTTCGCTATTCGCTGTTCGCCTTTCGCGTTAAGAATCGCCGTGGAAGGGCAACGCAGCAACGGTGGCGTTTTGCTCACCGATTTGCACTACCGTGCCTGGAACTGCGATCTCGCGATGCGCGTACCCGAGCGCCAACGTTCGCTCACCGCTGGGAAATGGAACACGGGCCGAGCTGGTTATTTCGCCCGCATTCTTGTCGTTGACGCGCACTTTGGTTCCCGGCTCCGGCGGTCCGCCTTCCACCTCGAATCCGACAAAGCTGCGATGCAGAATCGCTCGCGAGCGAATGCGCTCCACAATCTCCTGCCCGATGTAGCAGCCCTTGGCGAAGTTCAACGCATAGTGCTGTCCCGTCTCCTGCGGCAGATCACGCTCGCGCAGATCGACTCCGAAGCGCGGCACGCCTCGAACCATGCGATACAGGTCAAGCGCTTGGCTGCCTGCCGGCTCGGCTCCGGCGGAGTGCAACGCATCCCACACTTGGTCAGCAGTCTCGGTCGAGAACCACATCTCATAGCCATCCATCGGCGGCAGTGCGCTGCGCGCGATCGAGATGCCGATGTCGCGCCACACCGCGTCGATAACTTGACCTGGTTCAAGCTGGGCGACTGCGATACCAGCTTTCGACAGCACTTCCTGTGCCTTCGGACCAAACACCCCTATTGTTGCCAGCTTGTCGCTGATGTCGGCAACCTCGACGTCATCCATGATGATGTAGCGATCGAAGATGGCGACGATGGCGGGCGCCTGCGCGCGGTCGGTCGTGACCAACAGATAGTCGCCGCGATTATAGGAAACGAGGTCTCCCTGAATCTTCCCCTGTGCATTGAGCAGAAAGCTGTACACGCCGTGCCCATGAGCAAGATCGCGAATGTTGTTGGTGACCATTCCGTTCAGCCAGCGGACGCGGTCTTCACCGGTCAGCACCAGCTTGGCCTGCCAATTCATGTCAACCGTCGCGCAACCTTCGAGCAGCGCGCGGAATTCGGCCTTGGTATCGCCAAACGAAGCGGGTGTCTCAGCACCGCGATAGCTGCCGAACTGCGCGCCCGACGCCGCAAGCTTCTCTTGAATGGTGGTAACACTCATACAGAATCTTTGATTATAGCGAAGAGAGAGAGGTCGCTGCGCACGCCCAAATTCAGCGGTGTGGCGCATCTAC
>Ga0209039_10002482_pt1 | contig 15586 bp, 16 predicted proteins | sample BogFormECP12_OM1_FD_188238 | JGI IMG/M metagenome (GOLD analysis project Ga0209039, IMG submission 188238) | Bog forest soil microbial communities from Calvert Island, British Columbia, Canada - ECP12_OM1 (SPAdes) (version 2) | ecosystem: Environmental > Aquatic > Freshwater > Wetlands > Bog ... | reverse complement strand
GACAATGGGGACAACATGCCGAACCAGTGGGTTACTATCGGGCAGGCAGCGTTCGGGAACGGCAGTGTCGTTTCCTTTGGGGGATCGGGCGGTATTTCTGGCAATATCCCCACCGTGACGGAGAAGTTCGACATCTACCCGAGCGGCTTTCATTACTTCGTTCCTCCTGTGGCACCGGTGGAGAAATCCTGGTGGGAGAAGATAGTGGGTACGTTCCAATCGATATGGGGCTTCTTCACGTTCGTCGTAAACGAGTACTCGGATTTGTGGAATTTCATGAAAGATCAGGCGGTAAATGATGTGGCTGCGGTTCTTTCCTACACGCTAACCGGGGACCAGGTCAAATGCCAGGATATCCCGGGTTGCTCGGATGTTCTCCATGAAACCCTCGATATGGCCATGGTTGCCGTTGGTCTTCCGCCAACTCTGCCTACCGCCCCTGAACTCACCGATATGGCAACCGATTACCTGGTCAAACTCGGTGCCGACCAGATGGGTGCTGGTGGTGTGTACGACACGGCCAAGGATATCTATGGTGAACTACCCTCCCAGGTGCAGACGGAGATGCAAAGTGACGCCGAATCAAATGCCGGGCAGCTGATCAGCGGGGAGGCAGAACAGCGGCATGACGCCATGGTCTTCAACAGCCAGAACTGCCAGCAGATGCAGTACTGCAGCGCGGGACCGGGCGGCTGTTTCGAGAACTGCGTCAACACGACGCTCGATCCGATCTTCAACGCCGGTCACCCCGCGACCGTCATGGTCTGGGTGGAGAACCCGAATCCTGCGAACAGTCCTGCCACGGACAGGGTCAGCCTGGTCGTCAGCGATTCGTGGAACCTCTATTACCCGGAAACCCGGATCATCCCGTCCCTCAAACCCGGCGAGGGGATCTCCGTGCCAGTCGTATTGAATGAGAATTACGATCAGTTCCAGGAAACCGGCGGCCCGTGCGGATGGGACGAGTTCGCGCACGCTGACACCACCTCTTGGGCCGATGAAGGGGTATGCGAACAAGATCATTGGATGGACAAACTGTACGCACCCGGTGAAGACACATTCAAGGTAACCTTCGCTGTGCAGAATGCCACGTCACTAACAAATGCTGCGTTCGCCAACCTTGACGCAACATCGAGCGGGAAATCGGCCGGGAATTTCGTCATTACCGATGACAACTGTATGATCTATAACAAAATCGTATATCCTCCGGGGTGGCAGATCTACACGACGGGGTATTCCATCAATCCCCTCGCCTGGGACTATTTCTTCGAGGAGAATGGCGTGCCCAGTCTCACGCGGGGATACATGAGAGGGAAATAACCGCTCCTTTTTTCTCTCAGGCAAATCTTCGTCCGGTTATGGTGATCCGGGGTACTGGGAATTCTGATAATTTGACAGTTGATACACTCTTTTCTTCAAAGTTGAAACACCGTCACATAGTGTAAAGGTATCAGAACATCATCGAACATCATCGGTGCTGACCGTTCCGCGCACCTTGCCTTTTTTAGAATCAGATGAATTTATGAATATCGACGGAGATCAGGAGCTCTGATCAGAATTCTAAAACTGTGCCAGAGAGAAAATTAGTCTTGTGCCAGCGAAGGAGTAATATATTTTAGTATCCCTTCTCTAATCTCTCCTATGGCTCTTCGATCCCTCAACCTCCCCGGTGTCGGCACTAAATACGAATTTGAGACTGATAAGGGCGATACGGTCGCGATCTTTTTTACAAAAACCGGCACTATCCAGATGTACACTCTCCAGAAGGGTTGCCACACCCCAAGCGCGGCTGAGATGACACCGGTAGAAGCGCGGAGGCTGGGGAATATCCTTACCGGGGCAATCATTGAGGCCGATCAGGAGAGCGTGGAGATTGCATTCTCGGCGCTTGCCGATCTCCGGGTCACTATCCATTCATACATCATCCCCCGGGCTATTGCAGGGAAAACGATCGAAGATCTCGGGATCCGGGCAAAGACGGGAACGACCGTGATCGCGGTTTCCAGGAATGATAAGAATATCATCAACCCCCCGCCATCGTTCGTGTTCGAGACCGGCGATGCCGTACTGGTAATCGGTGAGTCGGACCAGCTCAGATTGTTTGAACGCGAGATTATGGTGGATTGATGGAAGGCATCATAATCGCCCTTTTTGTCTGCCTCGTGCTCGCGCTGGTCAGCAAGTACCTGACGATCCCGGCGATCCCCTTCTATATCATCGCCGGGGTCGTCCTCGGCCAGGCCGGCCTCGGGATCGTCGCGTCCGACCAGATCAGCAGTTTCTTCTCCGACATGGGGCTGATCTTCTTACTCTTTTTTGTTGGTCTTGGCCTCAAAATTGATAAGATCTCCGAGAACCAGTCGGAGGTTCTCACGAGCGGGATCATCGATCTCAATGTCAATATGCTCATCGGCTTTGTTGCTGCCTACCTGCTCGGTTTTTCGCTGGTCGAGGCTCTTATTGTCGCAGCAGCATTCTATAGTTCCAGCACCGCGATGACGGTCACTTCGTTAATCGAGAACAGGAAACTGATGATCCGGGAGTCGGGGACAATCATCTGGCTGATGGTCTTTGAAGACCTTGTGCTGATCGTCATCCTTGCAATTCTTTCGGCCGGTAACGAGAACCTTCTCCTCTTTGCGGTGGAGATCCTCGCTGGCCTTGGGATCATGTATGCGCTCGCCCATTATGGCAAGGAGTTCCTGGTCTCGATCCTCGAACGCGATGATGAGCTGCCGGTTCTTTTCACGTTTGTGGCGGTGGTTGCGACGGCGGGATTTGCCCTCTTCCTCGGTGTCCCCGATACCCTGATGGTGATCGCCCTTGGGGCTGCGTTTGCGACTACCGACCCGGATGCATTTGAGCAGCATGCCCGGCCGTTCAAGGATGTATTCATGGTGATCTTCTTTGTCTTTTTCGGGATCACCATCAACCTGTCCGGCAGCGTCAGCTTCGGTGTGATCGCGATCATCTGCGTACTTGCCATTGCAAGCAAGCTGATCTCCGGTGTGCTGACCGGCCTCGCGCTCTATGGATCCGCGAGATCCGGCCTTGAGATCTGGGGAAACACGATTGGGCGGGGCGAGTTCTCCATCGCACTCGCCGCGCTCTACGGGTCTCCCCCCGTTGCTGCCACCATTGCCGTGATGGTGATCGTGACCTCCCTGGTGGGTTCGTTTGCAGCGAAGTACTCCGGCTCGCTTTCACGCGGATTTACGGGAAGGGGCCGCCGTCACGGCCCCCCCTCTCACCGGATCCGTGCGGGCCACTGACGTTATTCGATGAGCACAAGCCCGACCGAGTGCACATCGCTGTTGACGATCTTCCCATACTCCATGTTTTTGCACGGGATCGTATGCAGGTCCCAGCCCGCGTTTTTTGCCGTCGCAAACACATCCATCCCTGCCGCCTCCATACTGGGCCTGACCATGTCCATATGCCGGCACTTCCGGCGAAGGCTCTCATCCACTACACCCTCTGCCTCCTCCGCGACGCAGTGCTGGTGCTCGCACCAGATGCAGGGATATCCGCCAAAGCCGAATGCCTTGTAGAACCCGTCGTAGAATGCGGTCTTTTCAAGGAAATGTACGGTCCCGTTCACCCAGAGGATAAGATCGCGGAAGTACGGATGGAAATCGTCGGGGATATCATCCGGCCCAAATGCCCCGTGGCCCGGGACCCCGTCAAAGCGAATCAGCAGCGCCGTTGTGTATTCTCCTACCATCCGCCGGGTCTCTTCCGGTGACGGGGCGTAGGGCGGGCAGCCGAAGTGCTTCCCGTAGCCTTTGCATCCGTAACGGCACTTGAATCTCACCCACTGCGCAACGACGATGTCTCCTGTGACAATCTGCTGTGCATGCGCTCCCCGTTCCACTGCGAGCCTGATCAGTTTTTCCACTTCACGGGCAATTTCCTCCATGACGGACACCTCAGGCAGAGGATACCCGCCAGGATCGATAAAGTTTTCCTGTAGGGAACCCTCTCTTTTGACAGGACAGGATTCCCATGACTGACTACCGCACGGGGTGCATGGTCTGCGGCAAACCGATCAGGTATCTCGAGTCGCCTGAACAGCGCGAATGCTCGTACTGCCACCGGGTCCAGACAACCAATGCTGTCTGCGAGGACGGGCACTTTGTCTGCGATACCTGCCACAGTCTCGGCGCCGATGATGCGATAGAGCAGTACTGCGCGAAGACAAAAGAGACCGATCCTGTTATGATGGCCATCACCCTGATGCAGAACCCGGCCGTGAACATGCACGGCCCCGAGCATCACTTTCTCGTCCCGGCCGTGCTTCTTGCGGCGTACTGCAACGTCACCGGGCAGCCCGACCGTAAAGCAAAGATGATCGCCACGGCCCGCGATCGCGCCGGGATGATACGGGGTGGTGCCTGCGGTTTTATGGGGGACTGCGGGGCGGCGGTGGGTACCGGGATTTTTGTCTCGCTTGTGACCGGCGCAACACCGCTCTCGCACCGCGAGTGGCAGCAGGCAAACCTTGCAGTGGCACGGAGCCTTGAGACGATCGCCCTGCATGGCGGCCCGCGCTGCTGCAAGCGCAACACGTTTCTTGCAATACAGGGAGCAGTCGCCTTTGTAAAGGAACACTTGGGGGTGACGATCCCGCTCAACCAGAATGTGACCTGCCAGTTTTACGACATGAACAAGGAATGCAGGACCCGGGACTGCCCCTTCTATCCCAAGGGCTGATTTCCGGCGCCCCGCGCCTCGATGATCCGCTGGACGATCAGGCGCGAGCTTGCCAGGTCCCCGTCTGCATATCTTCCTATCCGGATAACATCGGCATGAAGCCCCCGCTCCGCGAGCTCGCTTCGCAGTTTTTCCTCATCGAAGTACTGGTTGAACCCGATCGTGATGATATCGGGGCGGATCTCTTCAATAGGGCGGAACATGTCAGTCCGGTCGCCGAGGATCGCGTGGTCCACAGGTTTGAGTGCGGCGATCATCGTCCGACGCTGTTCTTCCGGGAGGATCGGGTGTGGTTTGTGCTTCACGTTTGCATCCCGGGCAACGATCACGAAGAGCTCGTCACCCAGTTTCTTTGATTCGGAAAGATAGTAGAGGTGCCCCGGGTGGAGGATGTCGAAGGTGCCGGTGGCAACGACGCGCCGGGTGGTCATGGGATCACCGCAAGGTCGCAGGGTTCGCCGTCAGCGGTGAAGCACCGCCAGTCGTGTTCGCGGTACGGGGCGCCGATGATGAGGTGGTACCTTCCTGCCCGGGGAAAGAAATTCACGTCAGCGTTCGATGGCCGGAGCACGCCATTCGGATGGGAGTGGGCGCTTCCCGCGGTGTGGGTGCCAAGCGGCATCATATCAAAGAAGATCGAGGCGGACGTGCTGCCGGTGATGGTGCCAGGAAGGAGGTTGAGTTCGCTGATGACCCCGTCTTCCTCTTTGAGGAGTGCGGCGAACTCTTTGGGGTGGCTGTTTTTGCCCAGTTCGAGCAGCAGCCTGAGGAGGTCCTGTTTGATTCCGCGGATGGTAGTCATGGCACACGAAAAAAGCGTTCCGGCGCTTGTACCGATCCATTCGTTCTGGTACACAAAAAAGGCTCGCAGCTTACCGGGGAGCACGGCACCGGGATACCAAAATCTCCTCCACGACATGATCGTAAAGATGAACGCCGGGATTTTTTTTAAACCGGTGCTGACTCCTGCCCTGACAACAACTATCGCCATCGCAAACGCCGGTGTCAGGAAAAAGAGCTGGAATGTATTATTGTGTCATCCACGTGATCGGGTTATTTCTTCCCGGTCACCTTGATGACATGGTACCCGAACTGGCTCTTGACCGGCCCGATGACGGCACCCTGATCTGCGGCAAATGCAGCTTGCTCAAACTCGGGGACCATCTGTCCCTTACCGAACCAGCCGAGATCCCCGCCATTCTTTTTCGACGGGCATGAAGAGAAGCGTTTTGCGACTGCGGCAAAGTCCTCGCCGTCTTTGATTCGTTTTAAGATCTTATGTGCATCGTCCTCTTTGGTTACAAGGATGTGGGATGCGCGTACCTGTGTGGTCATGTATAGTGATGGGGAGGTTTTGGGATAAAAGAGTTGAGCGGGGTGGTGTGGCAGTGGTAATGCCAGATGCTCCTTTAGGGCTGTTACCTCCTGTAGAGGAGGGGGATTGTCCTGAACTTAAGAGTGCATAGGTCCCGAGGGATCGTTCTCCGACGGAGGGCCAAAACACAGCGATCCATCATGACCGGGTTCCAATGGAAGCGCTGTCCACGCCACTCAAAATGTCTTATTAAATCACTTATTTTCCCGAAATTTCCCTTTTAATCGGGATTCAGACCTGCATAATAGCGGGCTTCTGTTGGCAGGGTTTTTGGAGGTGTCCGTATAGTCATCTGAGAGGGAGATCGACCGCCCGGAGGCCGCTATGAGCGTTTCTTAATTTTACGTCGGAAAAATTGATTTAAGTGGAGTGGGATCGACGGTGAATTACCAGGCGATGTAACGCTCTTGGGGGCCTTCGCCCCCGTCGCGTGGGCATCCCCCGGTTGCGATGATGCTGCTGTATTACTTGTACGTAGGTTTTCTTTCATGGATACAGGTAATATTGAGGCATCGCAATGCGCCCCGTCCCCCTTGGGGGACTGGTGGCGCAAGAGGGATTGTACGATATTGCCCAGATCTTTTCTTGCGGGAAATTCTTTTGCGTCCCAAAATTTCCGGTATTCCGGATTTTAATCCCAAAATTTCCGGCCTGACAAACTTTCGCGCCGGATTTTTTTGGATTTTTCAACTTTTAACCGGAAAATTTTCCGGTTTTTCACATTTCAAACCGAAAAAAATACGACCTGAAAAATTTCGCAGCAAAAAAGATCCAGCCGTACAAACTTTAAGGCCAAAAATTTTCGGCCGGAAAAAATTCCGGACCGTACGGGCATGACATGATCGACCGGAAAATATTCCGGTGGAATCTCACTCCTCCGTCGTAAGATCCTGTCGTGGGGTGGATTTTCCCGGATTTCGGAAGCGATCTTCCGAAATTTTTCGGGGGCGAAAGTTCATACAGTGCAATATTTTCCGGTGCAAACCGGTTCCATGCAGAGTACCCGGTCACTTACCTGTTCCGCCCTGCCCCGGGAGGACCCTGATGCGGGAAGCCTTACAACTTTTTAGCAGGTATTATTGAATCCCTAAAACTCTCCGTCCTGCTCGAAGCTCCTGCCGTACCGGATCGCAAGCTCGGCCTTGTAGAGCTCCCGGCCAAGGTAGCCGGCATGGTCGAGGAGCGAGACATGGCCTCCTTCGATCAGCGTGTACAGCACATCCTGCCAGCGGCTCCCTTTCACGGCCTTCCCGTGGACCTCAGCCACGATCTGATCTCCTTCGATCCCGATCCGGAAGTTGCCTTTCGGGTCATAGGTGATCTCATCGGGCATCCTTTTTGCCGCAATTGCCGTTTCATAGTCGAGCGGCGGTTCGCGCCGGCGCCTTTTTTCCTTGAGCACCAGCAGATCAATACCGAGGTCCTTTGCGTACGGCCGGTCCCGGGCAAGCACCATCATCTCCGTCGCCCTCCGCATCTCTTTGACCGAACCCCTCATCTTGTCCGAATGCTCGCTCGTGAATATGATCGAAGCGCCGGCCTCTTGTGCCATGCCGGCCAGCAGGGCGTTCATTCCGATCGAGTCTGCGTCGAGGAGCTCGGTTACGTTCCCCGCCCCGAAGAAGAGCGGACAATTATACTTCTTAAAATGCGCGAGTGAAGTGACGAGCCCCGAGCCGGCCGGCTGGAGGAGCGGATCAGCAACGATACAGCTGATCCCGGCCCGTCGGGCCCGGGCGATATTTGCCATGAGCGTTTTCTCGCCCGGCACAACAACCGCCGCCGCCCCGGCCCGGGCAATTTCCTTTCCCACAAGCGGGAGATTTTTTTCCTGGAGCGAGAGCACGAGATCGGCCCGGAAGAGGGCAGCCCGGATCAGGGCAGGATCCTGCGTGTCCACCGCGAGCGGACGGTCGATATCCGCAAGTTCGCCAAAGACCTGTTTCACATCTTCCGGTGTCGCATCGAAGCCGAAGCCGATGTCGACGATATCCGCCCCGGCCGAGAAGTACCGTTCTGTAAGCGCCCGGATATCCTCCACCCGGTGGGCGTCCATGATCTCGGCGAGCACTTTCATCCGTGAATTCCCGCCTATTTTTGTGCCCCGGATCACAAACTCCGGTTCCGCCCCGGCCTCGTTTGTCGCCACCCGGCTCATCGCGTCCTCTGCATTTTTTGCAGCGAGGAAATCATCGGCAGGCACCGTTCGCGAGAGCGGGACCTTTCCCACGAGCGGGAGTACCCATACGAGGTCAGCCGCGTGCCGGGGGCCGCGATACACGGGCACCCCGGTCTCGCGCTCCACCCGCTCAAACGAGACCGTGCACATCCCGGAGACCACAACGGCATCGTACGTGCTTTTTGCGATTAATTCCCGGAGTGCATGCGGGGTCAGGAACGAAGCAACCCTTCCGGTCACCACCACGTCGGCGTCGAAGCTGGCCGCTGCCCGGCGCACCGTCTCAGCCGTAGCGGCCCCGGTGGGGAGGAGGATACGCATACGTTTTCTTAATACCAGAGAGATAAAAACACTATGATCAGATGCTGACCTGCGATCTGCATGTGCACACGAATTTTTCCAAGGACGGCGAGAGCAGTGTCGAAGAGATCCTCCGTCAGGCCGAGGCAGTTGGTCTTGACGTGATCGCCATCACCGACCATGACTGCGTTGACGGGGCGAAAAAGGCGCTCGCATGCGACAGCCCGGTCCTTATCATCCCGGGCATCGAAGTCTCGACCCTGCAGGGACATTTGCTGGTGCTGGGTGTGACCGAGGTTATTCCCGCCGGCCTTGATGTGCGCGAGACGGTCAGGATCGCCCGGCGCATGGGGGCGCTGGTGATCCTCCCCCACCCGTACCACGTCTGGCGGCATGGCGTCGCCCGGAGAATACGGGTCGCGATGAGTATCGTGGATGCGGTCGAGGCCTTCAACAGCCGGTACATCGTAGGTTCGGCCAACCGTAAGGCCGGCCGGATAGCAGCGCGGCTGAACAAGCCCTGTGTCGGGGGAAGCGATGCTCACAACGCCCGGTTTGTGGGATTTGGGAGGACGTTTGTCGACGCAGAGCCGGATACGCAGGCCATCTTTGCTGCTATCCGGAAGGGGCAGGTTTCCTGCGGCGGGAGAAAGACGCCCCTGCGCACGTATACCCGCCAGTCACTGAACAACACATGGAGACGGATAAAACGACTGACCCGGCGGTTCCGCGTCCGGTGAGGCTTGCATTCCGGGTCTCGTACCTCGGTACCCGGTTCTATGGCTCGCAGCAGCAGGAGTCCAGCCGCACAGTCGAAGGCGAGTTTATCGCCGCGTGCCGGCGGCTCGATCTTTTTTCCGACTGGCGTGCAGCCGGTTTCTGCTCTGCCGGGAGAACCGATCGCGGGGTACATGCCTGCGGGCAGGTCATCGCATTTTCCACATCGTATCCTGACCGCGCCCGGCAGGCGCTCAACCTCCAGCTGCCACTCGATGTCTGGTGCACCGCGTCTGCTGAAGTTGGAGATACTTTTCACCCCCGGTTCGATGCCCGATCGCGCACGTACCGGTACTATTATCCCGTTCAGGTGCCCGATCTGCCGTCAATGGAGGCGGCGGCTAGGGTGTTCATTGGCGAGCATAACTTCTCGAACCTGGCCCGGGTGGGGGATAAGAACCCGCGGCGGAAGGTTCTCGAAGCCCGTATCGGGACCGAAGGCCTGTTCACGTATCTCGAAGTGAAGGCCGAAAGTTTCCTCTGGCATCAGGTGCGGTGCATGGCCACTGCACTCTTTTACGTTGGCACCGGCGAAATGGATGGGGAAGGGATCCTGTTGCTGCTCAATGAGCCGGCGAGCCGGCCGATCCAGCCGGCACCGGCGGAAGGACTCGTCCTCTGGGATACCGATTGCGGGCTTTCGTGGGAGCCGGTGGAAAAGAGCGATCGCAGTGGGACGTATTGTGCCGAGCTCCGGCGGCACCACGCCCTCATGGAGCAGATCTGCCGCGTGATCCGGCCGGAACAGCCATAACACCAGCCCGGTCTTTTAAAATTCCCGGGCGCAGCCGCTTGCAATCGCTGCTTGGCTCACGGCCCCTGCCACAGCTTTGACCACGTCGCGGTTGAGGACCCGGGGCAGGATACGATCCCGCCGGGGACGTTTGACGTACCCGGCAAGGGCGTGTGCGGCCGCGACTTTCATCTCATCGGAGATCCGGGTCGCACATACGTCGAGGGCTCCCCGGAAAATCCCCGGGAAGGCGAGCGCGTAGTTAATCTGGTTGGGGTACTCGCTGCGCGCCGTGCCTACCACACCCGCCCCGGCGAGCAGGGCGTCCTTCGGCAGGATCTCGGGAAGGGGGCTTGCCAGCGCAAAGATGATCGGGTCGTCTGCCATCGTCCGAATCATCGCAGGCGTCACAATCCCCGGCACCGAGACGCCGATGCAGACATCCGCCCCATCCATCGCATCAGCAAGCGTCCCCGTGCGCTCACCCCGGTTGGTCTCCTCGGCAATGATGAACTTGTACTTGTTCGTGTAGAGTCCTTCGCGCTCCCGGTGGATGATCCCCTGCGTATCGCAGACAATGATATCATTCACGCTCGGGAAAAGCCCGGGGTCGTAGCCGATGTGCCGGAGCATGCGGGTGATAGCAAATCCTGCCGCCCCGGCCCCGCAGATGACGATGTTTAAGTCCCCGAACGGTTTACCTGTCACCCGGCAGGCGTTCAGGAGTGCGGCGAGCACGACCACCGCGGTGCCATGCTGATCGTCGTGCATCACCGGGATCCCGATGCCCTGCAACGCCTCTTCGAGTTCGAAGCACTTCGGCGCCGCGATGTCCTCGAGCGCGATCCCTCCAAAGACCGGTGCGATATTTTTGATGTCGTCGGCAAATTCCGTGTGGTAACTCTCAAAACAGATCGGGAAGGCGTCGATGCCGGCGAGTTTCTTGAAGAGGAGGGCCTTTCCTTCCATTACGGGTATAGCAGCGTATCCCCCGATGTTCCCGAGCGAGAGCACGCGGGAACCATCAGATACAATCGCAATCGTGTTGGCCTTGAGCGTGTATTTCCAGGCGAGCTGCGGGTCTTTTGCGATCTCTTTTGAGACCGCACCGACACCCGGGGTATAGGCAAGAGAGAGATCACGACGGTTTTTCAGCCGGACTTTTGAGTGGACTTCGATTTTCCCGCGATATTTCTCGTGGAACGCGAGTGAGTCTGCGTAGATGTTTGTCCGTTTTTTTTTCAGTCCGGTCATGGAAATCACGCGCCGATAGTTCAATGGTGGCAGCGGGGCATGATGAACTTTATTATGAGAACAGGGTGGTTACGGGGGCAGCCCGTGAGCGAAGCTGGCATCGATCCATGTACAGATCGCATCTCTCACTCTTCTGTACCCTTCGAGGATCTCCGCATCGGTGCCCGGGGTCAGGTGGGGGTCGGGAAACCCGTGATGGATCGTCCTTTTTGCCGAGGGGACGACCGGGCAGACCGCACGGGCGTTGTCGCAGAGCGTGACGGCGAGATCGAACGGTACACCCTTAAACGTATCGAGCGATTTTGGCTGGTTGCCGGAGATATCGATCCCGATCTCCTTCATCACCTCAATCGCACAGGTACTTATCCGCCCGGATGGGCGGAATCCGGCCGAGAAGACCTCGTACCTGTCGCCGTATTTCGTCTTGAGGTAACTTTCCGCCATCTGGGAACGGGCGGCGTTTGCGGTGCAGATAAAGAGGATGCGGAGTCTGCCGGTCATAGTCCACATTCTGAGGATGGACTGCAGTCTTTATACCATTTCTGCTAGGGGAATCTCCCTTATGCGGGGCGTTTTTCGTCCATGTTCCATTCTACTGTCGTGAACAGGCCGCCGCGGCCTCGACAAAGCGCCGCGCGAACGCGTCGGTGAAATACGCGTGGGTGTACGCGCCGATGGCCGCATGTTCCACAAGGCCGTCATTTCCCTCCCGGATCCCGGACCCCTGCCCGAGCCGGATCGCAAACCGGGCATCAGCATCGCATTTGACCCGGGAGTAATGGAACTCGTGGCCCCGGACCGCCAACGTTCCTGTCCAGAGGCCGGGCCGGGCAGCGAATGCGCCGCGGACATATCCCAACGCCTGGAGTTTTTTGGTCATCTCCGCCCGGGCCGGGAACACGTCGGCCATCGCGTATTTCCTGTCTGTTTCAAGGGATCTGCATAGGTACATGAGCCCGCCGCACTCCCCATACACCGGCATGCCCTCCGTGACCCGGTTGCGGAGGAACTTCCTGCATCGCGAGCGTTCGAGCGCTGCTGCGTGGAGCTCGGGGTATCCTCCTCCGATATAGACCGCGTCCATCTCCGGCTCCGCGTCAAGGAGAGGCGAGAAATACCGGAGCTCCGCCCCGGCACGGCTGAGCCGATCGAGATTGTCCTGGTAATAGAAGCAGAACGCGTCGTCATGCGCGACCCCGATCACCGCATGGCGGTGCGATGGATGTGGCTTGTGCGGTGAGCTTCCGGGAACCGCTAGCGGGGGGGCCGCTGCTGCAACTGCGAGTATCCGTTCGAGATCGCATGACTCCTGGATCACGCGACCGAATGCCTTCATTGCCGGCGATTCGGACGCCATGACGAGGCCGAGGTGTCGGCTCTTGACCTCGCACTCCTGGTGTCGGGGCACCCAGCCAAGCGCCGGGACGATCTCTTCCCGCGCGATCATCGTCCGGTGCCGGTCGCTCCCGATCCGATTGTAGATGATACCGGCAACGGTCACCCGGGGATCGAAGTCCTTAAAGCCCCGGATGACGGCGTGGATGCTGCGTGAGACCGCATGCGCATCGACAACGAGGATGACCGGTGCTTTGAGAATCCGGGCTATATGGGCCGCACTGGCGGTGTCCGTGCCCCCGGTCCCGTCAAACATCCCCATGGCCCCTTCGATGACGGCGATATCGGCGCCCGTTGTTGCATCTGCAAAGGTCCGGATCACCCCGGACTCTCCCATCATGCATGGGTCGAGGTTTCTCGACGCCCTGCCACAGATAAGCGTGTGGTGGGAAGGATCGATGAAATCCGGCCCGGTCTTGAACGGCTGGACGTCAAGTCCTCGGGCCACGAGGGCTGCCATCAGGCCGCTTGCGATCGTGGTCTTGCCGCAGCCGCTGTGCGTACCAGCGATCACGATCCGGGGGATGTCTGCCTGCATGATGATGTTGTTTGCCGGCACTATGGGTATAATTTATCGTGCAGGCAGGGACTCTTTCCGGAAAGGCCGGGATTTAATCTCATAAAAAAAGGTGTTTTCCTCTTATGCAGTTACATTTCCAGCCTTGCAGCCTTCGCCACGGAAGAGCGCCCATTCCTCACAGGACGTACCATTCGGGAAATTGCACATGCCGTACTGGCCGGCAGGGCTGTTCTCGATCTGCAGGGTCCCGCCAACGTTGCCGCAGTTGACCGAGGCGGGATTGGGCATACCGGCCGTCCCGGTCGGGACAGCCTGAACGATCGGGGTCGTGGCCGGCGTGGGGGCGGTTGTCGGTACAGTTGAGGACTGCTGGGTGCAGCCGGCAATGATGATACAGGCAGCAACACAGAGTCCAAGAATAAGAACTACAGCGAATCTCGATTTCATGATCCAGATCGAACAATGTTTACCCGTACGTCATAAAAAAAGATCGAATTGTTCTTCGGGGTTTGTTCCCGCTCTTCAAATCCCGCCCGTATTTTGAAGATCTCACTTTTCCGCTGCGTTTTTCATCCCGGTAACATATCGACGGAGTGAGGTCTCCATCGCATCGGGATCGCCAAGGTGCCGCTCCACAATATCCACAATGGCACTCCCGACGATCACACCATCTGCTCCGGCCCGCCGGCAGGTTGCCACATGATCCGGTGTGGAGATCCCAAACCCGAGGGCTAGCGGAATCTTTGTATGTTTCCTGACCCTGTGGAGAAGGGCGAGGGCCTCGGGAGAGACCTCCTTTCGTGCGCCCGTGACACCAAGCACCGAGACGAGGTAGAGATAGCCCCGCGCCCGGCGCACGATTGTGTCCATGCGCTCATCAGACGTTGTTTGCGTGATAAGGAAGATCGGATCGATCCCGTATTTCTGCGCGATCTCCATGACCTCGCCGGACTCTTCGACCGGCATGTCGGCCACAAGAATGCCATCAACGCCGGCCTCGTGAGCTTCGCGGTAGAACCGGTCGATGCCACGCCGGTAGATCGTGTTGAAGTAGGTGAGAAAGACGATCGGGATGTCGGAATATTCCCTGACATCCCGGACGATCGCAAAGATCGTATCGGGCGTGGTGCCTGCAGCGAGCGCCCGGTCGTCCGCCCGCTGGATGGTCGGGCCGTCTGCCACCGGGTCCGAGAAGGGTACGCCGAGTTCGAGGATATCGGTCCCGCCATCGATGAGCGCCTTTGCGATCCGGACCGAGGTCTCCTTGTCCGGATCCCCTGCCACGGCAAAACCGATAAAAGCCGTTGCGCCTTTCTTCCGGAAAATTTTATCGATTCGCCCCATCACGCCACCTCCGGTGCAATTCCTGCAACATCCTTGTCGCCCCGGCCTGACAGGTTGATGATCACTACGTCACCCTTGTCAAACCGGTCCCGGTTTTGCAGGACGTACGCGACCGCGTGTGAGGATTCGAGCGCCGGGATGATCCCCTCGGTCCGCGAGAGGTACCGGAATGCACAAAGCACGTCCGGGTCCCGGACCGCGTGGTAGGAAACCCGGTGCGAGTCTTTGAGCATCGCATGCTCAGGGCCCACCCCGGGGTAATCGAGACCTGCCGCAACACTGTGCGTGGGGAGCACCTGCCCGTCTTTATCCTGCAACAGGTACGAGAGCGTGCCGTGCAGCACACCGGGATCCCCGGTGCAGAGGGTTGCGGAATGCTCCGGCGTATCGAGTCCTTTGCCGGCCGCTTCGATGCCGATAAGCTCCACGTCATCGTCAAGGAACGGGTGGAAGATACCAATCGCGTTCGAGCCCCCGCCGACACAGGCAACGATGGCGTCCGGCATTCTTCCCTCTTTTCGCATGACCTGCTCCCGGGCCTCGCGCCCAATCACTGACTGGAAATCCCGCACAATAGTCGGGAACGGGTGCGGGCCGACGACCGATCCGATCAGGTAGTGCGTGTCATTTACGTTTGCCACCCAGTTGCGGAGTGCCTCGTTTGTAGCGTCCTTGAGCGTTTTTGTTCCGGAATTTACCGGGTGGACTGTTGCGCCCATCAGTTCCATCCGGAAGACGTTGAGGGCCTGGCGTTTCGTGTCGACCTCGCCCATGAAGACATCGACTTTAAAACCGAGCGCCGCCCCGGCAATTGCGGTTGCGACCCCGTGCTGCCCGGCGCCGGTCTCAGCGATCAGTCGTTTCTTACCCATCCGTTTCGCAAGGAGTGCCTGCCCAAGCGTGTTGTTGAGCTTGTGCGACCCGCCGTGGACAAGATCCTCGCGCTTCAGGTACACCCTGAAACCGAGGTCCCGGGACATGTTTTCGCAGAACGTG
>Ga0209039_10002481_pt1 | contig 15600 bp, 4 predicted proteins | sample BogFormECP12_OM1_FD_188238 | JGI IMG/M metagenome (GOLD analysis project Ga0209039, IMG submission 188238) | Bog forest soil microbial communities from Calvert Island, British Columbia, Canada - ECP12_OM1 (SPAdes) (version 2) | ecosystem: Environmental > Aquatic > Freshwater > Wetlands > Bog ... | reverse complement strand
AAAAAGATTGGATCGACAGCTGAAAATTCCGGGAAATAGTCAGCATATCTGCCAAGGATTCCAAAAAAACAAGATGCGGGATAGATTCCCACGAGGGTAAAGACTAGAGAAAGACCGCAACCGCAATCACAGTTGTCCAGAGACCGTTCTTATCACCCTGTGCCGACTGGCAGACATGTTTTGTTCTTATGATCTTGCCGCTTGCCTTGTAGGTCTGTTCGCGTTCCTGCCAGGCAGCATTGGCATCAAACTCGATGCCCAGCGTGGTCGCAAGCATCGTCGCCGCAAGATCCTCGGCATATTCCCCGGTCCGTTCCTGGGTCTCGCCATAGGCATGATGCTCGGAGAGGTAGCCGTACTCTTCCACATCCTTGGGGAGGGCGAGCCCGACAGCGGCTGAGACCAGCCTGTTGGGTTCGTTTGTCTCGTTCCTTGCCATCACGCAGAACGTGATGCCGCCGGACTGAAGTTCACGCAGGCCGGTGCGGGAGGGGATCTGTTTGCATTTGGGAGGGAAAATGCTCGACACGTATACAAGGTTGCATTTTTCGATACCGGCTTTGCGCAGCGCCAGCTCGAACGACGCAAGTCGATCTTTATGAATTCCCACCCCCTTGGTGAAAAAGATCCTCGATGGAACAAACATAATTTTTATAGAACCTGTGGCTTTTTTAATTTTTGGTCAGGATTTTGTTCAACCGGGCCTTGTTTTCCTCAATACTGGGTTTATTACAGCCCGGTACGGGAACGGGCGACCGGGATGTCCGCAACGATAGAAAGAAGTTCATCCATGCAGTCGATCACAAAATCGGCCCCGATAGGATCCCGGGTTTTGGAGAACCGGTCCCCGTACCGCGCATACACCGTCCGGATACCCAGATGTTTACAGGGCTCGATATCCCTCCGCGGGCTGTCGCCGATAAAGAGGGCCTCCTCCGGCCGGGCGCTGACCGCGTCGAGGGCCGCAAGGAACGGCTCGGGTGCCGGTTTTTTTACCCCGACCTTATCATACGCCACCATACAGTCAAAGAAGGAGGCAAGGCCGCATTTTCCAAGCCGGAGCGTGGCGTCGGTATGCTCTGCATCGGTCACGACCGCCATCGCATATCCCCGTTTCCGTATCGCCGCAAGCGTCTTTCTTACCCCCGGGTATGGCGTGATGTGACGGAGTTTCTCGCTTGCATAGATCCGGCAGACCTGCTCGAACATACCATTTGTCGGGATCCTGCGTTCCTCCATGTATTGCCGGATATTTTCGGTCGATTCAAAACCATGGGAGCCGGTGAGAAAATACAAAAACAATTCATCGCCGTCATTTTGGCCGAGGTGGTGCGCCACGCTGTCGCATGCGGCAACCTGCGCCCCCACAAGGTCAAAGAGAGTGTTATCCATGTCAAATAAGATTGCACGGGCGGGCCTTGTGCGAGGTTCACCCCGGGGAAACTCGTGGTTCACGCAAGTACATCAGTGCCGGTACACCAAAATAGGATCGATAAGGGTACCAGGAGAGGCATCCGGCTCATCCCTTAACCTGTCGTACCTGCCCCATATCTCACGGGGATCCGACTCTCGCGATTATTTCCCGGAGATGATGGTATGTGCTTTCGGATCGACCTTGTAGGACTTCGGGTGGTCGAGAAGATCGAGTGCGTTGATCCTCATATCTATGAGTTCCGAGTAATTGAACGACTCGTATTTCTTCTCGCCCACCTCTTCCCAAAAGACCACGATCCCGTTCTCCATCTTCCTGCTGCTGACAACGTTATGCATAGTACCCGATCCGGAACGGAAGATAATGAATATTACTACATTTTTCCTATGGGATGGCCTTCGAATGTGCAGTTTTAGAGTCAGATCTGATAACTGCCTCTGACAGGGTCAGATCTGAGAAGATGAGAAGGTTATGCTGATCCAGATGGGTGCAGAAACGTGTGCAAGGCAGGATCATCCTGGCGAACCCGGCACCGGATCTTTATAGGGCTTTTTCGTAACAGATCTTTGCATCCTCATGTTTCCCCAGTCTGTCCAGCGTTGCGCCGACATCATTCCAGACCTCTTTTCGCGAGGGGTCTATCTCAAGGGCACGTTTGAAGGAAGTCAGGGCTTCAGGATATTTCTCCAGTTCCTGCAGGGCACGCCCCTGGTGGATCCATGCGTCTACAAAATCCGGTTGCAGTGAGATCATGGCCCTGAAGGACTCCGCCGCATCCTCATACTGCCCGAGCGCTTCAAAAGCGCTGCCCCGGGTGAAGTACGCAATCGAAAACGAGGGGTCGATTCCGAGGGCCCGATCATAGGATTCGATAGCGGTCTTGTGGTCCTGCAGGCCGGCAAAGGTCATCCCCCGGCGGGTCCAGCCAACCGCATTCTCCGGGTCAAGCCTCAGTCCTTCATCATACGCATCGCGTGCCTCAGCGAATTTCCCGAGATCGTAGAGGACATTTCCTTTGCCAAACCAGGCTGCAGCAAGGCCCGGGTTCTTTTCGAGCGCTTTCTCGAATGCATCCAGCGCATCACGGTACATACCAAGTTCAGCAAGGGAGGCCCCCTTGTGTGAGAATGCGTCGGCACCATGAGTGTCGAGTTCCAGTGCCTGGTCGTAGGATTTGATCGCTTCGCGATACTGTTCGATCGCCGCATAAGCAAGGCCCCGGTCCCGGTAGATCTCGGCTGAATTTGGTTTTACGGCAATTGCGCGGTCGTACTCCGTTATGGCCGCATCGTAACTGCCCTCATCGTAGAGCGTCCTCGCCTTCCAGTAATGCGCCTGGTAACACGACGGATTGACTTCAAGTGCACGATCGAATGCCCGGATAGCCCCGTCAGGATTCTGGAGCGCAATATAGGCCCTCCCCTTCTGGAAGATGGCATCGGCATAGCCGGGACTTGTGGATAATGCCTGGTCATAGACCGCAAGCGCTTCCTTGAACTTTTCCAGGTGGAAAAGGGCTCGTCCCTTCTCATAGAGGGCCTCGGGGGAATCGCTCTTGATCTTCAGTGCTGAATCGAACGATGCCACTGCCTCCTCGTATTGTCCCCGGCGTGCAAGAGCGACCCCTTTGTAATGATATGCCTCTGCGTATTGACGGTTGATCGCAAGTGCACGGTTGAATGCATCGACTGCCTCATCATCCTGTTTTCGCTTCAGGAGGGCAAGTCCCTTGAAGTAGAACGCGTCTGCCGATTCCGGCTGGAGGGCAATCACCTTCTCAAACGCAGCGAGTGCCTCCCCGGTCCGTTCGAGGTGGACCAGTGCTCTTCCCTGGTTGAGAAGCGCAGGTGCATAGGAGGGATTGAAAGCAAGGGCGCGGCTATAGCAGTCAAGTGCTTCGTCATACCGGTCCAGGTTCGCCTCGGCTATTCCCCGATAGAGCCAGGCTTCGGGATAGTCAGCCTGTTCTCTGATCGCCTGGTCGAACGCGGTGATCGCCTCATGATACATGGCGACACCGCACAGTGCCCGACCCTTTGCGTAGAATGCCTTGGCACATTTCGGATGCTGGACAAGCGCTGCATCAAAGTTCTTGATTGCTTCTTGGTAACGGCCCAGTGCTGAAAACGAGAGCCCGGACTGGTAATAGGCACGTGCATCCTTCTTGTCAAGGCTGGTGGCCTTGGTAAAGCACGCGATGGCGTCTTTGTGACGGTCAAGTGCTGCGAGGGCCATTCCTTTCCCGGTCCAGATATAGGAATAGTTTGGTCGGAGCCGGAGCGCCAGGTCAAAGGCAGCGGCCGCATCCCCGGGTTTCTGGAGCCGGAGGAGTGCCATTCCCTTATGATAATGTGCTTCGTCATGCTTGTGACGCAGTGCAAGAGTGCTGTCGTACGCAGTGATAGCCTCGCTGTACATAGCCAGTTCGAAGAGCGTCCGTCCCTTATAGTAGTACGCTTCGACAAAATCCGGTTTTATTTCGAGAGCCCGGTCGAACGCTGCAACCGCATCCTCAAAGGTGGTGAGTGCAAAAAGCGCCCGGCCCATCAGGTACCAGGCATCGGCATTTCTGGGATCGATCTCCAATATTTTCTTGTACGATCCGATAGCATCGTTGTTCCTGCCAAGGTTGAAAAGGACCATTCCCCGGTTGAGCCATCCCGGTACTGACCCGGGATCTGACTGGATAACGTGATCGAATGCCTCAATCGCCGTATCGAGTTTTCCGGTTGCGGCAAGAGAGATGCCTTTGCGGTAGAATGCCTCAGTGTTGCCGGCATCGAGATCGATGTCTTTGTTGAAGGCAAGGATTGCTTCATCATGTCTTCCCAGCTCAGCGAGAGCAAGTCCTTTGTGGAAATAAACCCCCGCATAATTCTTATCGATGAGCAGGGTCTTGTCGAAGGTCTTAACCGCCTCGCGGAACATCCCCAGCGCAGCAAGAGCCTTACCCTTCTCGAAGAGCGCGTCGGAAAAGACGGGATCGATCTCCAGTGCCGCGTCAAATGCTTTTGCCGCATCTTCGGTACGTCCATCCTGCGCAAGGGCTGTACCCTGGTAATAATGAGTCTTTGCATCGGATGGCCGCAGAGCAAGAGCCGCGGAATAGCAGAGTATTGCCTCCCGGTACCGGCCGAGCCTGTCGAGCGAGCGGGCCTTCTGGAACTGCGCGTCGAAATGCTCTGGCACGAGGTGGAGAACCTGATCGAACGCGGCAATTGCGTCATCAAAGTGCCGGAGCCGGGTCAGCACACAACCCTGTTCGAACCAGGCGTCAGCATTTTCCGGGGTGTACACGAGAAGACGCTCAAATGCGTCTGCTGCATCCCCATACCGTTCCAGTGCGGCAAGTGAGGCGGCCCGGAAGTAAAGGGCGCCGGGATTCTTTGGATCACCGGCAAGGGCGATATCGAGCGCCGCAATCGCATCCCCGTATTTCCCGGCATAGAAAAGTGTTCTCCCACGTTCGAAATTCGCTACCGGATCCGATGGCGCACGCTCAAGCACCCGATCGAAAGATTCGATGGCTTCCTCGTTTTTATTGAGCGCAGCAAGAGCCCTGCCCCGCTCCAGGTACGCTCCGGTATCTTCCGGCCGAAGGTCTATTGCATGGTCAAATGCTACAACCGCTCCCTCGTAATGGCCCGAATGAATCAGCGCCCCGCCTTTTTTAACCCAGATCTCAGGAAGTGAGGGGTTGAGGGCAAGGGCGGCATCGAAGGCCATATCAGCATCATCATAGCGTTCGAGTGCAAGAAGCGACAGGCCGCGGAGGAATGCAGGTTCGTAATTATCAGTAATCTGGGTGAACGCAAGCCGGAATATTTCCTGCGCCTCATCATGCCGTCCGAGCGAGGCCAGTGCCTTTGCCTTCTCAAAGAGGATCTCACCGTTCCCGGGTTCTCTCCCCAGTGCGATGTCGAAGAGATGGATTGCATCATCAAATTGTCCAAGCCGGGACCATGCCTTTCCATCAGCATAGAGCAGGGAGAGGTCGTGGGGGTCGATCTGACGGGCCTTCTCAAACGCCTGTACTGCATCATCATCTCTGCCCAGACTCTCGGAGGAAAGGCCACGGTGGTACCAGGCTCCGAAGTGATCCGGCTTCAATGCAACCATCCGATCATATGCAGCGATTGCATCGGTAACCCGGCCGAGGCGTTCGAGCGCAAGACCAAGGTAATAGGCAGCATCCCCAAAACCGGCGTCAAGCGCGAGGACACGGTCAAGCGAGGAGGCCGCCTCTTCGTCGCGTCCGAGTTCGAGAAGCGCACGGCCTTTCTCGTAATGCGCATCCGGTTTTGTATCGTCGCGGTCGAGGGCATCCGAGAATGCAGTGACCGCATCATCATACTTCCCGAGACGAGCAAGTGCCACTCCCTTTTCGTACCAAGTGGGGTAACGGCTCTTGTCTATAGCGAGGGAATGGTCAAAGGCATCAACCGCTTCGTTATAATGCCGTAACCGGGAGTGCGCATAGCCTTTGGCAAACCATGCCTCATAGTTTGCCGGGTCCAACCTGATTGCAGCATCGAACGCGTTAACGGCGTCCCCAAACTTTTTCAGGTTTGCAAGAGCGAGTCCCTTGTTGAGGAACGCCGGGACATTCGTGGCATCGATGGCGATCGCGGCATCGAATGCCGTAACAGCCTCCTTATTCTTTGCAAGCCGTGCAAGTGCGAGACCCTTTTCGAAATGTGCGGCAGAAAAATTCGGGTCAAGTGAAGAGGCCATCTCGAATGCCTCGATAGCCTGCCGGTCCCGGCTGAGGTGAGCAAGCGCATTTCCCTTGTCGTAATAGGCGCTTGTATATTTTGGGTTGATGGAAAGGGCCCGGTCATAGGAGGGGATTGCCTCTTCGAATCTTCCAAGGCCTGCAAGCGCAACGGCCCGGTCATACCACCCGTTGGCATTTTCGGGCCGGAGTTCGAGAGCTTTGGTGAGCGCTTCAATGGCAGCCTTAAGATCCCCGTTCGAGAGAAGTACGCTGCCTTTTCTGAACCAGGCTGCCGTGCAGTCAGAATCTGTGGCAATGACCCGGTCAAAGCACTGGATCGCGTCAGGATACTTGTGTAACCCGGCAAAAGTCTTCCCCTTCCGGTACCATGCCGTGCTGTTCTCCGGCGTCAGTGCGAGTGCGCGATCAAACGATTCGAGCGCATCCTCCAGCCGATCCTGGTCAAGAAGCACGCTTCCCTTGAGAAGCCAGACATCAGAGACGTTGTTTTCCAGAGCAAGGGATTCTTCGAGAACAGCAAGGGCCTCTTCGGGCCGGGCAAGTTTTGCAAGCATCCTTCCTTTGTGGTAGAGCACTTCCGCGTTCTGCGGCTCCGTTTCGAGAATCTTGTCAAATGCGGAAAGCGCCGGGGTATACCGGCTCAACCCGGCATAGGCAAGACCGGTATGGAACAAGGCATCTGTTATAGAGGGATCGTGTTCGAGTGCTTGTTTGAAGGAGCGTATCGCTTTTTCATACTTGCCAAGGGCAAACAGGGCCAGTCCCCGCTGGTAGTGTGCATACGCATGTTCAGGTATGAACTGGATTGCCTGATCGAAAGCCTCAATCGCCCCGGCATAATTTTTCAGCCGCAAAAGCGCAAGCCCTTTCTTAAACGCTGCCTCCGGGTAGGACGGTTCGAGATCGAGGACAAGGTCGTACGCACGGATCGCCTCTTCGTCATTTCCCAAAAGCGCTAATGCTTCCCCTTTAGAAAACGCAGCATCCACGGATTTTGGGTCGAGCAGCAGTGCCTGATCAAAGGCAGAAACGGCCCCGGCCCCGTCTTTTTCGTTGAGCAGCACCCCGCCTTTTGCAAGCCATATGAAAACGTTCTCCGGTTCAAGGGCGAGCGCCCTGTTGAGTGCATCGAGTGCCTTTGCGTAATCACCCGTCTCCATAAGGGCCCTGCCCCGGTAATACTGGATTACAGAGGTCTCCGGGCCAAGGGTCAGGGCGAGATCAAAGGTCCCGGCTGAATCCATGTACCGTCCCAGCATGAAAGAGGCAAGCGCCTTCCGGAACGCATAATCCTGCTTGGCAGGAGCGAGATCCAATGCTCGTTCAAACGCTGGAAGTGACTCGTCAAAGAGTTCCCGTTCGAAAAGCACCAGCCCTTTTTGGTACCATGCTGCCGCACACTCTCCGTCCAAGGCAAGCGCTTGTTCAAACGATTCTTGCGCCTCATTGTGAAGCGCCATGTGCGAGTACGCGATCCCCTTGAAGTACCACGCCGCTGCATTTTTCTCCTCCAGGGCGATCAGTTTGTCAAATATCGCGATACCCTCTTCCCAACGCTCATTGTGGAGGAGGGATTTGCCCCGGTACATCAGGATGAAGGCATCCTTTGGCTCACGCTTCTGTGCCTTTGCAAAGGATTCTGCGGCCTCTTTGAACCGGTTAAGCCGGTATAAAGCATATCCTTTGCAGGCATAGATCCGAGCATTTCCCGCGTCAAATTCAAGGGCACGGTCGAGTGCGATTACGGCATCCTCGTACCGGGCAAGGTGGACGAGCGCGGTGCCCATAACAAAATGGGCAATTACGTTTTCGGGGTCGAGCGTGATAACGAGATCGAACATTGCGACAGACTCTTCATACCGCTGGAGATTGGCAAGGGACTGTCCCTTTTTGACCATCGCACCAATATGATTATTTTCCAGTTCGAGCGCACGCTCAAATGAAGAGATCGCCTCTTCGTACCTGGCGAGAGCAAAGTACGCGCAGCCCTTCTCATACAGGATGGGGGCGCTCTCTAGGCCGAGACCGAGGTACCGGTCAAAGATCTCTATGGCATCCTCATATTTCTCCAGTCGGGCGAGTACAATACCGGCCTGCTCCAGCGCATCAGCGTTCTCAGGGTTTATCCTGAGGGTTTTTGCAAAGGCTTCGATCGCTTTATCGTCCCGGTGGAGTTCTACATAGGCAAGGCCGAGGTGATAGAAATTGTCAGCAGCTGCCGGATCTGCACCGGCTGCCTCTTCGAATGCCACCGCTGCTTCCCGGTACCGTTTCAGGGATTCGAGCGCATGGCCTTTTGCCGAAAGGATGCCGGCATCGCTGGGTGTAATCGCAAGAGCGTTGTCGAATGCAGTTACTGCATCCTCGTATCTTCCCAGAGAAGTAAGGGCCTGTCCCTTGTGGAAGTATGCCGGCGGATAATTCGTGACGAGACCGAGAACATGATCAAATGCCTCGACTGCCTCGTCATAACGCTGGAGTTCTGCCAGGTCGAGTCCCATGTCAAACCAAGCATGCGTATTAGTGCTATCGAGTTCGAGCGAACGGGAGAGGGCCGGCACGGCGTCCGCGTACCGTCGCAGGGCCGATAAGGCAACGCCCTTGTAATACCATGCCTCGGCAAAATCAGACTGGATCCCTAGTGCTAAATCCGAAGCCTGGATTGACTCCTCGTCCTGTCCCAGACTGTGCAGTGCAATAGCTTTGTTGAGCGCAGACTCTGCGCTTTTTGGATCATAGCTGAGTGCTTTTTCAAAGGAGAGGATGGCCTCCTTATACATACCCTGCGCCGCGAGGGCGACACCTCTGAGGTGGTGCGTGGAAACATGGCCCGGTTCGAGAGCCAGAGCCCGGTCAAAGGCTTGGATCGCGTCACTGTACCGCTCGAGTTTTAAGAGGGCCGCTCCCCGATGGTACACCGCCTTTTCGAGATGCGAATCGATGTGCTCCGCAAGGCCCAGTGACTCGATCGCGTCATCATACCGGCCCAGTTCATACAGCGCAAGACCTTTGTAGTGCAGTGCATCAGCAGAGGAGGGGTTTAATCTGAGTGCATGGTTGCAGGCATCGATCACCTCGGCATAATCGCCAAGGTCAAAATGTGCATGCCCTTTCAGGATCCACGCATCGGCATTATCAGGGTGCTCGAGAAGGACTTTTTTGAAATCCTTCACGGCATCACGGAACCTGCCCAGTATCGTTAGCGCCTCCCCCTTGTGGATCCGTGCCTGGACACAGTCGGGCTTGGCAGCAAGTGCTGTATCATAGGAGAGGATCGCGTCCTCATACAGGCCAAGGCCATCGAAAGCCCGGCCTTTCTGGTAATGGAGCTGCGCATTCTTCGGCTCGCCGGAGAGAGCACGATCAATTGCTTCGATGGCCTCCCGGTACCTTCCCAGATGTGAAAGGATCAGCCCCCTGTACCTCCATGCCTCGACAAAGTCCTGACGGATCTCCGTCGCCTTTCCTGCTGCCGTCAGCGCATCCTCGTCCTGTCCCAGGTTGTGCAGGGACATGGCCTTGTTGAGCGCAGATTCGGCGCTCTGAGGATCACATTCGAGAGCACGGTCATATGCGTCGATGGAGTCCTGGTACAACCCCTGGGCAGCAAGCGCCACGCCCCTGAGGTGGTGCGCAGGTGCATACTTGGGCATGAGAATGAGGGCAGCATCGAAGGCCTGCACGGCCTCGCGGTATCGCTCCAGTTTCAGGAGCGAAGCGCCGCGGTGGTAGATGGCATGGTCGAGATGAGGGTCATTCTCAAGAGCCTGGTCAAAGGAGAGGATCGCCTCCTCGTACCGCCCCAGCTCGTAGAGCGCAAGACCCTTGTGGTAGTGTGCCTCAGGATAGTTCGATTCCACTTCAAGTGCGTGGTCGTATGCTTCGATGGCATCGATGTAACTGCCGGAGTCAAAGAGGGCCCGGCCTTTCTGGTACCATGCATGAAAGTTATGGGGGTTTTCTGCGATGGTCCGGTCGAAATCCCGGATGGCCTCGGCAAATCGACCCAGACTGAAGAGCGAAATGCCTTTGCGCATCCGCGCCTCGGAGTACCGGGGTTTGAGCGCGAGAGTTTTCTCAAAGGCCGCGACTGCGTCTTGGTGCCGGCCAAGGCCGTCCAGCGCCCGGCCTTTCTGGAAATAAACCAGCGCATTCTCCGGGTCATAGATCAATGCCCGGTCAAATGCTTCGAGTGCATCCTGATACCGGCCGAGCTTGGAGAGTGCAACTCCCTTGAAGTAATATCCCGGCGAGTTGCTGGTATCCTTCTCAAGATTCTTTTCAAATGCGTCAATAGCTTCCTGATACCGGCCGAGCTTGGAGAGTGCAACACCCTTAGAGTAAAAGACCTCGGTATACGCCGGCTCTTTCTCAAGTGCCTGGTCGAACGCGGTTATTGCATCCTGGTACTTCCCAAGGTCAAGGAGCATCTTCCCCTTGTTGTACCATGCGGGAGAAAATGATTCCTGGATCCTGAGTGCTGCTTCAAAGGAGGTGAGCGCATCTTTTGGCCGGCCGGAGTTTGCAAGGGCAAGACCCATGTGGTAATGGGCCTCGCTATTATTCGCATCTATCTCAAGAAGGACCTCGAAAACCTGGAGCGCCTCTTCTACCCGGTTGATCTTTTCAAGGGCAAAGCCCTTGTACAGGAAGGCGACAATGCTCCGTTGATTTAAGGTAATCGCGTTATCGAATGCATCGATAGCATCCTGGTACCTCCCCAGATCAAAAAGGGCCCTGCCGTCTTTGATCCAGCCCTCTTCCTGGTCAGGATCCAGCCTGAGGGCCTCTACATACGCATCCGCTGCATCTCCGGTCCGCCCCAGTATATTGAGGGCATCTCCTTTGTGCATCCAGATCTCGCCAAGCCCGGAATTGATCTCAAGGGCTTTACTGAATGCTGAAATGGCGTCGGGGATCCTGCCAAGATCCGAGAGCAGGATCCCTTTCCTTGACCACGCGTCCGCATTGGCCGGGCTGATCTCGAGGACCCGGGTATAGACTGCGAGTGCGTCCTGTTTTTTTACTAGGTGTTCAAGTGCAATCCCTTTCTGCATCCAGATCCCGACAAGATTCGGGTTTAAGGAAAGAATGCGATCGAAGGTATCGACTGCTTCGGCGTACCGCTGGAGTACGAGGAGGGATTCGCCGCGGCAGAGGAGCGCTTCCATCTGCGAGGGATTTGCGGCAAGACTGCGGTTGAGCGCTGCTACAGCCTCGTCATGGCGTCCGAGCCGGGCCAGAGCAATGCCAAGGTACATGAACGCATCGGTCAGCGAGGGGTTCATCTGGATTGCCGTATTGAGCGCTGCTACAGCCTCGTCGTACCTGTGGGACTGCAGGTAAGCGACACCCTGGTAATAGTACGTGGCGGCATTTGTGGTATCAAGAGCAAGGGCGTCGGAAAAAGCCCGGATGGCGTCATCATACCGGTCACACTCGATAAGCGAGATCCCCATGTAGTGGTGGGCGAGGGCATTGGCCGGGTTGTATTCGAGAGACCGTTCGAACGCTACGATGGCCTCATCGAACCGTTCCCTGCCTGCGTAGGCGATGCCGAGATAATAGAGAGCCTGTGCGTTCTCCGGTTCGAGTATGAGCAGCCGCTCGAAGGTCTTTATCGCATCATCGTATCGTTCGCGCTGGGCAAGCGCGATCCCCTTCTGGTACAGGATCTTTGGATTCTCTGGCTCGATCTCGAGAGCCTGATCGTAGGAGACGATTGCTTCCAGCTGCTTGCCAAGCCGGGCAAGGGCATTGCCTTTCTCAAAGAACGCCCGGGCGCACCGCCGGTTAATCTCGAGCACTCGCTCGAACGCCCGTACTGCCTCCTCAAAACGGGAGAGCTCCGCAAGGGAGATACCCTTGTAATACCATGCCCGGTCATCCCGCGGGGCGACTTCAAGGGCACGGTTGAGGGTGGTGATTGCGTCCTCGAACCTGCCCAGGGTAACAAGTGCAATCCCTTTGCAGACAAGGGCATGTGTATTTTTCGGGTTCAGACCGATGACCCGGTCAAAGGCCTCAATCGCCTTTTGGGCTGAACCCAGCCGGGCATAGCAAATCCCGGCAGAGAGCCAGGCGTCGATAAGACCCGGATCCTGCTCAACGGCCATTTCAATGGCAGTGGCCGCATCCTTCCAGCGTAAAAGCTGCATGAGCGCCAGCCCTTTTTCATAGAGGGCTGAGGTATTCTGCGGCGAGAGGGCAAGCACCGCATCATAGGCAGCCGCAGCATCAGAATACCGTTCCTGCTTAAAGAGCACGGTCCCCCGGTTGTATAACGCGAGAGTATGGGTGGGATCGATTGCCACAGCACGGTCAAATGCGAGGAGCGCCTCATCAAGCATCCCCTGCTTTTCAAGAGCGATACCCTTGCTGTAATATGCGTTGACATAGTTAGGGTAGATCCCGATTGCCTGATCAAATGCTTCGATCGCAGGCTCGAACCGGTCTGCCTTTAAAAGCGCACTGCCCTTGTCGTAATAGGCCTGCGCATTATCAGGTTTTAAGGCAATGCTCTTATTGAACGCATCCAGCGCCTCCTCAAGCCTGCCGATCTTGACGAGGATCTGGCCTTTCTGGTGGTACGCCTGTGCATTGCCGGGGTTTTCGTTCAAAGCCCGTTCAAATTCCAGCAGGGCATCTTCACTGTTTCCAAGTTTGGCAAGAGCAAACCCCTTGTGGTAGATCGCATCAGAATAATCAGGCCGTATCTTCAGCGCACGATTGTACGCAGCAATGGCATCGCCAAAACGCCCGAGGCTTGCAGAAGCAAGACCGATCTGGTAGGCAGCCGAAGCGCACCCGGAATCGATGGTGAGTGTTTGTTCAAAGGCCCCGATCGCCTCTTCCTGACGGCCAAGCCGGGATAAAACAATGCCCCGGAAATACGACGCACCGGCATTGTCGCCCCGGGTCGCGAGGATCCGGTCAAAGGCCCCGAGCGCCTCGTCGTACCTGCTCAGGTGGATACATGAGACCCCCCGGCTATACACGGCATCGGCATTCTCTGGCTCGGCTGCAAGCGCCCGGTCAAAATCCGCTACTGCCTCGCGGAACCGGCCGAGGTGCTGGTTGGCCTTGCCCCGGAAAAAGTAGATCCTGCTATTCTGCGGTACGAGCTCCGCCGCCTTATCGAGCGCGTAAACGGCATCCTCGTACCGCTCCATCTCATAAAGGGAGAATCCTTTGTAGAGCCATGCATCCGGTGCGAGGGGGTTCTCTTCGATGGCGTGGTCGAACGATGCCACAGCATCGCCATACCGTTTGGTCTGGTACTGGGCAGTCCCGCGTATCACCCAGAGGTCTGCATGATCGGGCTCGGAGGCAAGGAAGGTCGCGGAGGCCTCCACTGCTTCAGCGTACCGTTCCTGTTTGGCAAGGATGAACGAGCGGTAATACCAGACCCAGGGATCAGAAGGATCAAGGGCATGGGCCTGTTCGAAGGCTCCAAGAGCCTCTTCGTACCTCCCGATTTCGTACAGGGAGATCCCCATGTTGTAAAACGCCTTCGCATACTCAGGGATGATCTCGATTGCCCTCCCGTATGCGAGAATTGCATCCTCGTGTCTGCCGAGATCTGCAAGGGCAATCCCCTTGTTGTAATAGACCTTTGCATGGCTGGGATCTATCGTAAGCGCATGGTCGTAAGCCGATATTGCGTCCTGGTACCTGCCAAGTTCATAGAATGAGATACCCTTCAGTATCCACGCCTCTGCATTGTCGAATTTAAGAGCGATAAGCCGGTCGCAGGCTTCGAGAGCCTCCCTGTTCCTACCGATCTGTGCTAATGTTGCAGCCTTATTGTACCATGCGTTGATATCGGAGGGGTCAAGCGTAAGTGCATGGTCGTAAGAGTCAATAGCTGCCTCGTAACGGCCGAGATCATACAGGGCGATGCCTTTAAAATAATGGGCCTTTGGCAGTTTGGGGAAGAGAGTAAGCGCCCGGTCGAACATGACCACAGCTTCCTGGTGCCTGCCGAGATCATACAATTCGATACCCTGCCGCATCAGTGCTTCAGCATCACTCCTGCTCATGGATTGTTGTCGCCCCTCAGGTTAGATTTTTATATCGTTTTTGTGTGGCTTGAAAGTATATACGCGTGGGAAAATGCGGCATATACTCTTTCTGGTATTTATATGTACATCATTATTTATGAATGCTATTTTTATATCCCATTAAGTTGCGGTACAATCGTGCTGACGGCCGGGCGTTTTAACGGCAGAGGCACGGGATGTCCCCGCCATGCCACCCGATTCCCTCGGCTATCCTTTTAGGCCGGTGGGAAAGCCTGGTCCAAGGTACCTGCACGGTCAACAGGCAATACGCACCGGGATGTACCCGGGGATACTCCCGACAGAAGCCTGGACAAATGTGGTCCTCCCCAATTTTTCATAACGATTAAATGATCAGCCGGCGACATTCCCTCCGGATCATCATACGATACTTCCCGGAGAGGCTGCAGGATGACTACGATACCAAAAAAAATACTTCTATCAGCTGCGCTGGTATTTGTTGTCCTGCTCGCTGCCCTGATCGCTTACCCGGTACTCACTACCGGTTCCCATTCTGCGCCGCTACAGGCAGCAGGGTCTGCCGGCAAACTCCAGATCATCACGTCATTTCGGCCGATCACCTTGCTCGTTCTCCCCGTTGCCGGGGATTATGCACAGGTCACCCAGCTTCTCCCCCCTGGTGCAGAACCCCACGAGTACGAGCCAACCCCGGCTGATGCGATGACACTAGCGAAAGGAAACGTGCTCTTTTATGACGGACCTTTCATGGAACCCTGGGTGGAAAACCTTGTCGTGTCGGCCAACCCGGATATTGTCCGGGCACCGTTCATCGATTCTATCTCCCCGGCGGTGCTTGCGCAGATGAAAAGCGCGGACCCGGACTTCCCCAATACGAATCAGGACCCCCACCTCTGGCTCTCGCCCCCACTTGCCGAGTACTATGTTTCATACATTGCAGAACAGCTTTCGGTTGCAGATCCAAAAAACGCATCCGGATACCAGAAGAACGCAGATGCGTTTGAGGCACGCCTGAAAAGACTGGATCGCGATTATGCTGACGGCCTCTCGAACTGCACGACGCGGACCTTCCTGACTTCCCATGCGTTCCTGGATTACCAGGCGGCCGCATACAACCTTACCGCGCTCTCGATCACTGGCGTAAGCCCGGATGCGGAGCCGTCAATCCAGCAGATGGCGATGGTGCTCAACGAGTCAAAGGCAGATAATGTCCAAGGTGTACTTGCCGAGACCGATGAGGTCCAGGCGCTCAGCCAGTCTGTCGCGACAGAGCTGAACCTGCCGCTGTATTCCTACACCACCATGGAGGTCCTGCCTGCAGGTCCACAAAGCCCGGGCGATAACGATTATATTACCATTATGGAGAATAACCTCCAGCAGATGAGGCAGGC
>Ga0209039_10002479_pt1 | contig 15612 bp, 13 predicted proteins | sample BogFormECP12_OM1_FD_188238 | JGI IMG/M metagenome (GOLD analysis project Ga0209039, IMG submission 188238) | Bog forest soil microbial communities from Calvert Island, British Columbia, Canada - ECP12_OM1 (SPAdes) (version 2) | ecosystem: Environmental > Aquatic > Freshwater > Wetlands > Bog ... | reverse complement strand
TGAGCGCGGAAGAGGAGTTCAAGGCCAACGTGCAGGACGTCTTCTTCGATTACGACTCCTACGATATCCGCGGCGACGCGCAGGCCACGCTCTCGCGCGACGCCTCTTACCTGGTAAGCCATCCTGAGATGAAGATTCTCATCGGCGGCTACTGCGACGAGCGAGGCTCCAACGAGTACAATCTGGCGCTGGGACAGAACCGGGCCGATGCGACCAAAAATGCCCTGGTTACGGCCGGCGTGGCGGCCAACCGCATCCGCACGGTCAGCCTCGGCAAAGAGAAGCCCTTCTGCTCCGAGTCGACCGAGGAGTGTTGGCAACAGAACCGCCGCGGCGGATTTACGCCGGAACAGTAAAATAAAGCTGACAGCATACAGCTGACAGCTAACAGTTGACCGTGCCAATACACTTCAACTGTTAGCTGTTAGCTGATAGCTGATAGCTGTTTTTCATAGGTGAATCATGCACACAAGAACACTTCGCAATCGTTTCCTTGCGGCGGCAATGACCGCCATGGTGCTTGTCTCCCTGTCGACGCCGGCGCGCGCCGCGTCGAAGGAGATCACCGAGCTGCAAACGCAGGTGCAGCAGTTGCTGGACATGGTGCAGCGGCTCCAGTCCACCATGGACTCGCGCTTCGCCGTGCTGCAGCACCTGGCAGAGCAAACCGCGGACAGCGCCAACCAGATGTCCGCAACCGTGAACACTCTGCAGCAGAAGCTTGCCGCCCAGAGCGAAACGACCAACGGCAAGCTGGACACCGCCTCCGGCCAGGTGCAGTCGCTCAACGACTCGGTGGACGAGCTGAAGTCGCGCATCGCCAAGCTGGATAAGGCGATCCAGGATATGCAGGCGCAGTTGCAGAACATCCAGAATCCTCCCGCGTCCGCAGCAACCGGGCCAGGCGCACCGCAGACGCCGCCGCTCAAGGAAACCTACCAGGCCGGCGTAAGCGACTTCAACGCCGCCAAGTACGATGTGGCCAGCGGCGAGTTTCAGGACGTGATTCACTACTACCCTAAGGACGATCTGGCCGGAGATGCGCAGTTTTATCTGGGCGAGATCTCCTACCGGCAGAAAAACTACTCAGACGCGGTGAAGGCCTATAATGCCGTGCTGGATAGCTTTCCCGGCAGCGCCAAGGCTCCTGCCGCGCAACTGCACAAGGGACTGTCGCTGTTGCAGATCAACAAACGGGATGCGGGCATCGCTGAGCTGCGCCTGCTCATCAAGCGCCATCCGCAAACTCCCGAGGCAGCGCAGGCAAAATCCAAGTTGAGCGCGATGGGCGTGCGGAGCACGGCGCACTGAGAGGGCAGCTACAAACAACGGTCTTCACCCCTCCACCGTCCGCTTTAACTGTCCGCATGCGGCGTGGATGTCGCGGCCGCGGGGCTTGCGGATGTAGGCCGGAATGCCCGCATCGATCAGCGTATTGCGGAATGCTTCTAGGGCCTCCGGTTGCGGCGTGGCGTAGCTGATGCCGGGACCGGGATTCCATGCAATCAGGTTGACCTTGGCAGGCAGCCCCGTGCGGCGGATGAGGCGAGCTGCTTCGGCGGCATCTTCGTGCCAGTCGGTGACCCCGCCTAGCAGAACATATTCAAAGGTAATTCGCTCGCGAGGGCGGAGTTTAATTCGTCGCACTGCATCCATGACCGCCTGAATTGTCCACTTGCGGTTAATGGGCATGAGCTCACTACGAATTCGGTCATTAGGCGCGTTCAAACTAATGGCCAGCTTGGGACGAAACTCGACTGGCTCCTGGGCAAAGCGCTCGATGCCGGAAACTATTCCCGATGTCGAGACCGTCATGCGTTGCGGGCTGAGGCCGACCTCGCGGACGAGAAGGCGCACCGCTCCCATGAAGTTTGAGTAGTTCAGAAACGGCTCGCCCATGCCCATGAAGACCAGGTTCACGCGGTCGCGGCCTACCTCGACAGCGTGACGGTCAAAGACGGCGACGACCTGGCCGGCAATCTCGCCCGCAGTGAGGTTGCGCTGGAAGCCAAGCTGGGCGGTAAAGCAGAACCGGCAGTTGACCGCGCAGCCCACCTGGCTGGAGATGCAGAGGGTGGCACATTGGCGGGACTGTGATTTCTTGTCACGAATGGTCGCGGATTGAGGTTCACCGTTTCCCACCCTTTCCGCTGAAGAACACGGAAAGGATGGGGCACCCTGAGTTTGTGGGGACTCCGAGTCGCTTCCGTCGCCGGATTCGCCGTCGTCGCCCTCCGGCATCCAGACGGTTTCCACCACCCCAGCGACGATGGACCTGTCACCGCCACCCCAAGAAGCAAAGACCGCTTCCTGGGGCCCCTGGCTGCCGGGGACCCCGGCTTCGACGGTCAGGCCATCGCCGCCCTGGCACTCGACCAGGTAGCGTTCCGTGCCGTCGGCGGACTGGAAGACCTGAGTGATTCGAGGCCGGCCCACCTGCCAGCCTTCAGCGACGAGCCGCTGACGGAGTGCCTTGGGCAGAGTCGTGATCGCATCCAGCTCTGTAACACGCTGACGATACAGTGCTTCGGCTAACTGGCGGCCGCGCCAAGCCGGTTCGCCCGCCGCAACCATGCAGGCCGCCAGCGCCTCGGCGTCGAGGCCAAAGAGCCTCCGAAATTCCGATGTTTCCTGGCTTCCGCACGCCAAGCCCGCAGCTTCCAACGGCACGTTTTGGATCGAATCGTCGCTCACGGCTAAAGCGGTTCTCCAATTCACGTACTCTGGTCAACTCTGTGAAAGATGGCTTTTTCTTGAGGAAAAAGCCACTCGGCTCCGTGCTTTCGGGGTACAGCAATTGGAGAACCGATGTAGGGTCAGCATAGAGCATTTCCCCTGCGCGCCGCATTTCTGCTCGCACAGCAGCCCCATACGCGCCAGCCCGCATAGGCCTACAATCAAAGGACTGGAGAACAATGACCACCGAGCGAAATCTTCGCCGCACCGTGCTGCCGAACGGCCTGATCGTGTTGACCGAGCGGATGGAGTACCTGCGTTCGGTGGCCATGGGGGTGTGGATCAAATCCGGCTCCCGATGCGAGCCGGCGGAGCTGAACGGCATCTCCCATTTTGTAGAGCACATGCTCTTCAAAGGCACCCGATCCCGCTCCGCGCTGCATATTGCCAAGGAGATGGACTCCATCGGCGGCAACCTGGACGCTTTCACCGGCAAGGAGATGATTTGCTTCAACGTGAAGTCGCTGGCCGAGCACGTGCCCGTCGCTTTGGAGATACTGACCGACCTGGTGCTGAACCCGGTCTTCGACGCGTCCGATGTTGAGCGCGAGCGCCGCGTGATTCTGGAAGAGATCAAGCTAGACGCGGACAACCCGGAGGTGCTGGTCCACGAGCTGTTCACTCAGGCCTTTTGGAAGGAGCATCCGCTGGGCTGGCCGATTCTGGGCACCTCGAAGACGGTTGCCAGGCTCGACAGGCAGAGCCTGGTCGCCTATCACGGCGATCGCTTTCACGGCGGCAACATGATTTTTTCGGCGGCCGGTAGCCTCGACCACGACGAATTTACCGAGACCGTGGCGCAAAAATTCTCCAAGCTGGCCGGTGGAACAACACTCCATGAGCAACCAGCTCCAGAGGCCAGCGCGCGCATCGTTCTGCGCAACAAAAAGTCACTGGAGCAGGTGCAGCTCTGCCTGGGCGTGCCGGCGCCGCCTATCACTGACGAAAATCGCTACGCCACGCTGATTCTGAATACGGTATTGGGCGGCAGCATGAGCTCGCGCCTCTTCCAGACCATCCGCGAGGAGCGGGGCATGGCCTACTCGATTTACTCCGACATGAGCCCCTATCGCGACACCGGCACCCTGTGCGTTTATGCCGGCACCTCTGTGGGCAAGGGCCTTGAGGTTGTCAAGCTGATCCTGGAGGAGTTTCGCAAGCTGAAGCAGGAGTTGCTGAGCGAAGAGGAGCTGACCCGCGCCAAGGACCAGGTCAAGGGCAACATCCTGCTGGGGCTGGAGAGCTCCAACGCGCGCATGGCCAACCTGGCGCGCCAGGAGATGTACTTCCACAAGTTCATCACCGTGGAGGAGATTAGCGCGCGCATCAGCGAAGTGAGCGCGGCCCAGGTGCAGGCCATGGCGCAGCGGCTCTTCGACCCAGAACGCATTGCCGTCTCCCTGCTGGGCCGCCTGGACGGGGTCAAGCTGAGGCGGGCGAATCTGGCGTGCTGAATTGCGCGTGAATAGAGATTCACTGCAGGAGGTGTGATTTGTCAAATGCGAATTAAGCGATTTGTTCCGATTTCTTTTCTCGTATGCTGTGTTCTAGTAAGGCTTGCCTGTGCCACTGACGTGAAAACTCCTGTAGTGTGCCACCTTCCAAAGAATGCCGAGGCCGTGCTAGCGGGAAAGCTGCCAAATTGGACGATTGTCTCCACATCCGATCTAACGGAACACGACAGAATGCTGTGGAATGCTAAACATTCTCACCGCTGTCCCGGTATCGCAGTCGGTGATTATTACGGAAACCGAAATCCTTCCTTTGCTGTAACACTAATCAATCGCCAGCCGACAAAGTTGCTCCAAACGCTAGTTGTCCTCAAGCCAAACGATGGCTCTTATGAACTGATTGAACTTAGCAAGCCACAAGAAGCAAGTCGCGCGCTCGTGGTGTTTAGGCTTGGACCTGCTGTTTTTGAAGATATAGAAACGGGCGAAAAATTCAAAATTACATGCGACTCGGTAGCCTATGAAGACATAGCCGCTGGGATGCTAGTCTATGCTTGGCATAGCGGCAAGTTCACGCAAATCCAGGTCTCGGAGTGAGCTGGAATTCGACGGGTGTCGCAGGTCTATGAGTAACAATTTCGGTTGCCTCACGTCCGGTTTTTCGGGCATGAGAGAACACAAATCTCAACCGATAGAGATGAAGCCTTTCGTTATCGGCAATGAAGATTCCTGAAGCCAGGCCGAGTTACGCGTTGCCCGCGGGGATTGCCGCGGGCGCAGACGGCGAGCTGACCCTGCGCGCGCACCCGGAGCCGTTGCACCCATATCGCGCTCCGTTTGCCCGCGATGCCGCTCGCATCCTGCACGCGCGCGCCTTTCGCCGACTGGCCGGCAAGACGCAGGTTTTTCGCCGCCTGGCCGTCGATTCTCCCTCGGACCACTTTCGCAGCCGCCTGACACACACATTAGAGGTAACTCAGCTTGCCCGCACCGTGGCCCACGCGCTGTGTCTGAACGAGGAGCTGACCGAGGCTCTGGCTCTGGCGCACGACATCGGCCATCCACCCTTCGGCCACGCCGGCGAAAAAGCTCTCGACCAGTGCCTGCGCGGCTTTGGCCTGGGCTTCGACCATAATCTGCACGCCCTGCGAATCGTCACCTGGTTCGAGGAGCGCTATGCCGGCTTTCGCGGGTTGAATCTGACCCTGGGAGTGCGCGAGGGCATTGTCAAGCACTCCCGCGACTACTCCGCTGCCGGGTACCCGGAGCTGGCCGAGTACTTCCTCGGCCAATTCCCTCCCCTCGAAGCCCAGCTCATCGACCTGGCCGACGAGATCGCCTACCTGACCGCCGACATGGACGACGGACTCGACTCAGGCATTCTTACGTTGAGCCAGGTGCGCGAGGAGGTGGCCCTCTTCCGCGGCTTCCACGACGCGGTGCTGCGCGATTATTCCGCAGCTCCGCCCAAGCTGGCGGTTTACGAAACTTTGAAGCGTGTTCTCAACGCGCTGGTCACGAGCTTGATAGAAGAGACGCGCAGGCAGGTCTCCGCGCTGGGCGCGAAAACATTGGATGAAATTCGCCGCGCGCCGCAGCGGCTGGCGGCTCTGAGCCCGGAGATGGAAGCCGCTCGCCTTGCCGCCAGGAAGTTTCTCTATGCCAACCTGTACGAATCCCCCGGCATGGAGGAGGAGCATGCCAGCGCCGCCAAAATCATCCGGGAATTGTTCTCGACGATCATCGCGGACCCCAGTCTGCTGCCCGCCGACCACCAGGCGGAAATTCCCGCCGAGGGCCTTGCACGCACCGTCGCCGATTACATCGCCGGGATGACCGACAGCTACGTCGAGCAGGCCTGGAAGCGCTACTGCGGGCGGTGAATAAGAACAGGGAATAGGGAATAGGGAATAGGGAGTAGGGAATAGAAAACAGATTGAGCGGCGCCGCTGCTGGCTTGGCGCAGGCGGAGAGTGATCCGTTAAAGTGTAGTCAGCGCAATGAGCGAGACTCGATCCATTGATCTTCACAACTTCACGGTGGCGGAAGCGCTGCGGGAGTTTGTGCGCTTCTATAACAACTGCGTGCGCAACGGCTACCACGGACGCCTGGAGGTGATCCATGGCTACGGATCGATGGGCGGCGGCGGGGTGATTCGCGAGGAGTTGCGCAAATATCTGAAGGCCCACTCGGAAACATTTGGAGAGTTCCTTGCCGGGGAGAGCCTGCGCAATCCAGGAGTCACGATCCTCTACCCAGGGGATTCCCTGGCAACAATGCCGCCGGGTCCGAGAGCGGTTTTCTCCTCTATCCCGCGCATTAAGCCACCTCGCAAACGCTAGTTACCTCCCCTGACGGCTGCGTACGGTCGATAGCCACCCACCCGGTTGTACTCTTGTAGATGTGAGAGTTTCCCTGAATAAATCCAGATTACAGTTGGCTGCATTGACTTTGTGCGCGGCCTTTGTTGTGTTTCTCTTTCCGGGCTTTGCGACGGCACAAATAGAGCCGGAGAAGGCCACGCAGCTTGCCGGGCCGCCTACGGGCGGCGGTTTCTTCCCCTTGAGCGAAGTGCATCGCGGGCTGAAGGGCACGGCCTGGACGGTCTTTACCGGCGACAAACCCGAACCAATGGAGGTGGAGATTCTGGGCGTGCTGAGGGGGGCACGCGGACCAGGGCACGACATGATCCTGGCGCAGTTGCACGGGGCCAGGCCGGAGTACACCGGCGTGGTGGCCGGCATGAGCGGAAGTCCGGTGTACATCGGCAACCGTCTGCTGGGCGCGCTTGCCTACCGTATTGGGACGTTCAGCAAGGACCCCATCGCAGGCATCACGCCTATTGAGCAGATACTGGAAGTACGGGATCTGCCACTTCAGGGGTTAGAGATCAGGGATCAGGGGTCAGAAAACTGTGTACAATGTACCGGAAATCTGCAGAAATCAGTGGCCCTGGAACTGCACTCCCAAGTGTCTGAAATGCCGGAAATGGTGACGTTGCAGGCGCCTTTTCAGGCCATGGAGACGCCTCTGGTGATGGGCGGCTTCAGTCCCGAGGCGATTCGGCTATGGCAGCAGAAGATGGCTGGAACGGGCCTGGAAACGGTGGCGGCCGGGGGGATGGGAGGAAGCTCTGAAGAGGCGGCCGAAACGGACGCTGCCTTCTCGAACAAGGCGATAGCGGATCTCATGCCCGGATCGGCGATCAGCGCGCAACTGGTGCGCGGCGACCTGGAGATTGCGGCCACCTGCACGGTGACCTACGTCGACGCAAAGCAGGTGCTGGCCTGCGGGCATCCTCTCTTGCAGGCCGGGCCGGTTTCACTGCCCATGACCACGGCGGAGGTAGTGGCCACGCTGGCTTCGCCCCTGAACGCCTTCAAGATTGTGAATACCGGCGCGACTATCGGCGCATTCAGCGAGGATCGCGACGCGGCGATTCGCGGAGTCCTTGGGGCTCATGCGCGGATGATCCCAATGCATATCCGGGTCCACGAGCAGGGACGTGAAGCCGGCGCGCAAAGCGAAGTTCGCAAGATCAATGTCGAAATTCTGGACCTGCCGTCGCTCACTCCACAGGCAGTGATGGTGGTTATCTTTCAGTCGCTGCTGGAAACCAACGGCAGCACGGCGGAGACCAGTTACCACCTGACCGGCAGCATCGACCTGGACGGCTATCCTTCTTCGCCTCTGGACCTGTGGGTATCAGCCGGCGCACCGATACCTGCACCTCTGGGAGTAGCCATCGGGGCTACCGGGCAGTTTGCGCGGCTCTACTCGAATGGAACCCGGACAGGCGCTGTTCGCTCGGTCAATCTGGACGTGGAGGCCATTCCGCGGCGCATGGGCGTGGAGTTGGAAGCAGCGCGGCTGGTTTCTGGCAACATGGTGCACGCCGGCGACACGGTGGTGGTGGAAGCGACGCTCAGGCCGTGGCGGCAGGAGGCGCGCAATGTGCGGATTGCGGTGAAACTGCCGGCTCGTCTGGGAACAGGCAACGTGCGGCTGCTTGTCTCTGATGCCGGTACGCTGGACCGGACCCTTGACCAGCCGCGCCAGCCAAGCCACGCCCTGGATATGAATGAGGCGCTTGCCCAGGCGCTGCGCCAGCACCCGGCAGACCGCATCTACGTGAGCCTGCTGGCCCCGGAGACACAGGCTGGCATTGAGGGCCAAACTCTTGTAAGTCTTCCTCTTTCAGTGGCTAACACGCTGGAACCGCTGCGCGCCTCTCAGGATGCAATCCTGAATGGGGAATCGGCGGAACTGATAGCCGATGCGCCCGCAGACGGTGTACTGAGCGGTTTTCAACTGCTCAGCCTGCGCATAGAACCGGGCGGCGGTTTAAACTAGGGATAGCAAAAAATTATGCCAACGACAGCGCGGTGCTTCCTCTTATCAACCGTCCTGTTTGCTATCCCCACTACGAGGCTTCAGAACTGACCATGACACAAATTCAAGGACTTGCAGCACATGCGGCTGGCGCCGAACTATTGCCATTCAAATACGATCCCGGCAAGCTGGACCTGAACGAGGTGGAAATCGCGATTACCCACTGCGGAGTCTGCCACAGCGACCTCCATCTGATCGCCAACGACTGGGGGATCAGCCAGTACCCGTTCATTCCCGGCCACGAGATTATCGGCACGGTGACGGCGGTGGGCGCCGAGGTGAGGTCGCTCGAGGCGGGCCAGCGCGTGGGTTTGGGCTGGCAGTCAAACTCCTGCGGGGTATGCGAGTGGTGTACCCGGGGAATGGAGAACCTGTGCCCCGCCTCCGAGGGAACCTGCGTCCACCGGCACGGCGGATATGCGGACCTGGTACGCGCGCATGCACGCTTTGTGTTTCCCATCCCCGAGGCGCTGGAGAGTGAACACGCAGCGCCACTGCTTTGTGGCGGCATTACGGTCTACAACCCCCTCCGCATTCACGCCGTCAACCCCTCGTCGCGGGTGGGCATTGTGGGGATTGGAGGGCTGGGACACCTGGCTATCCAGTTTGCGCGGGCCTTTGGCGCGGAGGTGACGGCGTTTTCGGCCTCCGTGGAGAAGGAAGAGGAAGCGCGCGCGCTGGGGGCTCACAACTTTGTGAATAATCTTGACTTAAAAGCCATGAAGGACGCGGCAAGTTCCATGGATTTTATCTTAACCACCACAATCGCCGACCAGGATTGGGGAGCCTATGTGCAGGCGCTGCGGCCTACCGGGACGCTGTGCTTTGTAGGGGTTCCGCCATCGCCGGTCAGCGTGCAGGCATTCCCGCTGATCAGCGGCCAGCGCGCCATCAGCGGCAGCCCGATAGGAAACCCCTATCGAATCAAGGAGATGCTGGACGTCGCGGCACGGCATGGAATCAAGGCCACAACCGAATCATTCCCCATGGCCCAGGCCAACGTGGCCATCGAGAAGGTAAAAAAGGGCAAGGTGCGCTACCGGGCGGTGCTGGCTAATTAGGACCTGTGCCATCTGGGCGTTTTTTTCTTGAAATGGACCGCAACTTAACCGCAGGAATGTTGTCTGAGAGAATAGTAGCCGGATGGGTAACAAAGCCCAGGACCGGCTGTGCTGAGGACGGAGGTTCTCTCCGGTTCCCCGGTCCGAAGAAAGCAGGACGGGCAATGCAAGTCAGCACAAGGAGGATTTTATGCGGAGATTTCGGCTGGTTCTGATTGCGATGCTGCTGATGGCGCCGTTCGCGGTAACGGCAATGGCCCAGGATGTGGAAGAGGATGTAGGAGTCGGTCCCGCGCTTGCTCCAGCTCCGATGGTCTATGGACCCCCGGTCTGTGAGTGGGGCTATTACGCTTACTACCCCTATGCCTGCGCTCCCTACGGTTATTATGGGCCGGGTTGGTTTTATAACGGGATGTTCATCGGCGTAGGACCGTGGTACGGCTGGGGCTGGGGCCATCGCTGGGGTCATGGCTGGGGCCATGGCGGCTACGGTTATGGCGGTCACGGCTATGGAGTTCGCGGCGGTAGCTACGCGCGTGGCGGTACTGTGGGACGCGGCGCTTATGCCAACGGTTATAGGGGCAACGCAGTTCGCGGCAATACCGGCAACACACGCGGATACAGTGGCGGCGCTCGCGGATCCAGAGGCAGCGCACGAGGCTATTCCGGCGGTGGACGCGGCGGATCGAGTGGCGGTCGTGCAGGCGGCTTCAGCGGCGGGCACAGTGGCGGCTTTAGCGGCGGCGGCGGCCATGCGGGCGGCTTTAGTGGTGGCGGCGGCCATGGCGGCGGCGGACACCGGTAAACTCTTGCGATTTTGTTGAACAAACTCGCCTGCTTCGGCAGGCGAGTTTTTTAATGCTTTGAAAACATCCTAGAGAGTCTTAACCGGATGCGCAGATGATTATTGGGGAAGAACTTCTATGCCAGTCACGGTGGCATAGCCTTCTACGGGAACGAAGCTCAAAAGCAATTTACCCTGGGCATTCGGCCTGAGGTCCGTGAACTTGCGAATGACTACGTCGGTCTGGCGCGCCTCCTTAGCCGGGTTGAAACTCTTGAGAAGCGAATTTCCGTTGCAGAAGACATCGAAGATATGGGCGACTGGCGTTCTTTCTTCGCCGGAAGAGGATGATGGCTGGTCCCAGTCGCCGTGGCGCACGGCAAAGTGCAGAAATACGGAGTAGGTTCCCGGCGAAACAGGAATCGCATAGGAGAAGTTTCCCCATCGCTCGGTTTCGTAGAGTTCAGGATCGTCGGTCCCTTTTACCGGAGATGTATAGGCCGCCAGTTGTCCACCCTCGAAGTAATTGTCCGGGCTCCACCAGTGGCTGTCGTTGGAGTAATAGGGTGTCTGGCGAGCCAGCAGGCGTACGGGACGGATGCGCCCCCGATAGCCGGGTAGTATCTCGATGGCGGAGAGGATGGCCTGCTTGCCGTCCTCGCCGGCAAACTCGAGATGCAGCAGCCCATCGGACGCCGGCGTGATGTCGGTAAATACCTTTACGTCGGCGGTTCGGCTGGCTCCGGCATCGGCCGCAACATCGAAGCGGGTCAGCAGCGTTTTCCCGTTGGCGCGTACGCTCATCAGGCGGCTGCCTTCTCCGCCCGTTCCGGTGGACTCCGGACCATAGTCCGTTTCCGCAAAGTGCAGGCGGAGTTCGTAGATGCCTTTTTTCAGGGGAATCGCGTAGTGAAACTGCCCCTGCCTGCTGGTGCGGTAGAAATCAGGATCCTGAGTGCGCCAGATGTGTTGCACGGAGCTTTTGACCGCGGAGCCGCCATCAAACCCGGCATCGGCGTTCCATAGCTTGCCTGCATGATCAACGAAGCTGCGCCCCGCGCCTGCCAGTATGCGGACCTCCTCGCCCGTTGGCGGTCCAAACTGCGATTCCTCAGGCAAGGCAAAGGATTGATTCGATGCTGCCTGCGGCGGGGTCTGCTTCAGCGGCCGCATGATCAGCAGAGCGCACCCGAGACCAAGAGAGATAAGCGCCAGCGCGGCGACCAGCCACCAGATCCGGCGGCCGGAGAGACGAAACCACTCATCCATCCGCAGGATTCGAGCGTTCCTGATTCTGAACCAGCTTGCAATAGTGGAATCAGGAAGAGCTGGCTGTTTTTTCCCCTCTCGCGCAGCAGCAGATTCGAATTGCGGAACATATTGTCCCACAGGAATGGAGATGTGAAGCCGGTGCGATGCACCTTCGCCGGCGTAGTACTCGGCAATGCGCTTGCGCAGGCGATTGGCTTCAACCCTCACAATCGAATCGGAGTCCTGGTCGAAGGAAGCTCCGCGATGGAAGACCTCAACTCCTACGGAATACTCCTTGATCTGGCGGGCTTCTCCGGCAAAGAGCTTCTCGCATAAGTACGACAGCAGATGAGCGAGCGTGGGCGCGCGCGTAAAGCACTCCGAATGAAGCACGGCGTCCAGTTCCGCGCGCCATGCATCAATATCGACCTGCTCCGGGCCTTCAGTCGCCATCGAATACGCCTCCGGACTGATTGTAATGCTAGCGCATAATAATTGTTTTTCCAGCATTTAACGGTTGCGGGGGCGGGGGTAATCGGCATGTAACGGCGTGTAACCCCTCCCTGTTTCTAATGGTGAGGCACTTGGTGCCATATGCGCGGTTGCTGTAAGCTCTCGCAGGGCATTGAGTTCGGTTGCACCAGGGGTAGATTTAACCCTGGCGAAACGGGCAGGTAGCAGGTATAGCGTTGCGGGCATTTCGCGGGCGGTCTTTACTGAAATTCATGCAGGGAGCAGATCGCCGGAGCCGGTAAGCGCAACCTCCGCCTTTCAAAATGCTCCTATGCAGGAGAGGTGATCCATGAAAAGACTAGTGATGATGCTGGCAGTGATGAGCCTGCTGTTTGGCGTGGTGGCGTACGCAAAAACGAACCCCGCCGCGCCCGCTGCTAAAAAGGACAAGATGGAGGCGGCCCGGTTGGCAGAGGAAAAGGGAGATCTGGATCGCTTGCACAAGGATTACCAGTCAGCCCTTTCCCACTATGATTCGGCCGTTCGCATCAACACAAAAAGCCCTGATCTTTACAACAAGATGGGCATTGCCGAGCTGCAACTGAAAGACTATGGCCCGGCGCGCAAGTACTTTGTGCGGGCGATAAAGCTCAACCCTCAGTTCTTTGCTCCGCTAAACAACCTGGGGGTTCTGGAACTTCTGGACAGGAGGTACAAGTCTTCCATCAGCTACTTCAAGCAGGCGCTGGCGCTGGATGAGACCAATGCGCACACCCATCTGAACCTTGCGGAAGCATGGATGGGACTGGGCAATGTCGATTACGCCATGACCGAGTACGCCCGCGCCCTGGAGCTTGACGCCGATGTGCTGAGCTCCACTCCGGAGGGAATTGCCGCCCAGTATACGACACCGGAGCAGCGCGCCCGCGTTTCGTTCTTGATTGCCAAAATGTATATGAAACGCGGCAACCTCGATGGCGCCCTGGAGTATTTGCGCAAAGCCAAAGATGGACACTACTCCGATATGGCCAGTGTCTATAAGGACCCGGTTTTCACCCCGCTATGGAATGATCCTCGCCTGGCGAAGATTGTCAAGCCGTAGGGTGCGCGAGAGCTGCCATGCGGCTGGCAATGCGCCTGGCGGCATCGGGATGGGCCTGGGTGCGGGCCGCGGCGGCCATGGCAGCCAGGCCCGCCGGGCTCTTCAACAGACTGGTGAGGGCGGCCAGCAACTTGCCGTGAAGGTCGAGATCCGTCTCGTCGAGCATCAGGGCCGCCCCGGCCTTCACCATCTCCTCGGCGTTGCGGCGCTGGTGGTCGTCCGCTGCGGCGGCAAAGGGAACCAGCAGGGCAGGCTTGCCGGCGGCGGCCAGTTCGGCCACCGTAGAAGCGCCGCTGCGAGACATCACCAGGCTGGCTCGGGCAAATTGCCGTGGCATATCGTCGAGAAAGGGCTTCACCTGCCAGCGCTTTGGGTCTGCGCCGCTGGCGGAATAGGCGGCCCGGGTCTGCTCGAAGTGACGCGCGCCACTCTGGTGAAGAACAGTGAGTCCGGGGACGGCATCCAGCAGCGCCGGAGCGATCCGAGACAGATGTTCGTTGAAGAGGCGCGCGCCCTGCGAGCCGCCAAAGACGAGCAAGTGGGGCGCGGCGGGAGCCTTGAGCGTGAAGAACTCCTGCCGAACCGGAATGCCGGTGACCTCGGCGTTGCGGAACCACTTGGCGGCAGAGGGAAAGTTGACTGCCGCGGCCTGGACGCGCTTGCCCACCAGGCGGTTGGCCAGCCCTGGCATGGCGTTGGGCTCAAAGACCATGGCCGGAATTTTGAGCCATAAGGCTGCCGCCATCGCCGGCCCGGAAGCGTATCCGCCTACTCCAAAAACGACATCGGGACGGAACTCGTGAATCAGACGCTTGCAGGCGATAACGCTGCGGGGCAAGTTGAGGAGCGTGCGCAGGCGGGTAAGCAGCGAAACGTTCTTGAGCTGGCCTACATCGATGAGGCGCAGATTAAAACCAGCCTCGGGGACGAGGCGCGACTCCATGCCCTTCGCCGTGCCGACGAAGAGCACCTCGGCCGAGTGGCGGGCGGCGAGTTCGCGAGCCACGGCCAGCGCCGGAAGGATGTGGCCTCCGGTGCCGCCGCCGGCGATGAGAACGCGCAGGTCCGACATCAGTCCACCTTCCTGCTGATGTTGAGCAGGATGCCGATCGAGGCCAGGGTGAAGACAAGCGAAGTTCCTCCGGAGGAGATCAGCGGGAGGGGAATGCCCTTGGTGGGCAGCAAAGCGATGACCACGCTGATGTTGAAAAAGGCCTGCAAAACGATCGTGGTGGTGATGCCGAAGGCGGTCAGGCGAGCAAAGGGATCCTGAGAACGATAGGCGGTGCGCAGGCCGCGATAGCCGAAGTACGCAAAGAGAATGAGGAGGAGGATGGCTCCGATCAGGCCCATCTCCTCGGCGATATTGGCGAAGATGAAGTCGGTGTGGACTTCGGGCAGAAAAAAGAGCTTCTGCTGGCCATCCATGTAGCCGAGTCCGGCCACGCCTCCGCTGCCTACGGCAATCAGCGATTGGCATGTGTGATAGCCGGCAGCGCCCGCCTCCTTGAGATCTTTGAGATCGCATTCTGGATGCAGGAGAAAACGTTCATAAACCCGGAGGCGCTGGAGACGCCAGGAAACCCCGATGAGCAGCAAGGCCAGAACAGGCAGCGAGACAAAGATTCCGCCAATCAGGAACCTCCAGGCCATGCCGGCCAGAAACAGCATCATGGCTGTGACGCCGGCCAGAACCAGGGCCGTGCCCAGGTCAGGCTCGAAAACAATCAGAGCGATAAAAATCAGCGGAATGAGGCTGGCGCGCCACAGGGTGCTCCATTTGTTGATCTTGTCGAGCCGGGTGGAAAGAAACCAGGCCAGGAAGAGAACCATCACGGGTTTGGCGATCTCCGACGGCTGAAGGGTGAAGAAATCGCTAAAGCGAATCCAGCGGTGGGCGTAGTTCGATTCGGGGAAGCGGTAAACCAGCACCAACAGGGTGGTGGTGACAGAGAGCGCGATGTAGATGAAGCGCGGGGATTTATAAAGCGAGTAATCGCGGCGCGCCAGGAGCAGCATGAAGGCCAAACCGGTCAGCGCCCAGAGAGCCTGCTTGCCAACAAAAGCGTATGGAGAGTGAAACTTACCCTGGGCCGCTACAACCGCCGAGGCGGAAAAAACCATCGCCAGCCCCACCACGATAAGCAGCACGGTGGTGAAGAATATCCATTTATCGCCCGCAACGCGCTTTGCCATGGCTCAATCCTTCAATTGCTTGACGAGTTGCTTGAAGACGAGACCGCGTTGCTCGTAGTTTTCAAACTGGTCGAAGCTGGAGCAGGCGGGGGCGAGCAGCACCACCTCGCGGCGGCGCGCGGAGGAGGCGGCAACCTGGACGGCCTTGTCCATGGTTTCGCAGGAGTGGATGGAGACGACGCCGCG
>Ga0209039_10002478_pt1 | contig 15614 bp, 8 predicted proteins | sample BogFormECP12_OM1_FD_188238 | JGI IMG/M metagenome (GOLD analysis project Ga0209039, IMG submission 188238) | Bog forest soil microbial communities from Calvert Island, British Columbia, Canada - ECP12_OM1 (SPAdes) (version 2) | ecosystem: Environmental > Aquatic > Freshwater > Wetlands > Bog ... | reverse complement strand
TGGCCACTGTCCCTGCAGCGTCCAACACGATTCTGGCGCCTCCGGCGGGAAAGGGCCTGTACATCATTGAAGCGCGCCTGATGGAGGGCGACATGCTCCGCGCAATTTATCACTCTGCCTTCTGGATCCGTGATGAAGCTTTCCTGCGTTCCGGCAACAAGTTGGGTGTGAACGCGGACTACCTCACCATCAACGAAAAACCGCTCGCCGTGGCCGGCACCACGTACATGTCCAGCGAAGTGCAGCGCCTCTACTTCGATCATCCCAACGTTTACATCTGGAATCGCGACCTCGCTCAGATTCATGATGCCGGCTTGAACATGCTTCGCACGGGCTGGTGGACGGGCTGGGACAAGTTCTGCGACGAATCCGGCCGCCCCTATGAGCGCACCCTCCGCACACTGGAGGCCTACCTTATGACCGCGCGGAAAAATTCGCTCCCGGTGCAGTTTAATTTCATGGCCTTCTTACCCGACGTGCTCGGCGGCAGCAACCCCTATCTTGATCCACAGGCCGTTCGCAAGCAGCACATGCTGGTGCAATCCGTCGTAGCTCGTTTGCACGACGTTCCGTATGTCGCGTGGGATCTCATCAACGAGCCCAGCTTCTCCAAGCATCTTTGGAAGATGCGGTCGAACGATGACTCCTTCGAATTGGCAGCCTGGAACGCCTGGCTGGCCCAGAAGTATCCCGACCGCGCCGCGCTCGCTGCCGCCTGGAATGTGCTGCCGGACTCCCTGGCCGGTACAATCTCGCTGCCCACGGACTTTGAGTTTGATCCGGCCAGCATTTATGTCGGCACAAATTCCCTGCGCGTTTATGACTTCCACCTCTTTGCCCAGGACACATTTAACAATTGGGTGCGCGGCTTGCGCGATGCAATCCGCGCGACCGGCTCCACGCAAGCCATTACCGTTGGGCAGGACGAAGGCGGCCCGATTGATCGCCTCAATCCCTCATTTTTCGCTCCGTTTGTGGATTTCACTACCAACCACACCTGGTGGCAGAACGACCATCTTTTGTGGGATTCGCTCGTTGCCAAGCAGCCCGGGCTCCCGATGCTTATTCAGGAAACAGGCCTCCAGCGCCAACTTACGCTTGATGAGGTTGCTCGCCTCACGCCGGAATCGGAAGCTGCCTTACTTGAGAGAAAATTTGCGATGTCGTTTGTCTATGGTTCCGGCGCCATCGAATGGCTCTGGAACGCGAATGCTTATATGACGGAGGCCAACGAAGTGCCTGTTGGCGCGCTGCACGCGGATTCCACGGAAAAACCGGAAGCAACCGTGCTCCGAGATTTTGCTAAATTCGCCGCGGCAGCTTCTCCCTACCTGAAGAACCCGAAACTCCCCGCCATCGCTGTCGTTACATCGCAGGCTGAACAGTTCTCTGTTATGAATGAGCTTCAATTGGAGGCCCAGCAGAACGCCGTCCGCGCGCTGGGTTACGATCTGCACCAACCGTGTTACGTCATCGCGGAGAACCAGATCGAAAAGCTTGGTACTCCCAAGCTGGTTATACTTCCGTCCGCGCAGGCGCTCCGCGAATCTACTTGGCAAGCTCTGCTTGCTTACGTCAGAAACGGAGGCAACCTCCTCGTTACCGGCCCCGTCTCTCGCGACGAACACTGGCATCTCGTGGATCGCCTCACCCCACTTGGCATCAAGGCGACGATTGAGCCACTCACCGCCCACGAAGTGTATATGACCGATCCAGGTTCAAAACCGCAGATCGAGACACACTCCGGCCTTCAAATCCAAATCATCGAATCGGGAATTGATTTCTCGTACGATCAGCAAAAACAGCAATTGCTTGAATTTTTGAACTTCGAGGACGGCTTGGCAGTGAAACGAGTCTCCATGGGAAAGGGGACGCTCTTCTGGGCGCCCTTCCCAATTGAACTTGCGGAAGACTTACATGCCACAGCTTCCCTTTACCAGGCTATCGTGAAAGATGCGGGAATCATCGCCCCATTCACAGGCGCTCTCCCGAGGGGAATTCTTGTTTATCCTGTTGAACTGCAGGATTCCATACTGTACGTGGTCGAATCGGAGTATGGACCGAACCCGCCCTTCGTTCCGGTCAAAATCCATGATTCGATCTCCGGCGCCGATCTTTCTTTTCTCCTCGAAGCTCAGCACGCGGCGCTGGCAATCATCGATATGCATACCAAGCAGATCGTAGCCAAATACGGCTTCTGACCGTCGCTCTGGCGTCTGTTCAGTTTTGGGGAGTGAAGAATACCACTTCCATATCCCAGATCGCCTTCATATTGGCAAAGCGCGGGTCATCTGGCAGTTTTGGAAATTCGGATTCTTGCAAATATTCTTTGGCATCAGGAACAAACGCTGGGTCGCCGGAGAGGACCTTCATCTTTTTCACTTTGCCATCGTGCCCGACTTCAATTTTTATGTGCACAATGGCTTCAATCCCGGGCCCCTTTACGTCACTCCGAAATGCGGCGGCTTGAACGGTTTTGCCGTGGATAACTTCCGGTGGCAAAGCCATCGGACCTCTCGTGGCGTTTAGACCTTCCGCCCAAAAAGGATAGGTGCCACCTATCATGCGAAATCTGCCTTCAAGATAAATGAACGAAGTCACCCAGGAGGGTGTGCCGTGCGCCGGGTCATTTACGGTGGATGTGAAACGGTAATTCTGAATTTTCACGAGCTGCTTTGGCCTGGGCACAAGGCTCTCGAAACCTATATCGGACAGGGCGGGGGCAATCTGAGATTCCTCTACCTTCAACGAAAAATTCGGGTATTTCTCAAAATTGCCCATAACCCACCACACGTGGGACCGGAATTTCTCGAAGGCTTGCTGGTAAAGTGTTTGCTCCTGTGTAACATAGCTGGTATCAAATTGTGTCGCGATCCATTCATTGGAATTTGGCAAACTTAATGTGTCAAGTGCCTTTGGAATCTCTGCCTGATCGTTCGAGCGCACGACTTGCAGTAGATCCGCGAACTGTTCCGCGATCCCGTTTTGCGAATTCTCGTATTTCTTGGCAGAGCTTAGGGAGTCTGCGCTCGTGGCTTGAGCTTTGGCCACATCCGCAAACAAGAGCCCACACACAATCATGCAAAGAGCGCGCCTTTTGATCATGCCGATCCTCAATTCTCCAGGAAAGAGAACCAAGTTCAAGCGCAGCTTACCATACGAACTGAGTCGCAGTCTGTAATGTCAGTCTCTACAGCGTATCCCAAAGAATGAAGGCGGCCCCGAGAGGGCGCCTCGAAGGGGGAATTACTGGTTCAAGCGTGGGAAACGACTGCTTGCTTATTTGCAGAAATGTGCGCCAATCCGGCTTCGAGCACGTCCAGACCTTCGTCAAACTGTTCATCGGTGACAACCAGCGGCACCAGGATGCGCATGACGTTGCCGAGCGTTCCCGCCGTGATGGTGATGAGGCCGTGTTCGTAGGCGTACTTCGCCAATTCCTTGGTTTCCGCGCCGGCGGGTTCGCGGGTTTCGTGGTCGCGGACGAGTTCGAACGCGCACATGCCGCCTAGCACACGAACATCGCCGATGAGCGTCCATTTTTTCTGCCAGCCCTTTACACGTTCCTCGAACCGCTTGCCAATGGCCGTTGAACGCGCCAGCAATCCGTCCTTTTCGATGGCTTCAATGGAAGCAAGCGCAGCCACGCAAGCAGCAGCGTTCCCGGCAAATGTGCTGCCGAGTCCGCCGGGAATCGCTGCGTCCATAATCTCCGCGCGCCCCGTTACGCCGCCAAGGGGCAATCCGCCGCCGACAGACTTCGCGGTGGTAATCAGGTCTGGCTCTACGCCGAAATGTTCGATGGCAAAGAATTTTCCGGTACGGCCAACGCCACTCTGCACTTCATCAGAGATAAGCACAATGCCGTATTTGGTGCAGATTTCGCGCAGGATGGAGAAGAACTCCTTTGGTGGAACAACGAACCCGCCTTCGCCCAGAACAGGCTCCGCGATGATCGCAGCGACGGAATTGGCCTCCACCACGCGGCGAAAGGTATCTTCCAGATGCCGCGCGCAGAACGTATCGCAGGCAGGATACGTTTTGTTGTACGAGCAGCGATAGCAATACGCGTAGGGAATGCGATAGACCTCGGGCGCGAATGGAGCGAAACCGACTTTATACGGATTGATTTTGCTCGTGAGAGTCATGGTCAGAAGCGTGCGTCCATGAAACGCATCTTCGAAGGCAATCACGGCCGGGCGCTTCGTGTAGGCGCGCGCGATCTTCACCGCGTTTTCCACGGCTTCGGCGCCAGAATTGATGAACATCGTTTTCTTGGGTCCGCTGATGGGAGCGAGGGCATTCAGTTTTTCGGCGAGGGCGATATAGGACTCGTACGGAGTCACGCCAAAGCAAAGATGCAGGAACTTGTCCACCTGATCGTGAAGCGCCTTCGTCACCAGCGGGTGGCGATGGCCAACATTCAGGCAGCCAATGCCCCCGGCAAAATCGAGATAGCGGTTGCCATCCACGTCTTCGATCCACGCGCCTTCCGCTTTCGCCGCGCAGATGGACGTCACCAGGGCCGGGCCCCGCGGGATGGCGGCATCACGACGCGCCACAAGCGCCCGCGACTTGGGGCCGGGGATTTCCGTGCGAATCTGAATCGTTTTCATGGTTACTTGTTCCTTTGTGCGAATTTCAGGCCATCTTTACCAAATGCTCAGTACCAGCCAATCGGCGCTTCATCGAGATTGACGAAAACCTGTTTGGTCTCGAGATATTCCTCGAGACCCCAGGGTCCGAGTTCTCTTCCGAACCCAGACTGCTTGTAGCCGCCCCACGGCGCTTCCACGTAAGTGGGCTGCATGTGATTCACCCACACGATTCCCGCGCGAATGGACTTCACCACGCGAAACGCCTTGTAGATATCGCGCGTCCACACCGCCGCCGCCAGTCCATACGGCGTGTCGTTGGATATGCGGATGGCCTCCGCTTCGTTTTCGAACGGAATCACGCTGGCCACCGGGCCAAAAATTTCCTCGCGGGCGATACGCGCGGTGTTTTGTACATCGTAAAAAATAGTCGGCTCCACATAGTAGCCTTTGCCGAACGCCTTGGCCCTTCCGCCGCCAATCGCGGTCTTGGCTTCTTTCTTGCCGATTTCGAGATACGAGGTGACCCGGTCGTACTGCTCCTTGCTGACCAGCGGCCCCATTTTCGTTTCGCGGTCCAGCGGCGGCCCCAGCTTGATGCGCTTGGCCTTTTCCGTCATGGCTTCCACGAACTTCGTGTAGATTTTCTTCTCCACCAGAACGCGGCTGCCCGCGGAGCATACTTCGCCCTGATTGATGAACACTCCGAACAACGCGCCATCCACGGCGGCTTCCCAATCGGCGTCAGCAAAAAACACGTTTGGCGATTTGCCGCCCAATTCCAGCGTCACGCGCTTCAGCGTGTCGGCGGCGCTCTTCACAATGATCTTCCCAACCGCCGCGCTCCCCGTAAATGCCACTTTGTCCACGCCCGGATGCGCGACAAGCGCGGCGCCCGTTACTTCGCCCACACCGTTCACCACGTTCACCACGCCTGGCGGCAGGCCTACTTCCTCAAACCAGCCTGCGACCTCCATTGCCGTCATGGGTGTCTGTTCCGCCGGCTTCAGAACGCACGTGCACCCCGCCGCAATGGCTGGACCGAGCTTCCACGCCGCCATGGCCAGCGGATAATTCCACGGAATAATCTGCCCGGCCACGCCCACCGGCTCCTTCATCGTGAAACACAACGCGTTTGCCGGTACCGGAAGCACGTTGCCGGTCACCTTGTTCGCCAAACCGCCATAATATTCAAAACATGTCGCCACGTCGGCGATGTCATACTCGGCTTCCACGATGGGCTTGCCGCAGTTCCGTGATTCCATTTCCGCAAGCATTCCCGCGTTCTGCCGGATCTTGTCGGCGATCTTAAAGAGAATGCGCCCGCGATCCAGCGCCGTGGTTTGCCCCCATGGTCCGGAATCAAAGGCAGCGCGCGCCGCTTTCACGGCCTTGTCCACGTCGGCGGCGGTCGCCGAGGCCGCGTGGGCGATCACCTCTTCGGTCGAGGGGTCATAGACGGGAAAAGTTTCCCCGGACGAACTGGCAACCCATTGCCCATTGATATAGTTCTGGTAGGTTTTCACCGTTGGCTTTGCCGTTGTGGACATAAACCGCCTCCCAAATTCGCATTCTTAAACTGCCGGGGAACTCGCTGCCAATTTGCGCGCCGCTTTTCTGCTTCCGTATACATAAAAGAAAAATGCGGCGAGCCCGATAAACAGAAGGGTTCCGCCTACCATCCAGATTTCATACGAACGCAGCGAAGTGATCTGCTGTGCCGGGAAATAGGCCAGGGCAATGCCGAGGATTGTGGTGATCAAGCCGCTGACGCCGGCGAAAATGAGCGTTCCTTTGCCATAGTGGCCGCGCACAAATCTCTTATCCACTGCGATTTTCAGCAGCGCGACAAAAATATAAAGGAATGGAATCAATTGCAGGACCACGGCAAGCGACAGCAGGCGCTGGAACGATTCCTGCACGCCTCCCGTAGCCAGAAAATTGGCAATCACCAGGATCAGCGAAACGCTTGCGTGCACGATCAGGGCGGCATACGGCGTGGCATATTTCGGGTGAATCTTTCCAAGCCACGAAGGCAGGTAGGAATCCAGGCCCGCCACAAACGGAATGCGCGCCGAGCCGCCCAGCCACGCCGAGCCAATCCCCGCGATGGACAAGCTGAGCAGAAAAGCGAATGGCGCCACGATCCAGGCTACGCCAACTCGCGAAGCCATGTGGCTGACGGCTTGCACAATGCCCTGCAGAACGCTGATGCTGTTCTTGTCCACCGCCACCAGCAGCGTCAGGGTTGCGCCAATATAAAGGAAGCCGGACAGCACGCCACCCCACGCCACCGCGCCGGGCAAAGTTCTGCGTGGATTTTCTATTTCGTCGCCCATGACGGAAGCGAGTTCCAAACCCACCAGGCCGAAGCAAATGACCCCGAACGAATTCAAAACGAACCGCGGATTGGCTGGAACCTGAAAATCCGCCCAGCGGATGTTGGTGCCAAATTTCAGGCAGACGATGACGCCGAGGCCCATCAGCAAAAAAGCCGCAATGAAAGTACCGATCCCGCCAAGATTGTTGATCCACTTGCCAACGCCGAGGCCCATGACGTTCAAAATAACGAGGAGGCCGAGGAGCACAACGGAAGCAATCAGGGCAAACGTGCGGTTGTCGGCAAGACCGGCGTGACTTGGACCCAGCACAAACACGGACACGCCGACGAAATAGAGCATCACCGTCGGCACGTACATCATGTTGTTGGTCCAGTAGCACCACCCGGACAAAAACCCGTGGAAGTCCCCAAAGACTTCCTTGGCCCACAGATAGACGCCGCCCTCGCCGGGATAGCGATGGGCGAGTTCGATCACGGCGATCCCTTGCGGCCAGAAAAAGAGGAGCAGCGAAATCAGCCATAGCCAGATGGTGACCCCGCCGTTTGCCGCGATGGAGGGCAACACGTTGAGGTTAAAGACGGCAACAACAAAAAGCAGGATGAGGTCACGCCGCCCGAGCACGCGCTTTAAATGCGGTTGCTCCGCTCCTGAAGCCGGCGAAGCGGCCTTCGCTGTCGTGACCTCGTCGCTCAATCCCGTTGCTCCTTAGTGTCCGGCGACGCCGACGAATTGCGCGCCGCGTTCCTGCTGCGTCTTGGCTAACCCGGGCGCGACTTCTTCAAACACCGCGAGGTGCTTGTCGATGTCCGCTTCCGTGTGCTGCACGGAGATGGTCCACTGCTCATCCCACCAATACGGCATCGCCAGGACGCCGCGATTAACCATGCCGAACCAGAATTGCCGCCACAGGTCCACATCAATTTTCATCCAGTCGCGGTAGTTCCTGATTTCCTGCGGATAAAGCATCAGCGCTCCGTTGACTCCTGCGTGGGCCACATACGCCCGCAGGCCGGTCTTCTTCAGGATCGCGCGGTAGCCTTCCGCGAGTTTTTTGCCGAGTTTATCCACGTAGGCATAGTTTTCGCGGGTGAGCACTTCACGAAAGACGGCAAGGCCCGCAGCCATCGCGAAGCGATTCGTGTTGTAAGTGCCGCCGTGGAAAACCTTGTGCTGAACGATGAGGTCCATCACCTGGCGCCCGGCGCCGAACGCTGCCAGCGGTACGCCGCCACCGATCGACTTCGCCAGCGCGATGATGTCCGGCTTCACGCCAAAGTATTCGCTTGCACCGCCCCAACAGAGCTTCGCGCCGGTCTTCACTTCGTCGAAGATCAGCAGCGCGCCATTCTTGTTGCAGATTTCGCGCAATCCTTCCAGGAAGCCCGGTTGTGGCATGCAGATGCCGACGTTCATCATGATCGGTTCCAGGATGATCGCCGCAATCTGACCGGGGAATTGCTTGAAGCGATTCTCCACGCTGGCCAGATTGTTGAACGTGGCTACAGTCACGTTGTCGAGGACGGGCTTGATCACGCCCAAACCGCCGGGCACGGAATTCGGCGCATTGATGTCGCCGTAGTCCTCTTCCTTGGGCTTCACGCTGACAAGTGCGGTGTCGTGGAGACCGTGATAGCAACCCTCGAAGCGCAGGATGATGTTGCGGCCGGTGGCGGCGCGGGCAATGCGGCAGGCGTGCATGGTTGCTTCTGTACCGCTGGAACCAAAGCGCACCATCTCGACGGGGTAGCGCGCGCAAATTTCCTCGGCGAGTTCCGCTTCCATGCCGTGGGGCATGCCAAAGGTTGTGCCATTCTGTAGCGCCCACTGCACAGCCTTCACCACCGCGGGGTGCCCGTGCCCGGCCATCAGTGTGCCAAAGCACAGGTTGTGGTCCAGATATTCGTTTCCATCAATGTCCTTGATCTTGCTGCCATGACCTTCCGCCACGAAGATGGGGTAAGGATCGTAGGCGCGGTAGTTGCTGGCCACGCCGAGCGGGATGCGTTTCTCGGCCCTCTTGTGAGCTACCGCGGATTTCGGCGTGCGCTTCTCGTACAGAGCGAGTTCCTTCTGTAGTGCTTCATGCATTTGCGTACTCCATGCAGGCTGGCCTTCCTAAGCGGTCACCTGTGGCAGGTCTGTTCCCTGCGGTCAGTTTCGGCGAGGTAAACTTCGCGGCTTTTGGAGGGCAAATTCCGCCCTCAATTCTACGCCATACCGTACCACCCCGGAACCCCGCCCAGGGCTTCACATTGCCTCGCTGTCCGGTAGTGTTGGCAGATGAAAGCTCGGCGCGCCCAATCTCCAATCCGGGCCTTGGGCCCGTTTAGAACATCAACTTCAACCCGAATTGGATTTCGCGCGGCTCGTGGACGTGGAGGTAACGGCCGAACTGCGAGCCATCCGAAATATTGCCATCCACGCCATAGAATTGCGCATGGTTCCAGACGTTGTAGATTTCGGTGCGGAATTCCATGTGGACTTTTTCGGTCAACCCAAAGCCCTTGAAAAAGCCCATGTCCCAATTGTTCAAGCCCGGTCCGCAACAGAGCGAACGAGGCGAATTGCCAATCGTGCCCGGAGCCACTGTGGCATTGGTGAATTGGCTTGGATCGAATACGTAACCGCCGTGCTGGCGGATACTCCAGGTTTTGAATGCGCCCGCAAGATTAGGTTCGCCCACGTTCTCGAAGAGGATCGTGGAGTCCAATTGCTCGATGTCAGCGGTCGATGTAATGCGAACCGGGAAGCCGGTTTGAAAAGTGGCGATGCCGGAGGCTTGCCAGCCGTTAAGCAACTTGCCTTTGAAGCCCTCCATCTTTGGAACAGGCAGATCCCACACGTAGTTAAGGACAAATCGCTGGCGAGCATCGTAGAGCGACGGACCATAGGTGGCGCGGAAGTTCAGGGGATTGACGGCATTCTCAAAGCTTGAGGCATTGTCGAGCGACTTGCTCCAGGTGTAGGAAGCCTGGAACTGCAACCCCTTGGCGAAGTTTTTCTGGACCATCGCCTGGAGCGAATTGTAATTCGAGTTGGCCACCGTCGCTTCGCTGAAGATGCCGGAAAAGACCGGCTTGCCGTCAACCGGACATCCGGCGCCGGTAAAAGGATTACAGTTGGGCGATGAGTAGGGTCGCAATCCCACAAGGGTAATGGGAGCACCACCCGAGTTTGATCCCACGACGAAGCCTGCCGGGAGAGTTTGCGGACCATTGGGCCCATAGGGTAGATCGAATCCGCCTTGCGGAATCACGGTTCCCGCAGGGACGGTGAAACTGCTGTCTTCGTAAAATGGACCGCAGGTTCCCGGCCCCAGGATGGTATTGAGCTCATTGCATGCCAGTGCCGTCCTGGCGCTTGTGTTCAGCTGGTAGCTTGCCAGGAGCCGATGGCCTTGGGAACCGACATATCCCACCTGGAGCAGAATATCCCCGGGGAGTTGCCGCTTGATCGTCAAATTATATTGATCGGAATATTGCATGCGGAGATTTTGCGGGAATTGCCCGTAAAGCAGAATCGGGCGAAACAGGGACCAATCCACTGTGTCCCCCGGCTTTGTCGGAAGGATTCCATTCGCCACGTTGGGATAGGTCGAACCCGTCTGATCAACATAAGGCGTCTGGAAGAGCGGATTCACAATGTTGTTGCTGATGCCAAACGGCGGCTCGGCACTGAATTGTTCCAAGACGAGTTGTTCAATAGGGTTGTAGAAAATACCATAGCCCATGCTGATGCTGGTTCTGCTGGGACCCCCCGTGAGCTTGGAGAGAAAGCCGTTTGTCCAGTTAGGGCTCCAGTTAAGCCCGATACGCGGAGCAAAGCCCTTGTAGTAGGTGTTGGTCAGGCCGTTCGGAACGCCTTTATCCCCCGGAAACACCAGTCCTGTCGGTAGCACTCCGGCGTCCGCACAACCGTTGGGATCCACTTGCGGACCGTATTGGGCGTAGAGCGGGCTGGCCGGGGAGATTTCACAAGGATATTTCGCCGTGTTCTGATTCGGACGGAAGGTTTGTACGCGGTGGCCAATATCAGTCATGGGGGTGTTCAATTCCCAGCGCAACCCGTAGTTCAGGGTCAGGCTCGGCTTGATCTTCCAGCTATCCTGGGCAAAGAGGTAGATCGAGTTGCTGCGTATATATTCATGCTGCGCCGAACCTTGTGAATAGTTGTAGGGCAGACCGAGAAGGAAGGTGGCGTAGGGATCAGCAAAGCCCACATCGTTGCCGGTAGCGCCGTTTCCGGGCGCACTGGACGGAGTCGTTGACGACTGAAAAGAAAACCAACCATTAACGTTGTAGTAAAGCAGTTGATCAAATTTCTGGTAACGGTAGTCAGCGCCAAATTTCAGGCTGTGGTTGCCAATGATCTTGCTCCAGTTGTCGGAAATCTGGAATGTGTTGCCTACCTGAGGCAGTTGGCCTTCATAGTTGTTTCCGACGCTGACGCCGCCGGCAATCTGGACGAATGGCACGCCTTCCTTGCTGGCGCCCAGATTCGGGTGAATCCCGCATCCGTTATTTCCAGGGCAGATTGGCGTAGTGCCAAGGGGGTTGAGGGAACTGTCAACCAAGGAGGTATCCGAAGTTCCATTGAAACAGACGGGCGCTCCCGGCCCTCCGGCACAAGAATCCGTAACGAGATTGTTGACTTTCGGAGTATTAAATTTCCCCTGGCCTTCACGGAAATACGAGAAACGCAATTCGTTCACAGCGGTTGACCCGATCGTCCAGGTATGCGAGGCATTGATCTGCTGGACGCGCGTTGCGGTTACCCCGGGGAAATTGCCAAGATTCGCGCCCGCGGCTTGAAATTTCGAGAAAGGATCCACGCTGCTGTCATTGTTGAAATAATAGTACACGGAGAGTTTCTGGTTGTTGTTGATGGTGTGATCGAACCGGAGCTGGAATTGGTTGCTGTTATCGAAAGAATCGGGCACCACGTTTCGCCCGTTGAGCCCAATGTTCGCGGGCTGAAAGTATTTCAGAAGGCTGACGGAGACTGGATCGAAGCAGGAAGTGGGAATCTGCAGATTCGGGAAAATCGATGCGTACGACACGGGATTCGTCGAAGCACCAGTGGCAAACGCGTTTAAAGCAGCCCCACCAGTTGGATTGACCGACTGGATGGCCGGCCCGCAGCGGTTGTTCAAAACGTTCGCAACTGTCACATCGTTGATATAACCCTGAAAAGCAGCGGGATTCGTCGCACTCACCGGCTGCGTTGGGTCCAGGCCGGGCTGCTGGCTCAGGATGTTGCTGTCGACAGCCGTAAAATCACCCTTCGTGATCTCGCCCGTACTCGGCACGGTCACCTGACTGATGCTGGGAATCCCTTTCTTGATTCTCGCCCCTTCATAGGAAGCGAAGAAGAACGTTCTGTCCCTTTTGATCGGCCCGCCGAGCGTCATACCGAACTGATTCTGGATAGAATCCGGCTTGATCGGAGAGCCAAAACTGCCGGCATTCAAATCCTTATTGCGGAAGAATTCAAAGCCGCTCCCATGATAATTGTTGGTTCCCGATTTCGTGACCACGTTGACGACAGCCCCCGAGTTACGCCCGTATTCGGCGTCGAACGAATTCGTGATGACGCGAAATTCTTCGATGCTGTCCGGCGAGGGCTGGATCGCAGGCGTGTTCGCGAAGAGATCGTTTCCGTCGCCTCCGTTAACGGAAAAGTTATTTGAGCGGCCGCGGCCGCCGTTCACGGTGACAACGCCAGCCTTATCCGAACCGTAGAAAAGATCGTTGCCAATCTGCGATTGGACGCCGGGCTGCAACTGGAGGAGTTGATAGGCGTCGCGCTGATTCAGAGGCAACTGCGTCGAAGCGCGTTCGCCAACGATGGCCCCAAGCTGCGTCGAACTGGTGTCCACGACCGGCGGCGCGCCGGTGACTTCCACGGTTTCCGTGGTTCCGCCGATTTGCAGGAGCAGGTCCACGCTCACGACCGAGTTCAGGTCCACCACAATGTCTTTGCGGACGAACTTCTTGAAGCCCGTCTGATTCACGTCAATTTCATACTTGCCGACGGGCACTTCGAGGAACAGATACTCGCCCGTCGCGTTCGAGGTGACTTCACGCTGAATGTTGGTGGCCGTGTTGACGAGCACAACGGTGGCGCCCACAACCGCCGAACCACTCGCGTCCGTAACCGTACCGCGGATGCGGCCGCCGGTGCTTTGGCCGCTGGCGTAGGGTACTCCCAGCAGGATCACCATGAAAAAAATAACGGTGAGAAAAATAAATCGGCAACAGACAGACTTCAATTGCGCAAGCCGTGATGCTTGAATCATCTAAAATCACCCCTAAATTTCACGAGAACCGCAATCCCTTTTTTGCGATTCTTCGTGGTTGCTACGTGCCCGGGAACCTTACTATAATCCAGCAAACTTAGAGAAAGCCGGGAGCCGTGTCAAGCAGAAAGAATTTCTCCAAGCCATCGGATTCTTTGGCGGCGCCGAGCCTCTTGCGCATCTCGGAGGTCGCGGCCCGCCTGGGCATTTCCTCCTCTGCGCTGCGCTCGTGGGAAGCGATGGGATTGATTTCGCCGCAACGTACCAAGAGCCGTTATCGAATGTACACGGAATCCGATGTGCGCTTGTTGCAGCGCGCCATCTTTCTGCGCCGCGCCCGTGGCCTGAATCCGCCCGCCATCGTCCACGTCCTGAAGAAACAAGGCCTGGTCACCAGCCCCGCCGACGCTCCGCAACATCCCGGCCAGCGATTCCGGCGTTTGCGCGTGCGCCGCGGGCTTTCGCTCGCGCAAGTGGCCCGCGCCACACGCGTGTCCGTGGGTTTTCTGAGCGCGCTGGAACGCGGCCAGATGCGTTCCTCGGTGGCCACGCTGCGCCGCATCGCGCGCTTCTATAAAACCAGCATCATGTCCCTGTTTGATACCAACGGCGAGACCCCGCACCTCGTTCGCCCCCAGCAGCGCAAAATCCTCGAAACCTCTCCCGGCGTCCGCATGGAACTCCTCGCCTGGGGCAACACCGCGATGGAGCCACACCTTTTCCGCATCAAGCCCGGCGGGGGCAGCGGCGAATCTTACGCTCATGAGGGCGAAGAGTTTCTCCACGTCCTGCGGGGCGAATTCGAAATCTGGCTGAACAAGCAGGAGCATTACGTCCTGAAAGCCGGCGACAGCCTTTATTTCGAGAGTTCCACGCCGCATCGTTGGAAGAACTCAGGGTGTTCCGAAACCTGGCTTTTGTGGGTGAATACCCCGCCAACCTTCTAAGGTTTAGCGTTCCCGCGAGGTGGTAGTCCGCTGGCCGCCCGCGTGTTGAGGTGCAGATGCAAGTGGGCAGAATGTTTGGCGCAATCTTTGTACTCGTGCTTGTTTTCGGGCTCTGCCCGTCCGTCTTCGCGCAGCAATCCGTGCGCATCCCTCCCGCGGACCTCATGATCGTGCATGCCAAGGTCTACACGCTGGACCCGAACAAGCCCTGGGCCCAGAGCATGGCCATACGCAACGGCAAGATCGTTGCTGTCGGCTCCGAACTGGAAGTCGAACGCTACCGTGGCATCGGCACGAAGATGATCGACGCCGGCGGCAAGCTGGTTCTGCCGGGTTTCACCGACTGCCATGTCCATTTCTATCCGGGCTCCATGAGCCTGCGCCAGCCGAATCTCGAAAACGCCACGAATGTCGCCGAAGTCGTAAAGATTCTCCGCGAATACGCCGCACAGCACCCTGGCAATGATTGGATAGTTGCGCGCGGCTGGAACTACACCATTTTTGCCCCGGATATGCTTCCCAATAAAAAAGATCTCGATGCCGTTTTTTTTGATCGACCCGTTTTCCTGGAGGCTTACGACAGTCATGCGTTCTGGGTCAACTCCAAGGCTCTTTCTCTCGCTGGCGTGGACAAGGACACGCCCGACCCTCGCAACGGTTGGATCGTTCACGATCCCAAGACGGGCGAACCCACGGGGGCTCTTAAGGAAGACGCCGATCGCCTGATCCGAAAAGTGATGCCCGAGCCGGAGCGCGTGGACAAACTGATCGCGTTGCGCTTGGGCCTGAAACTCGCCAACCAGAACGGAATTACCCGCGTCCACAGCGCCGGGGAAGACTTCGCCATCGTTCCCCTTCTCCAGGAACTGCGCGATGAAAAACAGCTCAGCGTCCGATTCCACGTCGCCTACCGGCTCAGCGAATACGAACTGCGCCCGCTGGACCTGGAGGCCATCGAAAGCGCGCGCAAGAGATTTCACGACGAGTGGATCGACGTAAATTCGGTGAAATTCAAGCTCGACGGCGTCGTCGAGTCGCACACCGCCGCATTCCTCGAACCCTACTCCGACGATCCTTCGACGAGAGGTTTGCTCTTCTGGGATCCGCAGAAATACAAGGACGCCGTTACCGAACTCGACAAGCGCGGCTGGCAACTTTATACCCACGCCATTGGCGAGCTTGCTGTTCGCACAGCTCTTGATGCGTACGAATCCGCCGCTAAACGCAACCACAGCAAGAACCACCGCCAGCGCATCGAGCATATTGAAACCATCTCCGCAGACGATATCCCGCGCTTCGGCAAGCTCGGCGTCATCGCCAGCATGCAGCCCCTTCACTCTTATCCGGACGCGGATACGCTGGACGTTTGGGCCAAGGCGATTGGTCCCGAGCGCGCCACACGCGCCTGGGTTTGGAAAAGCATCCTGGATGA